>Ga0224496_10001985_pt1 | contig 12408 bp, 9 predicted proteins | sample SF_Jul11_sed_USG_2_FD_168127 | JGI IMG/M metagenome (GOLD analysis project Ga0224496, IMG submission 168127) | Sediment microbial communities from San Francisco Bay, California, United States - SF_Jul11_sed_USGS_8_1 | ecosystem: Environmental > Aquatic > Marine > Sediment | place: USA... | reverse complement strand
CCGCCAGGAGTTGCCCCCCCGCCAAATCCCGGCATCACCGGAGCCGAGGTGGCCTTCACGGGGGCGTCGGGAACATTGCCATACCGCCGAAGAGGTGGGGAATTCCAAATCACCTTATTGCCTGGAGCGAGGTTGGCGGCCTCAATATAATGTTTTTTCGCTCCGGGCTGATCGCCCATTCGTTCCATGGACAGCGCAAGATTATAGTGTGCCTCCGCCAGATCGGCTTGTTGCTGCACGGCAGACTGAAATTGTTGTCGTGCCGCTTCATATTGGCCTTCGCGAAAGAGCCGGTTGCCTTCAGTGAACAGCGGTAAAACTTGCGAATCTACGTTCGGAGGAGGGGCCAAGGTTGTCAGAGGAGCAGGCTTATCGGAGGCGCACCCCACCCCGCCCATCACCATAAGACAGATCCCAGCAATCATGATAGATCTCCAACCATTCATACATGCCTCCTTAGTCATATGTTGTTCTTCATGAAACAGTATTACCGGTTCACAGGTCGACCGGAACCACATCCCCGGCACGAATAAAAAAGAGTTTACACCCTTTGACCACAGGACCCAAGCACCGGCTCGCCGCTGTCGCATAGACATGAGCCTGCTCCCGGTAGACCTCTGCTCGCTGGGCCACCGTGGAAGAAAATACTTGATCGGTTTTATAATCGCCAACCCAGACTTCTCCATCGATTTCATAGACCACATCCATGAGCCCTTCCATCACGCAGGTTTGAGGGGCAGAATTTCCTTTTAATGTGGTAGGCCAGGGAACCGCAAACGGAACCTCCCGACCGATGATAGTCGCCCGCTGTAATTCCCGATAGGCCGAAGAATGAAGAAAGTGATCCAGGAGCGTCTCCAGCTCTTTAACCACATCCACATCGCCCTCCAATAATTCGCATGATAAATGCCGCTGACAAAAATCGGCAAGAGAGCCTCGAACACTACCGGGATCACACTGAAAGTCCCACCGTTGAAGCAACCGATGCATCAAGATCCCGAGACGTTGACCGGCTCCAGTTGACATCTGGTGCTTCTCACCTCCGTTTCGGGAGGGTCTCTCCCGATGGAGCAAAGACGGAGTGCTATACGCAACAGCCTGATTGAGCTGTTGCCATCTCGCTTCACGTTCACCCCATTGTGGCGCAGACAACACCTTCTCAATGTCGCCCTCAGTTTCTAAAGGTGGTCGTGATGACCGTAAAGATTTCAATACGCCTGGTGTGACAACGGCATGAGGAATGGAAACCCCTCCAATACGCACAACCGCATGCTCGGGATTACCAAATTCTCCTTCAGCAATCTGTTGAAGAAGACCCAAAAGGCTATCCCCGCCCCGTTTGGCGAGAATTCCACCCGATAAAACTAATCGATCCCGTGCGCGGGTCATCCCGACATAGAGCACGCGCCGCTGCTCCGCTTCTTCTCGAATCCGGCGTTTTTCCCACAGCGGGACCTGCCCGGCGTTCCACACGGGAGAAAGCGTACAGCCGTATAAGCCACTAATCCAGTCAAACGTTATATCCGCCCCTCGATCCGGGCCGGACGCCTTTTGATGCAATCCGGGCAACACCACAACAGGAAATTCGAGCCCCTTGGCTTTATGAATCGTTAAGACACGGACGGCCGCCAACGTGTCCTCCGCCAATGGGGCCTCCGGTTCCGAAGGATACGTCAAGAGAGAATCCACGAGTCGATCCACCCAGGCAGAAAAAGACAAATGGGGAACAGTCGCCTGTTCGCTCATGAGGTCACGGAGTTTCCACACATTCACCACCGCCTGTTCGCCATGGCTCGAGGCAGCGGCTAATTCCACGATGGGGAGTTGAACAAAGATCTGATCAAGCAATTCGGAAATGGGCAGTCGATTCGCGTGGGCATGAAGGATGGCCAGGCGCTGATAAAGCCCCTGAATCACCGATCTTCGTGCACTCTCCCATTCTTCCAGCAGGTGAGACCGCCGGATGTCCAAGGGACCAAGTCTAACCACATCCATGATCTCTTGATCCGTCAGACCACCCATTGAGGATCGGAGAATTCCCACAAGGGCAATGGCATCGGTGGGATCATCCAATACTCGAAGCACATTGACCACATCAATCACTTCCTGGCGTCGGTAAAAATGTCGCTCGCCATCAGTCATGTAGGGAATGCGATGTCGCTGCAGCGCTTCAAGGTACACCTGAGCATTGGTGAATTTTCTGAACAATACCGCGATATGTCCTGGACGCAAGGGGCTTCTCACCCCCTTCTCAACAACCGAATGTTTTCCGGGCGGCAATTGGTCCTCAATCCATCCGGCCAACCATTCGGCTTCGACCCGCGTGGCCCGGTCAGCATCCCACTCGTCTTCCTCTTCCGGGTTGGCCATCACACACATCTCGACTCCGGTCTGGCTGGAACCGGCCTCTCGAACCCGGCCAACCGCCAGGGGGACATTGGAGGGCTGCACATTCGCTTGCGCGATGAACAAGCGGTCAAACACGGCGTTAACGGCTTCAAGAATGGCACCGTCACTACGAAAATTGGTGAGCAGCGTGCAGATAATCCCGCCTTCTTGAATCACTTTGGCAACCACCTGATCAAATGCCTCGATATCAGCTCGACGAAAAGCATAGATCGATTGTTTGGGATCTCCGACGATAAACAGTTTCCCCGGCACCAGGCGCATCTCCCGCCAATGCCGATTGTGCTCACCGGGGCATTCGCCCAAATAGAGTAAAATCTCATATTGAACAGGATCAGTATCCTGGAACTCGTCCACCATAATGGCCTTATAAATCCCCTTTAATTGTTCCCGCACCATCGGATGATCGCGAAGAAGGTCACGCACACGGATCAGCAACCCGTCAAAACGGATCCAGCCCTTGTCCGAAAAGGCCAGACGGACACGTCCAGCAAACGGCGCAAGCAAATGAATAACCTTGCCCAAAACCGTTTCATTGACTTGCAGCAGTCGATGTGCGGCTTGAATGGCACGCTTGGCATCCTGAAAGTCAGAATGGTCCCACTCCCCTGGCGCCTTACCGATCGCTGAATCCAACAAGGCCCTTTCAGATTCAGACAAAGGGGAGACATTTTGCCATTCCGCTTGTCCAAGCCCGTCAAACACCTGCCCGGCAAGGGCTAACAACTTCTCAATTTTTCGAGGTTTCGGTCGCTCATACTTCTTCAACAACGTGCGGACCTGCTGCTGCTTGCACTGCAACCACATGATAAAGGCCGGAGCCAACGCATCAGACCCCACTTGCTTTTCCAGCTCAGGGATCGCAATCAGATCCTGACAGAGCGAGAATGCAAAGGCTCGCATCTCTTTCAGTCCCATGTGACAGAGCACGTCCTGCCACTGCGCATGAGCCGATCCATAAACCCCTAATTCCTGTTCCAACCAGGCATTCCAAGCCTCTTCAAACGTCTCAAGAAAGTGAGTGCCTTCATCTTCGCGGAAATTGGGATCAACCCGACTTTCCAGGGGATAGAGGCGAAGAACATGGGCGGCAAAACTATGGAGCGTGGCGATTTGAGCCTTTTCAATATCGCCCAGGGCAATCTGAATTTTCTCCCTCATGTGCCCAGTAGACACATGATAGCGTTGCCGGAATTCTTCCAACCGGTTGTTCCCCGAATCCCCGCTCTGGACTTCATTCTCACAGTCAGCCAGCAACCCATGCAGCCGTTCACGGAGTCGCACTTTCATTTCATTGGCAGCTTTATTCGTAAAGGTCAGAGCCAACATATCGGTCAATCGTAACGGGTGAGGTTCTCTGAGGAGCGCATGAATCAGTCGGTTGACCAACAGCGTCGTTTTGCCGGTGCCGGCTCCGGCCAGAACGACCACATTGCGATCAAACGTGGTTTCCGCAGTCAGCCGCGCCGGGGCATCAGGAAGGAGATCGAGATTACTCATGTTTTGCCCGCTGCTTTCGTAACTGCCGAAATTCTTTCGCTAAGGGAAGCCCGTAGGCCCTCACCCACGAAGGATGATGCTGGGAACGACAGGCCACAGACCAGTGACATCCCCGGCAGTACGTGCCAGGTAGAACAAAGAACTGGCCGGCACGTATGCCCTGGACCCAACGCTGGATTGTGCGCAACAATTGGTCGCCGGTGGCTGTGTCCCAAATCGAACTTGCAAAGGACGTGAATCGGAGAGGCTCAGAATTCAAGGGGCGGATATACCGGAATTCAACGGAATGAATGGAAGGATTCGGCCTCACCGCGTCTCCGGATGAGCGAGAAAGGCTCAAAGAGGACATGAGCGAATACAAGGGAGGTTGCAAGCGGCGCCCCTGTAGAGCTTCACCTAATAGATCCGGTTCATCGGTTCGAGTGGCCGGACCGCCCGAGAATTTATAATCCACAATGCGAATCCTTGAATCAGGCGATTGTTGGTCCACGCGATCCAACCGCCCATGAATCTTGATCAAGGACGAACCTCCAGGCATCCCGCCTGGAACCTCTCCTTCTGCCTCCACTTCAAAGCCCATAGGCATCATGCCCTGAGCGGCATATTCCCGTTGATCATGTTCGATCATCGCCAATATCACGCCGGCTAACTGCGTTTTCATCCTCTCCCACAACAACGCATACCCGTTTCCATATTGCGCCGCATAGCCATAGGTCACCTGATTAATACTGGAGGTGATCAAAGAGGTTAGTTGAACGCTGGCCATGTGACAGGCCGGCCATCCCTCATCGATAAGCTGTTGATAGATCCGACGAAGAACGGCATGTCCCAACTCTCCCCACACCGGGCTTGGGATTTCCCGTGAAAGAGGTTCTCGAACGTTTCGCGTCCCGAGAACATGATCCATCCAATACCGGAAAGGGCATTGGGCATAGTGTTCCAACGCTGAGGGCGATACGCCACGGGCCAAAAGATCCTGCGAGTGAGCATCCTCCCCGCCCAGGATTCCGTCATAAGGCCCCGCCCCTCTGAGAATCCGTTCCAGAGAAGGTACGGCCTTGAGTCCATGCCGAAGTATCTCCCACCAGAACGACGGTTCCACCGAGTCGGTTTGAATCAATCGGCCCTGGAGCAGGGAGCGCAATCGGATTTCCTGCGCTGTCTCTCCTCCATGAGAATAGTAAGGAATCGTGATGCGCTCGGCTAAACGCAAGGGCACATTGATCTCGGCCCCGGAACACGCATGTCCATCTCCCGCACATTCCATCAACAGAGAAGAAGGCAGCAGGGTTCGACCCTTGTGGTCAGCCCGTTGATAGAGAAGATATACGCGGTCACGAGCTGAGTGCCGCAGCAGGGCAAACAACAAGGACTCTTCATCAAACCCGTTTAGTTTCTCGTCAATTTTATACCCAAGACTTTCCGCCAGGACGGTTCGATCGCGGTCACGCAAAAACGCATCCTCCCGAACAACGCGTGGAAAGACCTGATCGTTCATTCCCAGAAGAAACATAGTTCTAAAGGCATGTCCCCGTGCTGCCATGACATCCAACACCTGTACCCCCAAGGGGCTCTGTCCCGGTATGGGGATACTGGTGGTCTCTAGGGCTCCTCGAAACACATCCATCCATGCCCTCCACGTTACCTGTGCGCCTACCCGATCCAGTTGCTTCAATAAGGTCATGACTTGCTCTAACCCTTGGGCCAGGCTTGTCAGGCGGGCCTCGTCCTCCTCAGTCAGTTGGGAAGACAGCAGCCCATCCGACAAAGGAAGATGGGTGTTCACGAGCGCTTCAAAGGCTTGCGTCAGTTCACCCATGGAGCCCGCCTCGGGAAGGGCCTGACAATCGGCGATCAGGCGAGCCACCACCTCAGCAAGCTGCTGCAATGCAGCAGACGCCTCCATGGACATTCCGTGCTTGCGTTGCCAATCCCGGATCAACTCGGAATCATTCGCTACGTTCACCAGTCGTTCCCAATCCTCCAGGCCTTGTACAATGCGCAAATGGCGAACCGCTTGGCTCCAGAGATATCCCTGGTCATGGGCCGAAAGACCGTTGGCAGAGAGGCGGCGATAATATGAAGACGTCACGACATTGAGCAGGCTCCGCCAGGGGTACTGTTCCTCTCTCAATCCGGCAAGCTGCCACCAGACCTTGGCCAACGGCTGCTCCAACAAGGGTGCGGTAGCCGTGGTAAAAAAAGGAATGCAATGCTCAGCAAAAGCACGCCGCAAAAAGGGAACATACGGCTCAAGATTCCTGGCCACCACTCCAATCTCAAAAAAGGCATGCCCTGTCGTTTCCACCGCATGCAGAATCGCTTTGCAGGCAAACGAAAGCTCCCCTTGCCCCCCAACCACATTGACCACCTGCACGGACGGCGGCGAATACGGCTGATTCGGTCTCCTGAAAGATTCCTGTGTGACCTGAAGGAATTCATGCACGACCCCCGCTTTCAACAGATGCCTGTCTAAAAATCGTTGAGCAAATCGATAGGCTGGTTGATCCGCAAGAGGAAAAAACACTTTCACAGAACTGGTACGAGCGACTTCTTCCAACAACGAGAGTTGCACTTGGGTAATATCGTAAAACCCGTAATAGATGACTGTCGAAAGTCTGGCAATAAAGGGTGACGACGCCACCCAGGGAATCACGGAATTGGCCAGATCCTCCGGCAATCCCACACCTAACTTCCGGCTCAAGGTAGTGAGCGCCGCTTGAAGGCCGAATACCCCAAGCAGGCGATCCGTGGCTATCTCATCGAACAGGCCTTCTTCAACGGCACGGAGAGCAAGATTTGGCTCCACTTGGGCTTCCTGTAAATCCCGAAGGCTCCGCCATAATGCCTGCCGGATTCCTGCAGAGCTTTCAAGATGGGCAAATGGCCCTGCGGACTGGCCACCTTGCTCAAGGAGTACCGCCAGGAGATATTCGTAGAAAAAATCGCCGACAAGGTCCAAAGAAGAGACCCCTGCCTCCGGCGGGCCCAACGCCTGACGTTCCGCATGAAGATGCAGGGCCAACTGATGGAAGGTCAGAACATGCAGATCGAAGAGCGCGCAGGAATGCTCAGCGCACAGCAGCCATTGGACTCGCCGCCGCAATGCTTCGGAAGGAACAATAATGGCCAAAGGAGCGTAGCGATCAGCAGCCTTGATGTGCTGGACCGTTTCAACAAAAGCTGATTCAAGATGGGGATAGAATGGGCCGCTGAGGAGGGTAAACATCCGGACCTTCGCGTTCGAATGGTGGGTCGGCTATAAAACCGACGCGACAACCAATCTAGCCGGTTTCCGGGCCTATAAGTTCACCATTACAATCAGGGCAACCCCAATCCCCATCAATCAGGGACATAGGATCACCACAAAATGGACAATCCGGAGGGGGACCGGAATCAATTCTGGGAAGGACGGGCAACTCAATATCTAATTCTTGCTCATCATCCTCTTGGTCTTGCATCAAAATATCTTCCTTCTTCCCGTCCGTCATCCCCCGAAGTTGTTCGCAGAGATCCATCCTTAAGGCTTGAGAACCGAAGTTACTCTTCATCCTCATCTTTTTTAGGTTTTGGCTTGGCCTTGGCTTGAAGAGCTTTCTCTGCACTCTCACGGGGAGGAACGCCGATAAACGTCAACCGTCCATTGATCAGCGTAGCGGGCACAGCACGAATCGAATGCCGCTCCGCAATTTCTTGACCGGCCTCCGAGGTAATATCAATCTCGCGGTAACTAAAACTGTATTTCACCCGCATACCTTTCCAGAGCGTTTTCGCGGAAGGGCAGGCCGAGCAGGATTTAGAAACCAACAGGGTCACGTTCGCCATCGTTTTAACTCCTTCTTACCAGACTCCACAATACCAACATGTTAGCACTGACGAAAATAGACGAGCAAGGTGAAACAAAGAATCCGCATTCCTCAAACTATGAAATCACCCTGCGGAAACATAACAACAAAGAGCACAACGCTACTTCCTGCTGGCACACAATCGTTTTACCAACACGATTCGATTACGTCTTGCGGGGTTCAAGCTCGATGATCCCTTTGCGAATGGCCAGGATAGCTGCCTGAGTGCGGTCATAGACATGGAGTTTATGGAAGATATTGCGGACATGATTTTTGACCGTTTTTTCACTGAGATTCAGGACGTTGGCAATTTCCTTATTCGTTTTCCCATCGGCGACTAATTGCAACACGGTGATTTCACGGTCGGTGAGATCGTGCTCCAAAATACCACGCTTCTTACCCTTGCCTTCCGACAGCAGGGAAAATTCGACCAGGATCTTGCTGGCGACCGATGGGTGAATGAGCGACTCTCCACGGGCAATGGTTCGAATGGCCGCCACAATTTGTGCCGAATCACTATCTTTGAGTAGATACCCGGTGGCTCCGGCTCGCACCAGATCAAAAATATATTGCTGCTCTTCATACATCGTGAGGGCGACCACGCCGATATGAGGAAATTCGCGTTTGATGATGCGCGTGGCTTCCACCCCGGTCATGCCTGGCATACTGACATCCATCAGAATGACATCCGGCATAAGAAGCCGGGTTTGCTCGACGGCCTCTCCGCCATCTTTCGCTTCCCCCACCACCTGGATATCATCCTTGGTCTCAAGAATTGCGCATAACCCTTCACGCACCACCCGATGATCATCAACGATGAGAACTTTGGTTTTTTTGGGCATAAGGCACCTTTTCCTTTATCACGAGAGGAATGGAAATTTCGACCGTCGTGCCTGTGCCTGACTTCGACACCCACTGCACGTTTCCGCCTAACATCCGGGCGCGCTCCATCATACTTCTCACACCAAAATGATCCCATTTTTCGGGGTTCTGCCCTTCCGCCTGGACATCAAACCCCTGGCCGTTGTCGGAGACTTTCGCTTCCAGCACATCTTTCTTGAGCTGCACCTTCACCATCACCTTTGTGGCCCTGGCATGCTTGGCCACATTACTTAACGCTTCCTGGACCATGCGAAAGACAAAGACCTTCGTTTTCGGCTCGAGGCGGGACTCATCCCCGCTCCCTTCAAATTCCGTCCGAATCCGGTGTTCGCGCTCATAGGCCTTTAAATAATTTGACAAAGCCGGGATAAACGCCAAATGATCATACTGCCCAGGGCGAAGATTATATACTACCTGCCGGGCTTCCTGAATTGCATGCTTTAATTGCACGGTGGTTTGATTGAGCATCGCCAAACACTTGGTCGGATCCTCTGGCACCAGTTCACGGACACGTTCCATCTTCAGATTCACTCCCACCAGGGTTTGCACCAGGCCATCATGAATCTCACATGCAATGCGGGTCCGCTCCTCATCCACGGCCCCCTCCGCTTCCTCCTTGACATACAACCGAAAGAGGGATTGATATCGGGTGAGCGTATGTTCGATTTCGGCGGAGGCCCGGATGCGCGCTTCAATCAATTGCCACATGAACTTGGCACTCGCTCCACCCACCAACGCCAAATGTGGGGCGTGCGCCTCGAGCAGAGCCTTCTCAACGTCAGGGTTACCCGTCACGTCAATAAGCAGATCCACATCCTTCATTTTCAGCAGGTCTTGATAGCGTCGAACAACGGGAATCCCAAGTTTTTTGGCGAGGCGTACACCTATGGTTTGAGGACGAACTTCGCTTAAACCCACGACAGTGACCAGGGGATCTTCCGCGAAAATTTCCATGAGTGCGGTACCACCGCGCCCGCCGCCAATAATCGCAACCCGACTAGCCGTCATTTTTGGCTTTGATCGCCCTGAATTCCTTCTCGTGATGCGTGGGGGACGATTAGAAGATTTGGGAGATGGCATACATTCCCACTTTCATGATCGGAAACAGGTTGAAGATCTTGATGAATTGAAGGCCTGCCCTCTTTTTATTGTCTGGTGCGGACGAAACGGCTGGACTGGCTATCGACCACGGACGAATGAGAATGGCTCAGGAAGGCCTGGTGTCTTGTGTTAATGCCCGGATGGTATCCATAAATTGATCGATGTCTTTAAATTCCCGGTACACCGAGGCAAATCGCACGTACGCCACGGGATCTAATTCTTTTAAGGCCCGCATGACTTCTTCACCAACAGTTCGGCTCGGGACTTCCGTTTCACCTAAGTCTTGAATACGTTTTTCAATCCGATCAACGGCAGCCCCTAACGCACCAATGCTGACCGGCCGCTTTTCACAGGCCTTTTTCAGCCCTGCTAATATTTTTGCCCGGTCAAACGGCTCTCTCCGATTATCTTTTTTGACAACCATCGGCAGATTTTCTTCGATTCGCTCATATGTCGTAAACCGCCGTTTGCAGCCCAGACATTCGCGACGGCGGCGGATCACTTCTCCTTCGCGCGCCGTCCGCGAATCAATAACCTTATCTTCTAATTGATCGCAAAAAGGACATTTCACAACAGAGCGGTCCTTAGGACGGAAGGCGGTAAAGGAAGATTAGTATGGATGAAAGATCGGAAACCGTGCACACAAGTCTTTGACATCCCGCAGGATCCGTTTATGAAGAGACACATCCTGCGAATGTTGAATCACCTCATCCATCCAGGAGAGGATCTGTTCCATCTCGGGTTTCTGCATCCCACGAGTCGAGACCGTCGGCGTGCCAATACGAATGCCGCTCGCCACGGCCGGTGGTTTTTCATCAAAAGGCACCGCATTTTTATTGACGACGATGCCGGACGCATTTAATGCCGCTTCAGCTTCTTTTCCGGTCACACCCTTCGGAGTCAGATTTAGGAGAAACAAATGATTCTCTGTCCCACCCGACACCACCCGATACCCGCGCTTCAGAAAGCCTTCAGCCAACACCTTGGCATTAGCCAGCACTTGTTTCTGGTAGGTTTTAAACCCCGGAGAGAGCGCTTCTTTAAAGGCCACGGCCTTGGCCGCAATGACATGCATGAGCGGACCACCCTGGATACCAGGGAAAATCATTTTGTCGACGGCTTTGGCATGCTCTTCCTTGCACATGATCATGCCCGACCGTGGCCCACGTAAGGTCTTGTGAGTCGTGGTCGTGACAAAATCGGCATAGGGAACCGGACTAGGATGCAACCCGACGGCCACCAATCCCGCAATGTGGGCAATATCCACCAAGAGATAGGCTCCGACCGATTTGGCAATCGCCTGAAAACGAGGAAAGTCTAAAATCTTGGAATACGCACTGGCACCCACCACGATCATACGCGGGCGGACTTCCTGCGCCTGCCGCTCCACCGCATCATAATTGATTTCCTCGGTTTCTCGATCCACCCCATAGGTAAAGGCCTGAAAGAGCTTCCCTGAAAAATTCACCTTGCTGCCATGGGTGAGATGCCCGCCATGGGCCAGGTCCATCCCTAATATGGTATCTCCCGCTTTCAAGACAGAGAGATACGCTGCCATATTGGCTTGTGAACCCGAATGGGGCTGAACATTCACATGCTCACACGCAAAGATTTCCTTGGCTCTGGCGATAGCCAGATTCTCCACCGTATCAACATGTTGGCATCCGCCATAGTAGCGTTTTCCGGGGTAGCCCTCCGCATATTTGTTCGTCATTAAACAGCCTTGAGCACCCAAGACTGCCGGACTCGCGTAATTTTCTGACGCAATGAGAACCAAATTTTCCCTCTGCCGTTTTTCCTCAGCCCGAATAGCCGCATACACCTCATAATCGGTGTCGCGGATTGCTTTGAGGGTCCCTACTGAGTGTCTCATCGCTTATTCAGACGCCGTTTCATCTGTCGCAGATTCTTCTTGAGAAGTGGCCTCTTCAGGAGCAGCCTCTTCGCCACCTTTTTTTACCAGCGTCACACTGATTTTTGGAACCACGTCCCGATGAAGCTTGACCGCAACCGAAAAAGTTCCCAATTCCCTAAGCGGCTGTGGCAAGTGAATCTTTTTCCGGTCTACTTCCACACCCTGAGCGGCCAACTTTTCAGCGACATCTTTGGATGTGACAGATCCGAACAGCTTGTCATCCTTTCCTGTTTGCACTTCAAACGTCAGGGAAATTTTTGACAAATTCTTACCGACATCACCTAACGCCTCCAATTCCTTTTTGGCTTTTTGGTCGGTCTGCCGCTTGATATGCTGCAACAGTTTGACCTGTCGCTCTTCCGCCACAACGGCTTTTTTCCTCGGGAGCAAGTAGTTCCGCGCATACCCTTTTGCCACCGTTAACACATCACCCAAATACCCCAAACCTTCTACATTTTCCTGCAAAATAACCTTCATGAACACGTCTCCTTAGCCTGGACAATAAGGGAAACATCTTACGTCCGGTGGCAGAAAAAGTCAATGTAATTGCCGGAGTTGGCGTTCCAAATTCATCTTTCCCAACCCATGAATCACATAAAAAGACCCTCGCGATAACCTCACAATTTCATGGATATTTTTCAACCTTTCCCAGCAAGAATATGATATGCTTCGACAATCTTTATTATATATTACTACTTACGTATATATTTATATTATGAAACACGCCATCCCTACAACATGTCAGAACAGCCCTGTCAT
>Ga0224496_10001984_pt1 | contig 12412 bp, 10 predicted proteins | sample SF_Jul11_sed_USG_2_FD_168127 | JGI IMG/M metagenome (GOLD analysis project Ga0224496, IMG submission 168127) | Sediment microbial communities from San Francisco Bay, California, United States - SF_Jul11_sed_USGS_8_1 | ecosystem: Environmental > Aquatic > Marine > Sediment | place: USA... | reverse complement strand
CGGGGCTCCGAGTTCACCCTCTATCTGCCCATGGACCTGCCGGCCGAGAGTCAGCCGGCCCCCGTTGTTGCCGAACCCCGGCCAACCCCGGCCCCGCGCCCAACCGTGGCCGAGCCGGCCGCCGAGGCCTTGCTCAATGCCCCGCATATTCCCGATGACCGGGATGGGCTGGTCCCGGGTGATCGGGTAATTCTGCTCATCGAGGACGATCCCAACTTTGCGGCCCTGCTGCTGCGGCATTGTAATGAGCAGGGATTTAAATGCCTGGCCGCGGCCACCGGCGAGGCCGGGTTGGCCATGGCGGCCGAGTATCAGCCGGCCGCGATTATCCTGGACATCAAGCTGCCGGGCATGGACGGCTGGCAGGTCCTGGAGATTTTGAAGGAGCAGACCAACACCCGGCATATCCCGGTGCATGTCATATCGGCGGCGGAGGCCACCATCGACGCCCTGCAAAGGGGGGCCATCGGCTTTCTGGAAAAACCGGCCACCAAGGATGATCTGGATCAGGCCCTGCTCGGCCTGCGGCAGCTGTTGCAGAAACGGCTCAAGGAGTTGCTGGTGGTGGCCGGCGAACGCGGCCAGCGCCAGGAGATCATCACCCTGATCGGCAACTCCGACGTGCACGCCGAGCAGGCGGCCAGCGGCGCCGAGGCCCTGGCGCGGTTGCGGGAAAAGAAACATGACTGCCTCATCATGGGCCTGGACCTGCCCGACATGACCGGCTTCGAGTTGCTGCGGGCCTTGGAGGAAAGCGCCGAAATCGTCCTGCCGCCGGTAATCGTTTACACCGGCGAGGAACTCAGCCGCCAGGAGGCGGAGCAGTTGCGCCAGTATGCCGAGTCGATCATCATCAAGGGCGTCAAGTCCGAGGAGCGGTTGCTCGACGAGGCCTCGCTCTTTTTGCACCGGGTGGTGGGCAATCTGCCGGACGCCAAACAGCGGATGATCCGCAACCTCCATGAGGACGAGGCGATGTGCCGGGGCAAGCTGGTCCTGGTGGTGGATGACGATATGCGGAACGTCTTTGCCATTTCCCGGGTGTTGCGGGACAAGGGCATGGAGGTGCTGCGGGCCGAGGACGGAATCAAGGCCCTGGAGCTGCTCGACGCCAATCCGGCGGTGGATCTGATCATGATGGACATCATGATGCCGGAGATGGACGGTTACGAGACCATGCGGCGGATCCGGGCCCGGCCCGGGTTTAGCGACCTGCCGATCATCGCCCTGACCGCCAAGGCGATGGCCGAGGATCGCAAGCGCTGTCTGGCGGCGGGCGCCAATGACTATCTGGCCAAGCCGGTGGATGCGACGCGGCTCTTCTCCCTGTTGCGGGTCTGGCTGTATCGGTGAGCGCGGATGGATAAGGACCGGCTCGAACAGATCGAGATCAACCTGCTGCTGGAGGCGATTTACCAGCGCTACGGCTATGATTTCCGCAACTATGCCCGGGCCTCGGTGGAGCGGCGGGCGCGGCAGTTGCGCGAGCGTCTGGGCGCGGCCAGTATCGGGGCCATGATCCCCATGCTGCTGCATGATAAAGCCCTGCTGGGCAGCGTGCTGAAGGAGTTTTCGATCACGGTCACCGAGATGTTTCGCGATCCCTTTGTTTATCGCGGCATCCGCCAGGAGATCGTGCCCATGTTGAAGACCTATCCCTACATCAAGGTGTGGCTCGCCGGTTGCGCCACCGGCGAGGAGGCTTATTCCCTGGCCATTCTGCTGCGGGAGGAGGGGCTCCAGGGGCGGGCGATCATCTATGCCACGGATTTCAACGATGTCGCCCTGGACAAGGCCCGGGCCGGGATCTATGAACTGGAGCGGCTCAAGGTGTTTACGGCCAATTATCTCAAGGCCGGCGGCCGCGCCGACTTCGGGGACTACTATCACGCCCGCTACGGGGCGGCGGTCATGCGGTCCGAGCTGAAGAAGGATATCACCTTTGCCAATCACAACCTGGTTACCGACGGCGTATTCGGCGAGATGCACCTGATCGTCTGCCGGAACGTACTCATCTATTTTAACAAGGAACTCCAGGCCCGGGTGCTCGGCCTGTTTCGGGACAGCCTGGTGTTTGATGGTTTTTTGTGCCTGGGCGCCAAGGAGACGCTTAAATTTTCCAGCCTGGCCGAGGAGTTTAAGGTGGTGGACCCCAAGGCCAAGCTCTTTCAGAAAAAGGTGGCCTAGGGCATGCAAACCGGCCGGGGCGCGGACAGGATCAAGGCGGTGGTGATCGGGGCGTCGGCCGGCGGCCTGCATGCCCTGCTCCGGCTGTTTGCCCGGCTGCCCCCGGACTGCGCCGTGCCGCTGGTGGTGGCCCTGCACCGTTACCCGGATGCCGAGGAAGAGGGGTTGGAGGTTTTTTTTAGGGGGCGTTGCCCGTTGCCGGTGCATGACGCGGCGGACAAGGATGACATCGCGGCCGGGCAGATCTATTTTGCGCCGCCCGATTATCATCTGCTGATTGAAAGCGCGGCCTCCTTTGCCCTCTCCGTCGACGCCAAGGTCAATTTTGCCCGGCCGTCGGTGGATGTGCTCTTCGAGAGCGCCGCCCGGGTCTGGGGTGCCGGGTTGCTGGGGGTGGTGTTGACCGGCGCCAACGGCGACGGGGCCGAGGGACTCCGGCGGATCAAGGAGTTGGGCGGCATGACCGTGGTCCAGGATCCGGCCACGGCGGAATATCCGGTCATGCCGCGCGCCGCCCTGGCAACCGGGGCGGTTGATCTGGTACTGTGTATCGAGGAAATCGGCGAATTAATCGGCCGACTGGGGAGCGGGGCGGCCCGGGATCTTTAGAGCAGGCAGGCGAGTTATTTAAAAATGGTACAGAAAATTCTCATTGTGGATGACCGGCCGGAGAACCTTTTCACCCTGGAACAGGTCCTGGGCGAGGTCGAGGCGGAATTTGTCCGCGCCACCAACGGTAACGATGCCCTGAAGGAGTCGTTGCACCATGATTTCGCCCTGGCGATCCTGGATGTCCAGATGCCGGAGATGGACGGTTACGAATTGGCGGCCTTTCTGCGTTCCGACCCGAGCACGGTCAATCTGCCCATCATCTTCCTGTCGGCGGTCTATCGCGACGACTACCACGTGTTCAAGGGCTACGAGTCGGGCGCGGTGGATTTCATCACCAAGCCCTACAACCCGAAGATCCTGGTCAATAAGGTGAAATTCTTCTTGCAGCTCGACCGGCAGAAGGCCGACCTGCTGCGCGCCGTGGAACTGGAAAAGAGCAAGAACTACCTGGAAAGCATCCTGTTCTCCATGGTGGATACGGTGATCGTGGTCGCCACCTCCGGCCAAATCAAGATCACCAACCAGGGCGGCTCGTCCCTGATCGATTTCAGCCAAGCCGAACTGGTCGGCCAGCCCCTGGCCAGGTTGTTGGATGACCCGTGGTGTATCGATTGGGTCATGGGGTTGACCGCGACCCGGGAGCCGGGCGATACCTTTCAGAATCGGGAAACCCAGCTGCTCACCAAGACCCAGGGCCGGATCCCGGTGCTGCTCTCCGGCTCGGCCCTGCGGGATAACGGTGGCGAGTTGTTGGGCGCGGTGCTGGTCGCCCGGGACATCCGGGCCCGCAGGCGGTTGCAGGACCAGCTGCGCCAGGCCCAGAAAATGGAGACCATCGGGCTTTTGGCCGGCGGCGTGGCCCACGATTTCAACAATCTGCTGACCGTGATCATGGGCAATATCGAGTTGGCCCAGCTGGCGCAATCCATGGGCGAGCGTCCTGATCTCCACCTGTTGGTCGACGCCCGGACCGCCGCCTTGCAGGCCCGAAAGCTGACCCAGAAATTCCTCACCTTTCACAGCGGCGGTTCCCTGCAGCGCAAGGTCACCACGGTGGCGGAGCTGATCCAGGGCCTGGGACCCTGCGCCGCGGATTTCGGCGAGGGGCACACGGTGTCCCTGGCCGCGGATCTGTGGCCGGTGGAGGTGGATAGCGAGAAGATTTGCCAGGTGCTGGGCAATATTATCCGCAATGCCGAGGAGGCCATGGCCCCGGGCGGCACCGTCGAGCTGGCGGCCGAGAATGTCCGGTGGCGGGCCGGCGCTGCCGATGAGGCGCTGCCGCTGTCCGACGGCAACTATGTGCGGATCATGATCCGCGACCACGGGGTCGGGATCGCCCCGGACGACCTGCCCCGGGTGCTGGACCCCTATTTCTCCACCAAGGGCATGGGGGCGGAAAAGGGCCGGGGCCTGGGACTCGCCCTGGCCTATGCGATTGTCAAGAAACATAACGGCCATATCCAGATCGACTCCGAGCCCGGGGTGGGGACCACGGTTTGGGTCTACCTGCCGGCCGCGGCCGGCAACCCGAGCCCGGCGTAAGCAAGGCGGGGCAGCGTCGGTTGCCGACCCGCGCCCCCGCGCCCAGCAAATCAAGCGCACCGCGTTTTTGGAATCATGCCGATGAAGAAAAAGATCCTCGATCGTTATTCGCGAACCCGGGATAATCAGGTGATTATCGATATCAATGCCGGTCGGGTCGAGGAAATCTATGATGATTTTGATAAGCATGCGCCTTATATGAAAAAGGAGCTGGATCAGGAGCTGGTGGACTATCTGATCGACTCGGCAAGTGAGATCGGCCGCGAGGATTTTGTCATCCAGTTCCGCTTCGCGGCCCTGCCCGATGCCAAGCTGATGTCGCGCGTCAAAACCAGCGTGCGGAATTATTTCCATTACCTGATCGAGCTGGAGTTCCGGGAGCTGGCCAGGATGAGTCGGTCCTCGGTTATCCTGCTCGGGGTCGGCGTGGTGATCCTCTCCCTGTCGGTCTGGATAACCAATCGGGTGGCCGGGCATGAGACCGTGGTCACCAACGTCTTTGCGGAAGGACTCAATGTGGCGGCCTGGGTCTCCCTGTGGAATGCCATTGCCAACGTGCTGATTAATTGGATGCCCCATCGCCGCCAGATCAAGATGTATGAACGCCTTGCCAAGGCGAAGATTATTTTTCGGGAGACGCCCCCCTGAGCGGCGCGGCCCGTCGGGTCGGTTCGCCGCGTGCCCGGATTATTGGCTAGCCAAAGGAGTTAAGATGGAAAAATCCAAGACTTATTTTCTGAATGTGCGTTTTCTGCGGCAGCTGTTGATCGTTGCCGATGATCTCATGCATTTTGTCGTCGCCATGGTGCTGGTGGTTTGCGCGGTGATGATCATGGTCAACACCCTGCCCAATTTCCTGCATCCGGGCATGGCGGGCGTCCTGCACATTCTGAATGATGTGCTGCTTACCCTGATCGTCATGGAGCTGCTGTGGCCAATTGTCAGATTCCTTCAGCGGAAGCCGTTCAGCCTGAATCCCTTTCTCTATATCGGGATCATCTCCTGCACCCGGCGCATTCTGATCATCGAGGCCGAGCATTCGGTGATGTCCCAGCTCAGTGATCACGCGGCCGGCTGGGGCGAGTTGTGGCCGGTGCTGGCGGAGCTGGGGGCCAATGTCACGATTATCCTGGTGCTGGCCGTGGCCTTGCGGATGATCGGGACCACCGATAATTGAGGCGGCCGCGGCTCAGGCCAGGGAGCAGACCCCGCGCGCAAAGAGCAGGCAGGTGAAGTCCTGGCGGCCGACAAAACCCAGGTCCATGCCGACATACCAGGCCGCCACAAAGGAGCGGCGGTCCGCGCTCCACAGCCATTTCTTGGCGCGGTCGAACAACGGGGCGATGCAGTAGTCGTCGATCTCCTGCCGGGGGCTGATCAGGGTGACCAGCTCGTTGACCGTGGGCAGCCGCCACGTCGTGAACCCGCCATGGGCCGTTTCATTAAGCTGGGCGATATAGGCCTGCGCCGCCGGCCAGTTCAGGTGAAAATCCGAGCCCCCCTGCTGCCAGGCCAGGCCGGTGGCGTGATCGATGATAATCTCGCCCCGGGCTTCAAAATCGTTGCGGGTGCAGGTAAGGGGCCGCCAGAGTTGATCCAGGCCGAAGAGCTTGGCCGCCGCGGGCGGGGCGATCTTTACCGGTTGGTGGCGCGGCCGCTCCGGCTGCCGGGGTTGGCTGGGCGCTGCCGCCGCGGGTCGGTAAAAGCGGCAGGCGGCCTGCTTGCTGCCGTGCCAGAGTTCCTCAAGCCCGGTCAGGGCCTGGCTCATCTGCCGGGCATCCTGGTAGCGCGCCTCCGGATCCCGGGCCAGGGCCTGGGTGAAAAAATCATGCCACTCGGCGGCCAGCACCCGGTCGGTCGCCCCGAAGCCCTGATTCTCCCCCACCATCGGCAGTCGACCGGTGAGCATGCGAAACAGCATGACGCCCATGGAATAGAGATCGGCCCGGCGGTCGGCGCTCTCCGGCTCTCTTTCCTGCTCCGGGGCCGAATAATAGGGCGAGCCCACCCGCACGTTGGGCGAGTCCGGGAACCGTTCGTTGTGCAGCTTGGACATGCCGAAGTCGGCGATCTTTACCGTGTCCTGCTCGGTGATCAGGATATTGTAGGGTTTCAGGTCGCGGTGCACGATGCCGGCCTGGTGCAGGCAGAAGAGGCCGGCGAGGATCTGTTGGCCGTAGAGGAAGACCTTTTCCACTTCCAGGGGCCGCGACGGTTCCTCGACCATGAAATGTTCGCCGATGCACAGTCCCAGGTTGGTGCAGAAATACTCCATCACGAAAAAGGGGCGCCCCTGGTGCTCGTCATAATCCCAGACATCGGCGATATGGGGATGGTTGATGCGGGCCATGGTCACCGCCTCCACCCGGAAGAGCCGCTCCAGCTCGGCGCGGCCCACCATTTCCAGGAGCAGTTCCCCGGGGGCCAGCAGCTTGAGGGCGACGATCTTGCCGGTTACCGGCATGGCCACCTTGTATACCGCGCTCATGCCGCCGCGGCCGAGCAGGCCCCTTATCTCGTAACGTCCGATCAGTCGCATCCTTGCCTTTCCTTATGCTGGTTGTCCGGGCCCCGCAGCCAGGAGAGGGTGGCGCCCACCAGGCCGATGGCGGCGGCGGTCAGGTAGGCGGCCCGCAGCGCGGCCATGAAGGGCTCGACCTGGGCCGGGGTGAAGTCCTTGAGGTCAAGGCCGTTGGTCAGCCGGCCAAAGGTCAGCGAGAAGACCAGGAAGGCCTGGGCCGTGCCCAGCAGCATGCCGAGGTTGCGGCCCGTGGCCAGCAGCGCCCCGGAGATGCCGATGTGGTGGTTGCCGACCCGGCCGAGCACCGCGGCGCTGTTGGGGGACAGGAACATGGCCTGGCCGATGCCGAGCAGGGAGAGGCGCAGCGCCACCCCCAGCGGCGGGCTGGTCGGGGAGAGCCCGGCCAGCAGCAGCAGGCCGCTGGTCGAAACCAGGATGCCGGTGGTGGTCAGCCAGCGGGCGCCGATATGGTCGGAAAGCCAGCCGGCCATGGGGGCCACCACCAGTACGGCCAGCGGCACGGCCATCATCACCAGGCCGATCCGGGCGCTGGACAACCCGAGAATCCGGACCATATAGAAGGGGGGCAGGATGATGGCGGTGAACAGGATCATGAAGGAGAGCACCGCCGAGAGCACGCCAACGATGAAATATGGTTCCCGCAGCAGCCTGACGGGGAGCAGCGGGGCCGGGGCCGTGGCCTCGGCGCGCACAAAGAGCAGGGTGACCAGGCCCCAGGCGGCCGCCGTGGGGATCAGCACCGCGGGCCGCCAGGTCGGCGCGGTGCCATGGTTGACGGTCAGGGCGAAGAGGGTCAGGCCGATGGTCATGTAGAGGCCGCCGCGCCAGTCAAAGGGGCCGTCGCGTTTGCCGTTTCGGGTAAGCGGCAGCACCAGCAGCGCCAGGCCGGTGAAGAGCGCGCCCACCGGCACGGTGATCAGGAAGAGGTTTCGCCAGGAGCCGAGCTCCAGCAGCATGCCGCCCAGGCCCGGGCCGGTCATCAGGCCCAGGGAAACCGCCATGCCGATAAGCCCGAAGGCCCGCCCCAGCTGCCGGACCGGAAAGGCCTCGGTGATCAGGGCCGGGCCGATGGCCATCATCAGGGCGGCGCCCAGGGCCTGGAGCAGGCGGGCCACGATCAGGACGGCCAGGTTGGGGGCCAGGGCGCAGGCCAGGGAGGCCAGGGCGAAGATCAGCATGCCCAGGGCGTAGAGCTTGCCCCGGCCGAGCATGTCGCCCAGCCGGCCCCAGAGCAGCAGGGTGGAGGTGATGGTCAACAGGTAGATCATCACCACCCATTCGGTCAGCTGCAGGGAGCTGTGGAAATGGGCCATGATGGCGGGCAGGGCGATGTTGACCATGGAGCTGTCCAGGGTGGACATGAATACCCCCACCGCCACCACGCTGAACACCAGCCACTTGTTCCGCCGGATGGTCAAGCCGGGCCCCCGAAAGTGGTGCGGCGGGCCGGGCGGGTGCTGATTGCTGGATCGAGTGTGTGCAATGGGATCCCCGCTTATCCGCCTGGCTCGTCAAGCTGGCGGCGAGAAGGCGGAACGTGTTGTGGGGTTGGCGTAAGGCCGCCGGTTCAAGGGCCGCCGGATAAAATCAAGTTGTCATTATTCTGGAGCGGCGCAGGGTTGTCAAACTAAAATTCTTCCCGGATCCGCGCGATCTGTTCGTTAAGATCCTTGATCTCCCGTTGCCAATAGGCATGGGTGCCCCAGTCCGGCTCCAGGCGGTCCAGCCCGCCGTCGGTCGCCTGGTGGGCGCACCAGGCGCTGTAATGGATGTAGCGCATGGCCCGCAAGGGTTCGATTAATTTCAGCGAACGGCGATCAAAGGGGCGAAAGGTTTCATAGCCCTCCAGGAAGACCTCGATCTCGGCCGCGGCTTCGCGGGCGTAGCCCGGCAGCAGCATCCAGAGATCCTGCACCGGCGGGCCAACGGCCATGTCGTCGAAGTCGATCAGAAAGAAGGATTCTCCGGGCCGGTGGATGATGTTCGAGAAGTGGCAGTCGCCGTGGATCTGGATGGTCTCGGCCTCGGAGAACAGCGGCTCGATGAGGGCGAGCAGCCGGTCGGTGGTCTGTTGGTAGGCCGGGGCCAGCTCCGGGGGGATGAAGTCGCCGCCCAGCAGGAAGGCGACCTGGGGCAGGGTTGAGCGGTTCGGGGTCATGACCACGCGGCTGACCGCGGGCCGCGTGGCGCCCACGGCATGGACCCGGGCCAGGAGGCGGCCGATCTCCTCCCACTGGTCAAGGGTGAATTCGTCGCTGCTGCGGCCGCTCTTCTTGGGAAAGATCGCAAAGAAGATGCCTTCATGCTCGCCCAGGGTGGGGCCGTCGTTCATGGTCAGCGGCGGGATCACCGGGATCTCCCGGGCGGCCAGTTCCAGCAGAAAGGCATGTTCATCCCGCAGGGCTTCTTGCGCCCAGCGGCCCGGCCGATAGAATTTAACGATCAGGCCCTCGCCGGTTTCGGCCTCCAGTTCGTAGACCCGATTTATGTAGCTGTTCAGCGGCCGGCAGAGGTTGGTGCAAAAGGTGCCCAGCGCCTGTTCGACCACGGTGATGATCGTGTCGGGGGTAAGCCGGTGAAAGTCGGAAAGCGCCTGTTGGTGGTCCATGTTCATCCTTAATCGCTAAAATGGCGGGGCGCCCGGGTGGGCCGGTTTCACTGTTTCCGGCTTGACATGGGTGGTCAAATGCGCCTATCTTGCCTTGTGGCCCCATATTACGTCGGATTTCCCGGCCCGGCACCATTTATCATGTGGTTGCCCACCTCTTATCCGGATGAATGAAATGTTCCGCAGTCTCCAAGCCCGGTTCAATATCTTTCTGGTAATCATCCTGACCATTGCCATCGGCGTTTCATCCTACCTGCAACTGCGGGTTCACTATAATCAGCTGCTGGACATGTCGCGCGAGAAGTTGAGCGACCTGGCCGAGGTTATCGAGAAGAGCATCCGCGATCCGTTGCGGGTCGGGCGGGTAGACGAGGTGAACAAGATCATCTCGCAGGTGGGCACCTTGCCGGACCTGGAACGGGTGCTGATCTTTTCGCAGAACGGCACCATTGTCATGTCGTCGCGGCCGGCGGATGTCGGCGCCAAGATCGATGAGCGCGAACTGGAGATTTTCCATCACCAGCAGTTCACCACGGTTTTTAACCAGAAACAGCTGGAGCAGCCGATTTTTTATGTCCTGCGGCCCCTGCTGAACACCCCGGACTGTTTCAGGTGCCACGGCAACAATCCCAACCAGCTCAACGGGGTGCTGGCGGTGGAGGTGTCCATGGCCAAGATTCACGAGCGGCTCGCCAAGTCCCGTCGGCTGATGGCGATCTCCGCCGGGGTGACCCTGCTGCTGCTCGTCTGTTCCATTATCTTTCTGCTCTCCCATCTGGTAAAGCGGCCCATCGACCGGTTGATCTCCACCATGCGCCAGGCCCGGGGCGGCGATCTCAAGGCCCGGGTGGTCCCGGACGATACCCTGGAATTCTCCGAACTGGGCAGGAAATTCAACGAGATGATCGATAAGCTGGAAACGGCCCAGGTCGATCTGAAAAAATACCATGAACAGCAGATGGAACGGGCCGAGCGCCTGGCCTCCCTGGGGGAGTTGGCGGCCGGCATCGCCCACGAGATAAAGAATCCCATTGCCGGGATCAGCGGCGCCATGCAGGTGCTGATGCAGGATTTCGAGGAAAACGACGGGCGCCGCGAGATCATGGAGGAGATCCTGAAACAGATCGAGCGCATCGATCGGGACGTCAAGGATCTGCTGAGTTATGCCAAGACCGCCGAGCCCGAACTGGCCCCCAAGGACGTCGGCGAGCTGATCAACGAGGCGATTTTTCTGATCCGGGAGCCGGCCATGCAACAGCAGGTGCGGATCATCACCGCGGTTGCCGAGGATCTCCCCATGGTGCTGCTGGACGAAAAGCTGATTCAGCAGGTGCTGGTCAACCTGGAGTTGAATGCCGTGCAGGCCATGCCCAACGGCGGCACCCTGACCATCACCGCCCGGCGGCGCCGCGAGCCGGGCGAGGCGGATTCTCTGGCCATCGAGGTGCGGGACACGGGCTGCGGCATCGAGCCCGATAAAATTGACAAGATATTTACCCCGTTCTTTACCACCCGTCATACCGGCACCGGCCTGGGACTCTCCATCAGCCAGAACATGGTGCGCGCCCATGAGGGGAGGTTGGAGGTGACCAGCGAGCCGGGTCACGGCAGCTGTTTCGTGATCCTCTTGCCGTTGCGCGGGGCGGCATGAGCGGGGGGGAGTCGAGATGAATGCGGAGCGAAGAGGCGCCAGGCGCAAGCCCCTGGATGTGCAGGTCACCTATCGGGTGAACGGCCAGGCCCGGGCCGAGTCCTACCAGGTGGAGGCGGTTAATGTGAGCGAGACCGGGATCTTGCTGCGCACCGAGCTGCCGCTGGCCATCGGCACCGAGATCGAACTGGAATTCGCCCTGCCGGGGCAGACGGAGCGGCTGCGGCTGCACGGTCAGGTGGTCTGGTCCAACGGGGTCACCGATGGCGGCGGCCGGACCTTTACCGGCAAGGGGATCCATTTCACCGGTTATGGCGCGGGTTGTCGAGCCCTGATTGCGGCCTATGTGGGAGGCTGAGGCGGTGAGGAGATGAAGATTCGCAGCAAGATTCTGGTGCCCTTCCTGTTGATTTTTTCCTGCGGCAGCGTGGTGGGGTCGGCATTCTTTATCCACGGCCTGACCAGCATCCTGGAGCAGGGGCAGGAGGTGCAGTTGCAGAGCCAGGCCCTGCGGGTGGGCGAGCATCTGGCCCGGCAGGAGGAGCGGGTTATCTCCCATGCCCGCTGCCTGGCCGAGATGCAAGGGGCGGAAGGCCTGGCCGGCATGTCCCGGGCCGAGGTGTTGCAGAGCATGGAGGTCGAGCATGTTCGGGTGGTCGGCTATGCGGATCGCAGCTTTCCGCCGGACGATAACCTCTTTCCCCTGGTGCGGCTGGGCCTCAAGGGGGTGACCGGCAGTCAGTTTGTTGAAATGACCGGCCCGGCCGGCGAGGGCTATTTTCGGCTGGTCGGCGTGGCCCCGGTCCCGGCCGAGGTGGAGATCCGGGAGGTGCTGCTGGTGGAGACCCGGCTGGATGCCGAATATCTGCGGCGTATCGGGCTGTCGGCGGATACCGAGCTGATCCTGTTCAACAGCCAGGGCCGGCCGGTGGTCGGCAGTCGGATCGCCTCCGAGGTGGCGGGCTGGATGCGGCAGCAGGGCCTGGATATGTTCGCGGCGGCGGTGCAACGTGAAGACGGGCTGGGTTCCCTCCAGCGCCTGGATCTGGGCGGCGAGCAATATCATCTGGTGACCGCCCCCCTGCCCGAGGATTACCGGGTCGCCGGGTCGGTGGCCCTGATCAAATCCACCAAGCCCTTTGAGCGAAAGCGGCAGCGGCTGATCGCCAAGGCCGCCCTGTTTGCCGGCGGCATCCTGTGTCTGCTCAGCATGGTCTATCTCCTGGTGGTGCGCACCATTACCCGGCCGCTCAACGCCCTGGAAGCG
>Ga0224496_10001983_pt1 | contig 12417 bp, 12 predicted proteins | sample SF_Jul11_sed_USG_2_FD_168127 | JGI IMG/M metagenome (GOLD analysis project Ga0224496, IMG submission 168127) | Sediment microbial communities from San Francisco Bay, California, United States - SF_Jul11_sed_USGS_8_1 | ecosystem: Environmental > Aquatic > Marine > Sediment | place: USA... | reverse complement strand
TCGCACAATTGGCATGATCTTTCAAAAACCCACAGTCTTTCCTTTCTCCATCAGAAGAAATTTTGAAATCCCACTCCGAGAACATGGCTTGCAGGCTCAAGGAGCCTGGGCCTCAACCATCGAAACCGCCTTACGCCAAGTCGGGTTATGGCATGAAGTCAAAAATCGGCTGAACCATCCAGCCCAAGCGCTTTCCGGAGGGCAACAACAACGCTTGTGTCTGGCACGGGCCTTAGTCCTCTGCCCGGAGGTGCTTCTCCTCGACGAACCCTGTAGCGCCTTAGACCCCATCTCCAGCGGAATTGTCGAAGACCTGATTGTGAGTTTACGCGGTCAATACACCGTAGTGATCGTCACACACAATCTCGCCCAAGCCCGCCGCATTGCCGATCACGTCGCCCTGTTCTGGTCGGTGAATGAAATCGGCCAGCTTCTTGAACATGGGTCTGCGCAAAAGATCTTTGAGTCTCCTCAACATGAATTGACGGCCGCGTATATTTCTGGATCGCGAGGCTAACAGCCCTCCAACTCTCCCGCCAATCGCTAGCAAGTTTACGGCAGTTTGACCTGTTCTTAACACAGTCGTAACACACCTCCCCTAGTATTCCTTTCAACAACAATGAAACTCGTAAAGCCTCATGAAACCCCTACATTCTCATTCAAAAATAGGAGACCGTATTCATGAAAAGTTCTCTCGTAGGCCTGCTTATTACTTTCGCTTTATGTTTGGCCTTTTCTGAAGTCTGGGCTGTTGATCCCCTTTATGATGATACTCTCTCAAATGTGTTGCGCGAAAAAGAAATTATCACCATGGAAGATTGGGTTCGCATTGAGGCGGCAGAAGAGAAAAAAGCGGAAGAACAACAAAAAGCACTTGAGGCGAAATTTCCTGTCACCGTCGGTTGGGGTAAGAAGGGCTTTGAATTTGCAACCACGGATGGAAAATTTGCCACACAAATGCAATGGCGGTTCCAGGGTCGTTTTACAAATCCCACAAACGGAGATCCTATATCTAGCTCAGATTTTAATTCCAGCCAGAGTACACTTGAACTTCGACGGGTTCGTCTGAAAATCGGCGGTCATGGGTATCAACCCTGGATTAAGTATTATTTCGAGCTGGACTTGCAATCTACATCCGATTCCGGCGGATCGGCTGGAAGTACAAGATTGATTGACTGGCGGATCAGCCTCGAAAAATGGAAATTTCTTTCCCTTCAAGTGGGCCAATGGAAAGTCGACTATAACCGTGAACGGAGAGATTCTTCCGGCAATCAGCAGTTTGTCGAACGATCAATCGTCAATGAAATCTTTACCATCGATCGACAGGTTGGAGCCATGCTGTACGGCCATGTGGCCCCTGGAACATTTTTTGATTCCCGGTATTATGCCGGCGTGTTTACGGGATCAGGACGTGGCGAGGCCAATGACGATGCCAACATGATGTATTTCGGACGGTACCAATGGAACTTTTTGGGACGTGATCTAAAATGGTCGCAAAGTGACGTGGAGTTTCATCAGCAACCCACCGGAAGCGTGGCCTTTGGTGCCTATACAACTATTGGCAAATGTACCCGATGGTCATCGAGTGGATGCGGAACATTGCCAGAAAACAATTCGGCAGGCGTGGCCTATACGTCAGATTCTAACGCTAACGCCGGACAATACCGGGTACAAGGCATGATGGAGGAATTCGCCTTTAAATGGCAGGGACTCTCCATTCAACATGAATACCATTGGAAAGAGGTCAAAGATAATAATTATTCCCAAGGCATGGCTGGCTACAAGACCAACATGATGGGGAGTTATGCACAAATCGGGTATTTCCCCCATTATCTCATTCCCACCGTTCCCAAACCGTTGGAAGTGGCCTTCCGCTATGCATTCGTCGACCCCAACATCTCAGCCCCAAATGATAGACGGCAGGAATACACGACCGTTCTCAATTGGTTTTTCGCGGGGCATAAAAACAAGCTGACACTCGACGGCTCCTGGCTGACGCTTTCGCAACCAGCTGGTCAAAATCAACATGAACAACGGATCCGCCTGCAATGGGACGTTTCGTTCTAATTTCCAAGGGATCGAAAGGCACTCCTCCTCTCGTCCCCCCAAAAGCCCATCCGAGTTTCCACACTCGGATGGGCTTTTTTTTGAAGTCAGTTGCATGAAAACGCTACAGGTCACCCCCTTCACCGTCATACCTGTGGAAACGATGAATGGCTGGAAGAGCAACAATCAGAAATGATTAAAAATACGCGCTTTCCTATTTCGTGTGGATGGCTCAAGTCTCAGCTTACCACGTTGGTGGTTGTCATCCTGAGCATCGCGAAGGATCTGAACCCAAAGCAATGGTCAAGAGACAAAGCAAGACACTTGGCTTTGATAACTACGGGAAGAATGCCCTCATCATCACTTCAGCAGTAGTCACGGCCTGAATAGACACATGCTAAGCCTGCCCCCACCTTAAAGTGTCCCGTTGCCGAATAGACTCTCGCCCCCTGGGAAACCCGTTTCACGCAGGGAGGGGAAAAATTTTCCGATCATTTTCCCAACAACGCTTGATACCGAATTGCCACCTGCCAGGGTTTGCCTTTGAATCGGCTTCCGATTTCCCCATCAGGAGAGTCCACCATAAATTCACGAGGTTCGTAGACTAACCGTCCTGGTTGAGGCTCCATTTGATCGAGAGGACGATCACGGAAAGACGCTTCATAGCGTTCATTGTCCTGCCAAATGCGTGTTTTTACAGAAAAGTTGCTCATAATCACATGGAGATTTCCCCCCGCGACAAACAGTCCACCGGACGTCGTGAGTTGATGATCGTCTCCCAAATCGGCCGTCTCAAAAAATGTCACCATTTCCTCCCTGGTCGCTTGTTGTAATGCCTTCACAAAGTGAGGGGCAAAGAGCCGAATCTCGGTCTCACTCAACGCAGCATGTTGAGTCGAAGACAGTAAGCCACGTTCCACCCTTACGCCTTTCAACAAACGACTCATCTCCTCGGTCGTCAACGACACTGGATGATCATAGCCTTTTCCGCCATAGGCATCCGGTATGGCACGTAACGCGACGACCCGATTCGGACTATCAAAAATCTTCAGGGTTTGAAATTGAGGAGTACTACAGGCTCCCCAAAACAGCATCAACCCCGCTAGCGCTCCAACCACGACACCTCGTTTCATGAACATCAACATCCTCCTTTGACAACAGGCAAGAAATCCCTTCGATCATTCGCATCAAAAAATTGTACCGCAGAGGCTCTCTGGAAGCAGCTTTCTTTGAAAGATGTAACAAATATGACATCAACTTGTGACCGATTAGTCATATGCTACGGATATGATTCAGGTCAAGAATCAATATCTATAAAAGAAGGAGGCAAAGAAATGGTACGTGTAGAACAATTAATGACTCGAGAGTTGGCCTGTATTGAATCAAGCCAAGCCGTCTCTATCGCATCGCAGGTCATGCGCATCAAGAACATTGGCAGCTTGTTGGTGATGCAGGGTTCCGAGGTGATCGGCATTGTCACGGAAAGCGATATCGTCCGAAAAGTGGTGGCCTTCCACCTTCAACCAGAGTTTGTGCAAGTGAAACAGATCATGAGCAGTCCCATCGTCTTCATCAATGAAAGCGAATCAATCTTTGAAGCGGCTGGCATGATGAAATCCTCTGGAATCCGCCATCTCGCCGTCGGCAAAGAAGATCAAATCCTCGGGATGTTGTCGGTCCGTGATCTCTTATCCCCTGTTTCACGAGATGAGTTATAATATGAAAACTATGAACTCTCGACTTTCATTAAATGTCTTCCAGCCATCGCTGCGAGAATCGTCATCTTGGATTACCCAGGCTCTCGCAGCCGATCTGACTCACATGTGGATGAAAGGCATTAAAGCCGTCCTCAGTCTCCTCATTATCACGATTCTGCTGGGACTGACTGGAGGCGTTGTTCGCATTTTTCTTAATCTGCAAAGCATCTTTAGTCACCCGCTTGAACAGGCATTGCGCCATTTGAGTGTAGACACACTGATCATTTTGGCTATTGTCGAAGTCTTTAAAACCACCTTGACCTATTTTTCTGAAGGACGCGTGAAGGTAACCTTTATTGTTGATACGATTCTGGTCGTCATGCTCACGGAAATCATTTCAAAATGGTTTTCAGAGGCTCCGGTGTCCCAATGGATAACGCTAGGCGGGATACTCCTGATCCTTGGAATTATTCGCATCGTCGCGGTTCAATGGTCCCCCACGAAAGCAGAACAGCACCTCGACCCCCAATCTGCGTCTTAGCGCAAAGCAATGCTGATCCCACTGCAGCAGACAAGGAGCCTTTCGCTTTCCATCCACACACGATTTCCTAGACCTCATTCTGCTATAGTGATTCCTCATTGTCAGAATCACTATGCACTGCCTCCTCTTCAGACATGGAATTGCGGAAGAGCCCGCCAACTGGTCCGGGGATGAATCTTCCCGTCCCTTAACCCAAGAAGGCGTCACCAAAACCCAACATGCCGTCGAAGGACTTAAGAGAATTGGCGTAACACCCACACACCTGCTCTGCAGCCCTTTGACTCGGACTCAGCAAACCGCTGAAATTGCCAAGCGCTGGTTAGCCATTCAAGCTGACATTCAAATCACCCCAGCCTTGGTCTATGACCAATCCCCCATGCTCCTGTTCCCCATCTTACAAAACTTCCCTTCAGAGGCTGTGGTGATGTGTGTCGGCCATGAACCACACTTGGGACAGGCGGCCGCACTCATGCTCTTTGGTAAACATTCGCCAAGCCTTTCATTGAAAAAGGCCGGTAGTGCTTTTATTACTTTTCACAAGAACGCCACGATTGGTCAAGGAATACTGGAATGGTGGATCCCCCCTGCGCAGCTTCGTGCTCTGCGCAAGGGTTAGAAATGTGAATACGAACGAGTGGTGTTTTTGAGGAAAACTAAAGGCTAGGACTCACAGGAGCCATTTTCAAGATACCATTGACTAAGACTCCCTCCTCCAGCAAAAACACGGGAGAATCAATGGTGCCTTCAACCTTGGCCGGGGCGAGCAATTCCACCTTCTCTCGTGCCACAATATCGCCACGCAGCGGCCCTTGTGCCACAATATGTTTCGCGTGAACCGTGGCTTCGATGGTGCCTTCTTTCCCCACCTGAATAAGATCACTTCCAAAGACTTCTCCTTCGACAAATCCGTCTATTCGCACCATACCCTGCACTTTGAGTACACCGGTCAACCGACACTTTTGGCCCAAATACATCTGATAACCTTCCTCTTGCAAAACGGTCGTGGCTGGGTGAAGCGTCGTCGATGATTTCACGGCTTCCATAAACTCCTCCTCTGTTAGGTGATACGAATCCATGAAGTGGGAAGCCTACTGATTTACCCACCCCATGACCGCCAAGTTCGTGAACAGACAGGCTATGGAAGAACTGAAAGTGAAACTACCCCTCTTTGGAGGGGTTCATGGATCAGCGGACCATGCGAGATCTAACAGGGGAAATTGAGGGGGAAAAAAGAGGATCTACAAAATGGCCGACAAAAGGACATATAACATGATGGCCAAAAACGCAGCTCCTGGAAGTGTACAGATCCAGGCATAAGCAATTCGACGAGTGACTCCCCAGCGAACAGCTGAAAAACGATTGACCGCGCCCACACCCATGACTGCAGATGTAATGGTATGGGTCGTACTGACGGGAAGTCCAATATGAGCGGTGGCCATCAGCACTGCCGCTGCTCCCGTTTCAGCCGCAAACCCATGGACGGGTTCCAGCTTAGCGATTCCCATCCCCAAGGTTCTTATTATTTTCCAACCCCCAAGAACCGTTCCCAGGCCCATCGCAAGCGCACACGAAATGATAACCCATTGCGGCACTTCTGCCGAAGGAATATGTCCAGCTGACAACAAGGCCAAGGTAATAATCCCCATGGCTTTTTGTGCGTCATTCGCCCCATGACTGAGAGCCATAAACCCGGCAGACACCAATTGAAGACGACGGAACAGAACCATGGCCATTCCGCGTTGGGTCCGAAAAAAGACCCAACTCAACAGAACCATCAACACAAACGAGATTAAAAACCCAAAAAATGGCGAGAACACCATCGCTTTCAAGACCTTCACCAGCCCAGCCACCTGCAAGACATCCAGGCCGCCATGAATAAAACCCGCGCCCACCATCCCACCAATCAAGGCATGCGAAGAACTCGAAGGCAAACCCATATTCAGGGTAATGAAGTTCCAAATAATGGCACCTCCTAATGCAGATATAATCACCACATCATTGACGGCACTAGGATCAATGATCCCTTTGCCCACCATTTTGGCGACGGCAGTCGACATAAATGCCCCGGCGACATTCAGAACTCCAGCAAAAAAGACGGCAGTCAGGGGACTGAGCACGCGTGTTGAGACAACCGTGGCAATAGCGTTGGCACTATCATGCCAGCCGTTTGAAAAATCAAACAACAGGGCCAATCCAATGACCAAAAATAATAAGATACTAAAATCAGCCACGGTTGGTTACAAAGGATAGCAACAATGGAAGGTCAAGCAGAATTATCAAACGCGTTGAATCGTGAATCTCTTAGCCATGCTTCAAGGCTATTCGCTCGAGGACATTAACTGCGTCCTCACAGCAATCGGTCCCTACCTCGAAATTTTCATAAATTTCTTTCCATTTCATCACCATCTTGGCATCCGGTTCTTCTTCAAACAACCTGGAGATGGCTTCGCGGCTCACCGCATCAGCTTCATTTTCTAGACTATTCACCCGGATCGTACAATCTTTGATGTCCCAGTTTTTTTCCAGAAGCAGGCCAATCCCCTTCCCAACCTCCCTTGCCGCTTCATGAAGAATTTCAGCAAGCTTGCAGGCGGTAGGAGTCGGACGATCAATCTTAAACACCCTAAACAACATCGCCACCGCATCGATTTCATCCAGGATATCGTCTAATGAACTGGCCAGAGCATGAATGTCCTCACGGTCCAAGGGAGTAATAAATGTTTTGTTCAACTTGGAAAGTAGGTCATGGGTCAGCCCATCCCCCTTATGCTCCAGATCCTTGATGTGTTGGATTTGCTTATCCGATTCCTCAAAATTGTTCATTAAGTTTTTGAGACATTGCCCCGCCTCCACTACATTTTCCGAGGCCAGTTCAAATAAATCAAAAAACCCTGTTTCTCGAGGCAAAAAACTCCACATACACTGTCTCCTTAAACCGGAAAGATCAACGGAAGAATGGTAATCCTCTTGAAATTTTGAAAGACGGGAGTTTCCCTCAAGGAAGAGGTCGGGATCAGCTGACCTTCACATATTGGCGTCGTTCAAGCTGCCACCGAGAGGCAACGACATGCCAAAGGGAAGGCGGGCACTTCTCGAAATTCATATATTCTCTCCCCTCTAGAACATGGGAACGAAAAAGAAGTATTCCATAAACCTCCAACCCATATCTAGCAATTTCTCAGCTTGGCCACAAAGACCTACGCCGCATCTTTTGTCGTGACAGCGGACGCACTCAATTCGACACAACAATGGTAGATTTTCTCAAAGAGCTTTTTCCTACGTTCAGTGGTCCACAACTCTAATTCTGGATCGTACCGAAACATGGCTTCAAGCTGAATGGATTTTCCCAACACCACCTTCACAGCCTTCACCACAGAAAAATGACTCCGATCCAGCCCATCGGCAATTCGAAGAATGGCGCTCAATCCTAACACCGTTTTTCGTTGTTCGGCATTCAGCAGCTTGAATCCCCGGTGGGCAACTTTTGGCAAACTTCGCCGATGATAGCGCGCCACATTTGCCAGGATGCCAATTTCATCTAACGAGAAGCCCGGTAAATCAGCATGGGTAATCAAATAATAGGTATGCTTATGATGTTCACTCTCCTGAATATGATGCCCGATATCATGCAGCAGTGCGGCATACTCCAACCATTCCCGCTCGGTCTCGCCCATCCCATGAATCGGTTGGGTTTGATCAAAGAGGCTTAAGGCCAATTTGGCCGTATGATGGGAATGCACTTTTGAATATTGATAGCGACGAGCCAGCAACAGGACTTGTCGGCGACGCACATTGGGAATGTCCTGCTCAGCCTTTAACCCTTCGTGATGCTGTTGAATGAAATCATAGATCACGCCTTCACGAATCGCCTTATCACTGATCCGTACCTGCTTCATACCAAGACATTCCATCAACATCCGTAGGACCATCACACCTGGATACAAGGTATCCACGCGCCGAGGGTCCAGACCCGGAATCTTCAAGCGGCCTTCCATGTCTTTGATCCGCAGCAGTTGCTCCACTTCCTTGATCTCTGCCAGCGTAATCACCGCCATATCAATTTGCGAAAGCGCCCTGCCCGTTCGAGCCAAGTAAATGATTTCTGTCAAATTGCCCGCCATACCTGATGTCGCCACCAGCGATGCGAGCGAGAGAGATTTCTTCTGCATCAAGGATTTTTTGAGAGATTGAGAAACAGCCTGTTCCATGCGTTGAACCATTTTTTTGTCAGGCGGATCGGCCTTCAGATACTGGTCCTTCAACCGTATCGCCCCCAGCTTCAAGCTTCGAAAAAACTTGAGCCGTTTCGACGTACAGGCCATCAGCTCCACAGACCCCCCTCCGATATCTACAATCATGGCGGGGGAATCGGACAGATCCATACTATGCCGTACACCTAAATAAATGAGCCGAGCTTCTTCTTCTCCGGTAATCACTCGCACCCTCAGCCCCACTTCTTTTCGAACCAGCTTGATAAAATCTCCCCCATTCTTGGATTCTCGGACAGCACTGGTCGCCACGGGAAGAATGATGTCAAACCCTTTATTTTTCGCTAAAAGAGAAAACCGCTTCAGAACGGCTAACCCACGATCAATGGCCTCTTGGGAAAGCCGATGGGAGGTAAACGTCCCATCACCCAACCTGGCCATCTCCTTAATTCGATCCACAATTTTATACGAAAAATTTTTCCCGATTTCTGCTAACACCATATGAATGGAGTTGGTGCCAATATCAATCACGGCAAGACGTTTCATCGATTGAGAACTCCTTGGTGGTCTGGTTTCACATTCTCACAATTTGATTTTCTCTCGGACATTAGGCTTGTTGATTCATTCTGCAAAAGGGCAACTTTTATCACAAGAAAGCACATTCACCAGAACATTTGACACGATACCCCAGACCCCAGACCGTTTCAATGGTCGGGCCTTCCGACCCGGCCAATTGCAGCAACTTTCTCCGCAGGCGCACTACATGGGAGTCCACTGTTCGAGCCTCAACAGAGATTTTCAGACCCCACACGAGTCCCAACAGTTCCTGCCGGGCAACAAAACCGCCATCGCCGCTCAAAAATTTGGTTAAGATCGCATACTCATTTTGTCAGTCGAAGGGCTTGATCCCTGAAATGCAAATATCGGGTCTCTGGATCAAGCCTGAGCACACGCATAGAGTCAGCAACGGATTGAACGAAAACCCTTGAGCTTAAATGAATGTCTTCGTGAGAGGGCAGTCTAGCCGGCTAAGGTTTCGGTTCAGTTATGCTGATGTTACAAGCAAGTAAAGTGTCAGTTACGGAATAATTCGAGAAGAAAAACTTCGCCTAAGAACTTTTCAGCGAAAAGAAGGAAGGAGGAACTAGAAAGAGATATCTCTGGCAATGTGTTCGACAAGTCCTGGACTGCCAAACAAGGCATCAACTTTCCCAACTACCTGAGAAGGACGCAAGAGCATCGCCCCACCAGCCTCTTCAATAAGAACCTGGGTGGCCATGATATCCCAAGGATTGAGGGCAGGATCCAACATCGCGCCAACAGACCCGTTTAACACCAACCCGTGGCCGAAACAGTCGGTATACCCTCGAACATATTCAGATAAAGCAATCAAACGATGATAGTCATTGAGTCGATTGGCACTGATAAATTGAGCGATATCCCCAACGGCGATAATCATGCTCTGTAGTGGCCCGTCTGAAGCTACGCGCAAGACCTTTCCCTGACAAGTCGCTCCATGCCCTTTGGCTCCCGCGAAAGTCAGGCCAAGTATAGGGAGATGAATCACCCCAACAAGGGGGAAATTGGTTTCGGTATCGAGCAACGCAATAAGGGTTCCGAAAAGCGGAATTCCATGAATGAAGGAACGCGTCCCATCAATGGGGTCAACAATCCAACGCCAGCGTGTGCCCTCCCCTTGAAGTCCCTCTTCTTCCCCAAGAATATCAAGGGGGCCGATCACGGAATGTGAGAGTAAATGAGACCGGATCATGGCCTCGGCCTCTTGGTCGGCTTGAGTGACTGGAGATCCATCCCGTTTTTCTTTGACTCCCAGATCCTGCTGCTCAAAATACGCTTGAATGGGAGTGGCCGCCGCATGCGCGGATTGAACAGCCACTTCCAATAATTTCTTAAGCTGATCGTCGGTTAAACCATAATTCATTGGACTTCCCTCATACTGGCATCCCTGGATTTCATTGAGGAAAGAAGTATACTCAATCTGACAATGGCACAACAAACCATTCTGGATTTCTTCAGGTCAAAGCATGCTTGCCTCACTGCTTGGGAAAGAGGTTTTAACGGATGGCACACCGATACCATGTAAACCTACGAAAGGCACGAATAAGCTTTTGGAAAGGTGGTGGACAGAGCCCTGTAAAGGAAAGAAACCGCTGCAGCTTTTTCAAACCGCAGCGGTCACGAGGAAACACCCCGAAAACACAGAACCTGAGGAAAGATCAGGTAACTTGTGTTGCCTAATCTTTGGTGACGGCCATGGTCATATCATTCCCATCAGCCGCATGTTGCACGTTGATGTACATGGTCTTCGGCTTCGTTGGGGGAAAATAAATCCCTGTGCCTTCGGCGCCAACCGTATTCAAGGTCGAAAAGAGAGACACATTGTCAGCCGACCCATCATTATCAAGATCTTTCGTCGCAACCCACACATCGCTCTCACCGGAGTTATCTTCCACGATGTACAAATTCCCGGCATAATCAGAAGCCAGATTGTCGGGGCTATGCAAACCAAAATTAGACACATCCGATTCATTATTCATATTCGTGTTGATCCCGGCAAACTCCGTCACCACAGGAGTTGGAGTGTTAATGGGAATCTGTAACACGTTCTTGGTGGTTGTGGTGGCAAAATACAAATTGGGGCCGATAAGTTCGGCATCTTCCGGCCGGCAATAATCGCTGGCACCGGCTTCATCCGCTGCTGCACGGGCATTAACTGCCGGATCTGTTACCACGCCATTCTGACCGGGGATCAACGCGATCCACTCGGCAGGCCCGGTTGGGGTCTTCCCGGCCCCGGTAGTTCCATCACAGACCGTAACAGACCCTGGCACATTCAACGCATACAGAATGCCCGCAGATAAATCACCGTATTGGGCAGGCACAAACCGGCAAATGGACCCACCATTGAGTTCATCACCCACATACACGGTTCCATTCTTGGCAGCCGCGATGCCCTCATGGGACATACGACCAACAGCTGGTCTATCAAAACAGTGAACAATCAACCCGTCGGCATCACATTCAAACAATCGACCCGCAGCGCCATTCTCTTCGGCTGCCAGCAGCGTCCCCCAGGGAGTCCAATCGATTCCGTCAAGTCGGCTCCAGGCAGGGACAATCCCAAAATCAGACGCGGTATAGACGGCAGTATTTCCGGTCTGCAAATCAATCGCAGAAATTGCCGCCTTTCCTCCCCCATTTTCGTGGGTCCGGTAGAGATACCGTCCGGCTTGGGCACCGGTTTCATTGACCACATTCATATCGGTCAAATCATTTTCACCGGCCACCACGTTCACGGTCATCTGCGCATCTGGACAATTATTTTTCTCTTGCACCAGAATGGACTGGCTAAACCCGGCGGGAAGATTCAAGGGCGAACAAGGCAGCTGGCTTCCCGGTAAAGTGGACTCAGTGAGTGGATTAAACGAAAACGGCCCTTTCACAGCAGGCGCCTCGGCAAACGCCATGGACGATATCCCCGTCATGGCCAGGCCCAGGACAAAATTCATAACGAATCGTGATGACATACGAAACCTCCATGTTGTTAGTTTTGTTAAAAAAACATGTTGCGGGAACAGGAATTCCATAAACCCTCATGGTGGTGGCCAACCATCATCAGGTATCATTGTGGACACCCAACATGACAAACTGGTTTCAGGTATTCAGCGAGGCTGTAAAGAAAATGTGACAAATGGACAAACCGGGAAGGACCGGGACGATGCTGGCGCTTCAGTCGTGATGGAACGTGAAGGGGGACTAAAAATTTCACACTTTTTCAACAAGGACTTTATTTATACGACGTGTTTTTCAACCGGATGGGTCGGCCGAGAGTTAGGCAAGGGTTAACGGAAGAAATGTGACGGACTGGCCGGGAGAATGCACCATGGAAAATGGAAAATCTTCA
>Ga0224496_10001982_pt1 | contig 12418 bp, 15 predicted proteins | sample SF_Jul11_sed_USG_2_FD_168127 | JGI IMG/M metagenome (GOLD analysis project Ga0224496, IMG submission 168127) | Sediment microbial communities from San Francisco Bay, California, United States - SF_Jul11_sed_USGS_8_1 | ecosystem: Environmental > Aquatic > Marine > Sediment | place: USA... | reverse complement strand
TATCTGAATATCTAAATTGTGGCGAAAAATCGTGCAATTGTAATCACTTTATTCCTGATATTCAATCATGAGGATTATAGGAGAGAATTTCGTCATGTATGAGGTCATGATTCAATTAGGTCTCTTCACCAATTTGAGTGAGGCTCCATGTTGCCCAAAAATGAACATTGGGAGTCGGGTCGGTTTCACGGGCTTGGCGAAGGGCTGGTATATCGGCCGGCCCTCCTAATTTGCCCAACCGAAATGCCGCTTCAGATCGGACGCCGACATTCGAATCTTGAAGGAGATGGGTACGCATGACCAAAAGACCACGGGAGTCTCCAAGTTCACCTAGGCCTGCAATCGCAGTTTGACGAATCAGTGGATCCTGACTTTTGAGCGCTTGAATGAAAAAAGTATAGGCAAACGGAAATTCAAATTGGGCCAGTGTTTGGATAATCGTGAGTTGGGTGGCCTGTGTGGAGATGGCGTAGGCCTCCCCTACCACCTGCAAGACCTCTTCTGAAATCTGGGTTTGACTTAAGGCTAATACAACGGCCTCTCGAACGGCACCTGAAGGGTCGGCAATATGCTGAACCAGGCCGACTAAGGCCTCGCGGGGAAGCGAGCTCTCGAAGTTGCCCAAGGCCCATGCGCTCCATTGTCGCACTTCTTCGTCCTGATCGGATAAGGCGGATACCAAAGCCGGAATACCTTGAGGGTCGCTGATTTTGCCTAAAGATAGTGCGGCGGTTCGTCGGGTATCAGGTTGAGGATCATGTAATAACACGATGAGTCGTTCGGTAATGCGTGCGGGAGATTCCGGGGTCGTCTCAAGGACACATCCGAAACAAGCGACCAGACAACAGGCGCCAATTAGGGTAAGGGGGCTTGGGAGGAAAGAAAAAGTCCGCAAGAAACAGCTACACGGACCCGGAGGGTTCTTTAGGAGCCAACGGTTGCTTAGCCATTTCAATGGATTCTTTCATTTCTTGTTCGGCAGATTCCAATTCTGCTTGGATCGTCCGCATTTGAGGATCAATGGAGTTTTGAATATCGGCTGCGGCATCTCGAAAGGTGCGCACGGCGCTTCCCAGGCCTTCACCTAATGATTGCATATCTTGAGGTGCTGTGGTGGCAGCTTGGGCTTTACGGGCCGCCTGCTGGGCCTGGACTCGTGCGACGGCCTGTTTGTTCACAATAGCGGAAGGGCGTTTTGCCAAGGGTTTCGTTTGAGCTCCTGGAGGGAGCGGAGGATATTGCGCGGAGGCGGTTGGTGCCGGTTGTGCGAGTCGGTCTTCCATAGAAACCGGGCCAGGAACGGTCACGTTGGGTTGACTAGGGGCGGAAGCGGAAACATGGGAAGCTTTCATGGGTTGTTGAGCTGGTTTGGGGCCAGCCCCTTGATAGAGCAAAGCCGCTGCGGTACCTGGAGTCTGTTCCGGACCTGGTTGAAAAGGTTGATTGGCAGCTTGTGCGACCTGTGCCACGTCCGAGTCCTGTGCTATAGGTGCTGTTGTGGCTCCAACTGGTTCTCCTGTTGGTGGCGTGGTTTCGGGATCATTGGGGTCCATGGCAGAAGGAAGATCGGCGACCTCTTTCTTGAACCCCTTCAGGGCTTTCCCTACGCCTTCACCAATTTGGGGTAGCCGGCCAGCCCCAAAAATAATCAAGATAATCACTAAAATGATCATCAATTCTGAAAATCCCATGGTGCCGAACATGACCGTACCCCTTCTTTAAATCAGGTAAAATTCAACGTCTTACACCAAACAACTGAAAAGACTCTATCGTTCAAGATTGACGAGTGTCAACCCAAATGCGGTAGGCTTTGTTCCTGTAATAGCAAGGGATTTCGTCTTCCATTGCGTCCTGGCAATTTCCTTTGAGAAAGTGAATGGCTGTCTTAATGTCTCTCCTTTCACCGCCACACATTCCGTTCTTTCGGATTACCCTATTTTATGGACCTGAAACATTTGAAGATGCTTCAGAAACCATACACTGTGTCTTTAATGTCAAAAAACGATCATGGAAAGGCGGCATTCAGGTCGATATTGTTGTGGGAAGGAATCAAATCCAACGGTTAGAGAACCAACTTGGATTTCAGTTATGGGTTGACGAAATTCTTCGGGTAGTCCCATCTGATGATCGAGAAGACTATGTAAAACAAGGGTTCGACTTATTTATCCAATTCATTTGTTTCCACAAGCTGGAAATCTATATCCGGAAGGGGATCAAACAAGAGAATACCCAGGTCTCTGCAGGGTTTCTTATTATGGAAACGGATGAGATCGTTCAACATGAGGCCGAGAAAATAAAGCAACAGATTATGGTCGAGTTAGACATAGAGGAATTTAAAAAGCGATAGAACCCCTCTCGGCATAAACTTTGCTGTCGTGTATACTTTGAGCAAGAAGAAGGTAAAATTGTTGATGGTAGCAATTAACTAATTGGGTTTTTGGAGACACAGGTAAAAGGAGGGGCACCCGTAATGAAACAGCCGTACAGTTTTTTGAAAGGTTTTATGAAGCAAGGAGTTGGTGGTCTTGCGTTATGTGCCTTTGCGTTAGTGGTGTGTCTGGGATTTCCAGGTACGAGTTGGGCAGGGGAGGAAGATTCGAGTCCTAGCAATGAAGCTATGTTGGGCTTTGGAAGTGGAGTGTTAACTTTAGTCTATTTGCCCTTAAAGTCAGCTTACGCCATTCTGGGGGGAATTGTGGGTGGATTTACCTATGCCCTCACCGGGGGGAATATGGATACAGCTAAATCAGTTTGGGAACCAAGTGTCTATGGCACGTATGTTATTACGCCTGATCATCTGAAGGGAAATGAGCCCGTTCGGTTTTACGGGTCGTCTCCTTATGAAGAAGAACCGTTTGTGACCGAAAGAGTGAATTAAATTCCTGGGAATGTCCAATAAAATCGGCAAACCCGTTATTGGGGTGACCCCGGATTTCAATGCCGGTAACCGGAAAGATATGGGGGGCAAAGAACCCACCTATTTTTTGCGAGCCCGGTACCTTCAAGCCATCCAAGAGGCCGGGGGGGTGCCTCTGGTCCTTCCTCTGGTTTCAGGGCGGACTCAACAAACATTTCTTTTACAGCGTTTGGATGGGTTATTGGTCACAGGAAGTGGGTCCGATTTGGCGCCCCACCTCTATGGAGAGTCCCAACAATACCCCTTTCAGCAAATGAGTGAAGAGCGGGCTTGTTTAGAGCTTGGTCTCTCAAAATTAGCCTTTGAACATGAGGTGCCCACCTTAGGGATCTGTGGAGGGATGCAATCCATGAATGTGGCGTTGGGAGGGACGTTAATTCAAGATATTACAGCCCAGATTTCCTCGAAGATTCAGCATCGGCAAAAAAGATCAGCGGAGCACATGGCGCATCTCATTCAAATTGAACCGAAAACGTTGCTTCGACGAATAATCAAGAAATCTAGTATTCCCGTGAATAGTTCCCACCATCAATCGGTCAAATCCATTCCGCCTTCATTCCATATTAGTGCGGTGGCCCCTGATGGCGTGATTGAGGCCATTGAATCCTCACGCCACCCATTTTGGTTAGGGGTTCAATGGCACCCAGAGTTTCTCTACCGCAAAGATCTTTTGCAGAATCGCCTATTTTTGGCGTTTATTAAAGCTGCACGCCAGTATGCCAGTCGTTAAGGAATAGAGACTTCTCAATTATTCCCACCAGGCCATTCGCAAGACAAAACGCGGGAAAGAAAACGTTTACGAGGTAGGAGTTTCTTGGGGAGTCGGGTCATCGGCCTCGGTCGAAGATGATGCGACAGATGGTGTAGAAGCCACCGGCTTCTCGGTTGCGGAGGCTTCGGTGGCGGGCTTTGAGGCTGGTTTTTCTGCAGGAGCAGCAGCGGGCTTCGGCGGTGGTTTGGGTTTCTCTGGTTTAATCCCGCCCTCCCAATGGGGTCCGGTATACATTTCCTCGGCCAATCCTGCTTCTTTCCATTTGTTTTCGAAATCAGCGGCGGCACGGTTGGGTGTGTCACCGATTCCGACTCGACGATTCCAAGGATAGATACGCGGGGAAATCTGACAGATGGAACCATCTTGTCGCATATACAGGGCAATGGGGTTGCCACGGTAGGGCCCGAAAATAATATGCACCGTTCCAACTAATTCAGGGAGAGACTCCATTATTCACATCCATCAATAGGCCGTATGAAATGGGGAGTAATAGTGCCACAGCTCTTCGTGGAGTGCAAGGTAGATAGAGGTAGAAAACCCAAAGGATCCAAGCGAATTCAGGTGTCTTAATAATGAGAGAGAATAACGGCTGGGAGGGAAACGAAAACTTATTTGGTCAGAAGCGGATCAACGACCGGTTGTTCAGTCTTTTTCAAAAGAAATAAAGCAATCATCAACACGAGAATGACCATGACATGCAAACCCATGTCCATGAGGTAATGACGGAAGACGGCTTCAGGAATATTCTCCTGATGGGAGAATTCGGCCCCCGCCGTTAAAATCCGTCTGACGGAAGCAATGACCCCGACATGCAGAAAGGGTTCGAGGCGAATCCGATCGGATTGTAGAAAACCTAAGACGGTGCGAAATAATTCTAAAAGGATAATGACAAACAACAAATCATTCAGCAGGGTAATTGTCGCGGATAAGAAGCCATGTTCCACGGATTGCAGAAAAGCAAACCAGCTATACCCAAAGACCAACATGCCGACAAGAAGAAAACTCAGGCAGGCGGTGATATAGCCCCACCGATCCAGAAACTGCATCCACTTGACCCATTGCTTGATGGATTCTGGTGTCCAACCCAACATGATGAGACGTCTTTCTTAGGCTGTTCCTTGGTGGGGAGTATTTGGCGTGGCTTCTGAAATGTTGTCTTCAGTCCGCATTTGCCCGAATTTCAAGTCCTGCATCGCACCGGTTCCAATGGAATGCCCGCAACAAATCACTTCTTGAAACCCTTCGCCGCCTCCCATCACCATCAGGCGTAAACCGCAGGAATCGGGCGCAACTTTTTTTTCATCAATGGGCATCCCAGGGAGAAGTCGTCCCTTTTTCCGGCCTCGGCCTTGGTTCAGTGAAGGCACTACGTCTTCTTCGGTCAATTCATGCCCGCAACAGAGAATTTTTTCAAACCCTTCGCCGCCGTGCATCACTTTCAGTACTAAGCCACAGGAATCCGGGTACCGCTTGTGTTCATCAATAATATCACCTTTTTTGAGTGCCATCGGCTCTCTCCTTCATGTGAAAGAAACTTTTCAAGAATAAATTCCCCAAAACAAGACCATAAAATCGTTTATGAAAATTTGAAAAACCAATGATGGGTAGCTAAACAAATTGCTGAGGGGAATGTCCAGGAACGAAAATTGAGCATTCCTGCAGGCCAGAGCGTTAGGCGAAAGGACCAGATTGGTTCATAATGCTGGCCAGGACGTCCCGATGGGAAGGAATTCCTACGATGTGGGAAAGTGTCGAAAGATCGATTGGCTGATACGGTTGCACAAATTGCTGTTTCACGGCATGAATCCTAGCCAAGCTGGCTTCTACCTGGGTTGCGTGTAGTTCTTGAGATGTGACCGCGCGGCGCAGGGCTTGGAAGGTCTCTGTTGCAAGTGCTCGGCTTTTGCAAATGAGCAACATATCTGCCCCAGCTTGCAACGAACGAATGGCGGCATCACCCACAATGGCATGGTCTAAGATCGCACGCATTTCCAAATCATCACTCAAGATCACACCGGAAAAGCCTAATTCCTGGCGAAGCAGTCCTGACAAAATGGTAGAAGACAGCGTGGCCGGATAGGTGGGGTCGAGCGCCGGATAGTGAACATGGGCTGTCATCATAGCCTGAAGCCCGTGATTGATGGCATAGCGAAATGGTTGTAATTCTATCTTCTCCAACCGTTTGCGTGAGGCATTGACAGTGGGAAGTTCGAGATGAGAATCCGTACTGGTATCCCCATGTCCTGGGAAATGTTTTCCGCAGGCCAGAACGCGATGATCATGAAGACCTGCAATCGTGGCGGCCCCCATCTGACAGACCCGTTCCGGCTCGGTTCCAAATGCACGATTGCCAATGATGGGATTGGCAGGATTGGTATGAATATCCAGAACCGGGGCCATATTCATGTTAATGCCGACGCTTCGTAATTCTTTGGCGGTCACGGCGGCGGCCTGATAGGCCAGTTCGGTGGAGCCGGATTGGGCGACAGTGGCTGCTGGCGGAAAAATCGTAAAATCAGAAGGGAGGCGTGAGACGCGGCCCCCTTCCTGGTCAATAGCGATGAGTAGGGGAATGTCGCCAGCCAGTGCTTGTAAATCGTTGGTCAACTTGGCGATTTGTTCGGGGTTCACCAAATTGCGAGAAAAGAGGATCACCCCACCTGGTTGGTATTCCAGCAGCCAGGCTCGAAGATCCGGAGTCACCTCCGTCTCTTCGAACCCGATCATGCACAGTTGCCCGAGTGAGTCTATGAGGTCCACGCCGAACCGATTCTTATGAGCCGTTGGCGCGATTGATCAGATATTGAATCAATAATCGTGTGCCCGCTCCGGATGGGCCTTTCGGAACGCAGGGTCGTTCCGAGGGACTCCAATCAGTGCTCGCAATATCTAAGTGCACCCAGGGATAATCGCCGATAAATTTGCTGAGGAATATGGCAGCGGTAATCATGCCGCCCCCGCGTCCGCCAATATTCCGCATATCGGCGACGTCGCTTTTCAGCTGTTCAAAATACTCTTCCCAGAGGGGCATTTCCCAGACGCGTTCTCCAGAATCCAAGCCCGCTTTCTGTACGGCAGCTTTTAGGGCCTCATCATTGCCTAACATGCCGATGGCAAACTGACCCAGGGCCACTGCACAGGCGCCAGTTAAGGTGGCCACGTCGATCACACAGGCCGGTTTCAAGCGAGAGGCATAGGCTAAACCGTCAGCCAAAATCAGCCGGCCTTCCGCGTCAGTGTTTTGCACTTCAACGGTTTTCCCGGAAAGCATCGTAAGAATATCCCCGGGTTTCGTGGCCCGTCCCCCTGGCATATTTTCGGTGACGGGAAGGAGTCCGATCACATTCATGGAAAGTTTCAACCGAGAGACGGCCCGTACGGCTGCTAAGACCTCGGCCCCACCGGTCATATCGGCTTTCATCTGTTCCATATTTTCTGAGGGTTTCAGGGAGATCCCGCCGGAATCGAAGGTTACGGTTTTTCCGACCAAGACAATCGGACGTTGAGTTTTTGGACCGCCAGAATATTCCAAAATAATAAAATGCGGGGGTTCAATGCTGCCTTGCGCGACCCCCAATAATCCGCCCATACCGAGTTTTTTCATGTGCTGGCGATCTAACACTTTCAGTCGAATTTTGGACTCCTTCGCAATCGCCTTGGCTTCGGCTACGACGCGCGAGGGTTTCATGACATTGGCGGGATGATTGCTCATGTTACGAACAAAACTGGTAGCTTCCCCGAGTATCTTCCCACGCTTCGCTCCGGCGCTGACGGTGGATTGGCTCGCCGAGGTTGGTGCCAACAACGTGCATGATTGCAAGGTTTTGCGGTCTTCAGAATTATCTGTACGATATTCAGTAAAACGATAATCTCCCAAAATCACACCTTCCACCATCGCTTGAGCCACTGTATCAAGCTGGCCAATCGTTTTAGGCACGTCCGGCATCACACAGGCCATGCCTTTGGCTTTCACTTGCCGGGCCCGTTTCACGGCGGTCCCCATGGCTTGTCGCACACGTTCGAGTGTCAGGGCTTCCCGTGTCCCGAGTCCCACCAACAAGACCCGTTTTGTCGGGAATTTGTCATTGAGATGCAGCAGGGTGGTTTGGTTTGGCTTTCCCGAAAATTCGCCACTTTTTCGGACATCGCTTAACTTCCCCCCCAATTTTTTATCGAGTGCCCCTATGGCTTTGCTCCAGATCTTTTCTTTCTCATAGCTCAAGCAGACCAACACATCAGTCGGAACAGTGGTGGCTTCTCCACTCTTTACCAGAATATTCATAGGTCTCCTTCGAATAATTGAAAAAAGGGTTGTTGTAATAGTTGATCAAGATTATTTCCATTTTCATCCTACACACCGCGGGTTTCCGGATCCCAAATGAGCTTATGTAATTGCAGTTGAAAACGAACGGGAAGTCGGTCACTTAGAATCCACTCCGCTAACGGTTGCAAATCGAGGGAGCCAAAGACGGGGCTGAATAGCACAGCGCACCGGTCTCCCAAGCTGTAGCGTTTGACTATGTCTCTTGCCCATTCGTAGTCGGCCTGGTCTTTCAAGACAAATTTAACTTCATCTTTTTGCGAAAGGTGCTCCATGTTGGCCCACCTCATTCGATCAGTCATGCCACTGCCAGGGCACTTTACATCCATAATAATCGACACGCGGGAATCAATCGCGGAAATATCAAAGGTCCCGCTGGTTTCAATCATGACCTGATATCCGGCATCGCACAATTTCTTTAACAATACCAGAGCTCCTGGCTGATGCAACGGTTCGCCGCCGGTCACTTCCACCAATGAACAACCATAGGATTGCACCCGTTCCAGAATAGTTTCCAGCGAAATTGTCTTTCCACCATGGAAGGCATATTCGGTATCACACCATGTGCAGCGAAGTGGGCAACCCGTTAGGCGGACAAATACGCAGGGTTGCCCCACGCGAGTAGATTCGCCCTGAATGCTATGAAAAATTTCTGTGATTTGTAGAGTGAGAGACGTGGTCATAGTAGAGAAAGGAATCAACCTAGCGAACCGGGATTGTACCGAATCTATGTGGCGTAGGGGAAAGGAATCAACAAAGTCATGGGGCAGGGGCTACGCCCATTGGGTCACGGGCCAGCCCTGTTGACGGGCAATGCGGCCCATTCCGCGAATGGGATTTACCACAAAGGGATGTCCAACCAATTGCAACGCCTCAAAGTCTCCGGGGCTGTCCCCGTAGGCATAACTTCGACTCAAATCCAGATTATATTGCACCGCCAACCGTTCGATATGCCGACCTTTCCCTTCACCATAAGGCATAGGAGCAAAGACGCGGCCCGTATACAGACCCGATTGGGCTTCTAACTTGGCACCAAAAACCAAAGATACCCCCAACTTCTCCGCTAAGGGTTTGACCAAACATTCAGGAGATCCACTCACAACGGCAACCACATGCCCGGCCTGTTTGTGGTGCGCGAGGCGGCCAAGGGCCCGAGAGGCTACGCGAGGCAACACAAATAATTCCACATATTCGGTGGCCAGTTGTTCAATTTGGGAAACGTCTTGTCCAAGAAGATACAGTTTATTCCGGCGGAGAGGACTGAGCGAAAGGGGAGGCATGTGGCGAAGTGCATACCGGAAGCTATTCCACAATTCCGGCCAGCCGACCACGCCGTCTTGCCACAAATATCGAAAAAACCCGATTTCAATGGAAGGTCCGGGAACCAACGTATTGTCCATATCGAAAAATGCCCCAATCCAATGTTGCGATTGTGTCAGTGGGGCAGGTGATGAAGAAGAGAGAGTCATACAGGTGCGTGAACGAGAGAGAACAAACTCATGAAGCGTTGTGGGCGATTCTACCCGCCCTTCTATGCGTTGACAAGGACTGTCCGAGGTTTCATAATCGAGGCATTGAGTGCCGAAGTGGTGGAATGGCAGACACGCACGTTTGAGGGGCGTGTGGGGAAACCCATGCGGGTTCAAGTCCCGCCTTCGGCACCAATTAAATTAAAGTGCTGAGATTTCGCGAACTTGGGAGGGCGAGTTTTGACGCAGTGTTATTAGAGTGTTAAGGCTGAACATGGCGGCATCTAACTTCTCAGGTTTAATGATGCGATATCGGAGAAACCTTTCCAGGGAAGAGTGCCAGACAATCTTCGTTATCATTTCCGTATCAATTCCTGCATACACCAAATTTGTCGCAGTGCAATGCCGAAGGTCATGGAACATGAAGTTGGGGATTCCGCGCTCCTGACAATTGTTATTGACCAGTCGCTATGATCGATTTTCCTTCCATCCTTTTGAAGCACTAAACCTTTAATAGGAGTTACTCCCTCCAGATCACGAAGTTTCTGTAATTCATCCTGAAGGATCAGTGTTAGAAGTACTTTCTGACAACACGATTCAATCCACCAAGATCGATGTATCCCCCAACCTCACAGCCTGCTGACCGCACTCGCAATCTCGAACAAATTGTCCTCGATGTCGTTCGCGAGAATTTGCTTCCGGATCTTCCGGCAGATTGTGCAACCGATGCCGATCTCTTCGGTGCCGGGCTTGATTCGATGGGCATAATGCAAATGGTGCTGCTTCTGGAGGAGAGATTCAGTTGTACCGTGCAGCCCGCCGATTTGACCCGACTGAATTTTTCCACCGCCACCGCTCTCGCGACGCTCATTCGCGGTAAAGACGGCGCTTCCAATGCATGACATTCGCATCTAGCCAGATGCAGGTCTTTCCATTCACTCCTAGTGATGGATTCATTCTGGCACTTGATGGCCAGTGCAACCGTACGTGGGGCGGATGCCTCTCGGCCACCACGGAGATCGAGATCAAAGGCGAGCCTGATCGCGAGAAGCTGAGGTGGCTCGCGCAGGAGATCCCCCGACGTTTCCCGTTCCTCGGTGCGATTTTGCATCGGGGTGTGTTGTTTCAGTCAGCACGCTGGCATCTGCGCGCCGATTCGCCCCCTGTTCCGCTGCCGTTGGAGTTTCATCGACTTGAGGATGTGCCGGGCGATGAGGCGGTGGTCACAGCCCCACAAGTATTGCGTATGCGGCTGTTGAAGCTGCGTCTCCATGAAAATGGCCGCCCGCCACATCTAAGACTCGACGTCGTGAGGCATCGGCGTGGCCGCTGGTTGCTGCTCATCACCTGGTCGCATTTGTTGCTCGACGCGGTGGGCATCGAGCTTTTTGTGCGTGCCATTGCCCGCTTGTGGGATGATGCGGATGCCGTGGTGCCCGGTCACCACGCCCTGCATTCAGAAGTCAGTGCGTGGCAGCAATTCCAAGACAGCGAAAACATACGCGAATTTCTTTTCCATCTCTCCGGTAAGCATTTTCCATCCGCCAGTGGAGGCCGCTACGCGAAGGGCGATCCGCTTCATCTCGTAGAGACATTCTCCGAGGACGAGAGTCGTCGATTCGGTGAAGTGCTGAAAAGCGTTGGAGGTGATTTGATGGCCGTGTTCTTCCATGCCGTCATCGCGGCGAGGGCGCATCGCGCGCTGCTTTACTCGCGAGGCATGAAGCACGCGTCGATCATGCTCCTCGTCCCGGCGCAGTTGCGGCCCAAGACCGCCGCCGGTGATCCCGTCATCTTCCAGAACAACATGACGATGCTGCACTATGTGTTGGAGAATGATGAACTCGACAACATGATTTCCGCCTGTCGTCTCCTGATGCGTCAAAACGTTGAGCATCTGCGACGTAAGCATCATCTGTCATTCAGCGCACTCCTTTCGCTCACTCGTCACATTCCAAGCCGCATGATATTGCGTCTCATCCGTTGGCAGCAACGCGGTGAGCTCGCGTCTCTCTTTCACTCATGGACCGGAACATTTGCGCAAGGAATCGCTCACGCCTTCGGCGGTCGCGTGCTCAATGGCTATCACATTCCTGCCGTACCCGCACCGGCTGGCTCGGGGCTTTTCTTTTCCGAATGCCAGGGTCGGATCTCCATCGTCCTGAGCTGGGTGGATTCTTGTTTGAGTGCTGATGAAGTGGCCATCATGCGCAAACAATGGCGGCACGATATTCTCGGGGAATCGGCATCATGAATGAGCAATACGATGTGGCCGTAATCGGTGGCGGCAGCGCGGGCATAGCAGCCGCGCTCGCAGCCGCGCGCCGTGGCGCGCGTGTGGCGCTCATTGAACGTCATGGTTATCTCGGCGGTGCTGGTACAGCCTCACTCGTCCACACTTTCTGCGGACTCTATCTTCCTGGCAATGAGCCGCTGTTAGCCCACCTCGGCCTTCCGAGCGAAGTGGCGCGACGGCTGATCACAGATCGTATTGCGCAAGAACCCGTGCGTCTCGGTCGCGTGCATGTTCTGCCGCACCATCCGATGCTCCTCGCCGCGTGGTATGATCGGATCTGCTCAGGGACTCCGGGTCTTGAAGTGAAGTTGCACACCGAAGTCATCACGGTGTCGCTTAACAGCACGCGACTGGATCAAATCGAAACGCTCTGCCGTGGCACGTGCTCACAAATCAGTGCGCGCACGTTTGTCGATGCCAGTGGTGATGCGGTGCTCGCTGAATACTGCCGACAACCTTGGGACATGGTGCCCTCGTGCGAATTGCAACGCCCGGCTTTCATCGCTGCCTTGCAAAACGTGGACGCGGGTGTGCTGCAAAACGAAGGACCGATAGCGCTCGCGGGCCAGATCGCACAGGCCGTGAGCATCGGCAACCTGCCGCAGGAATGTCTCGGTGCCCACTTTCGTGCAAGCCAGCATAG
>Ga0224496_10001980_pt1 | contig 12420 bp, 8 predicted proteins | sample SF_Jul11_sed_USG_2_FD_168127 | JGI IMG/M metagenome (GOLD analysis project Ga0224496, IMG submission 168127) | Sediment microbial communities from San Francisco Bay, California, United States - SF_Jul11_sed_USGS_8_1 | ecosystem: Environmental > Aquatic > Marine > Sediment | place: USA... | reverse complement strand
ATAGCTGCTGTAATGTTCTATGTGCATCGACTGACAGGCGCCCTTCACTGACAACGTTTTCATCTTCACTTGTACGATTATCACCCTTAAGATCACGGACCATTGGCAACAGTGAAATGGTTCGCGCACTCTGGTAAATCTCATGAAATAGAATGCGAAATTCAGCCGCCTTGGCGTCAGTTAATTGTTCCTGATGCCCTGCTATATACTGTTGCTGTTGCTGAGACACGGTATGCAATGAATAATAGAATTCTATGGCCCAGAAAATGGCTATCGTTAACGCAATACCAGCAATAAGTATATTTGTTAATTTGTATCTATTTTGTATCTGGTAGAGAGTAGACACTTGACCATTGCCCTGATGAAAGGTGACAGTTATATATATAGCAAAATATCAAGGTTTCAGCAGGCCTTTGGCTTAATTATTGATCCTGGATTAGCAGCCAGGCCATTACCACACTAGCGCAAAGGCTAACAACCACCTGGCTCATGGGTGCCTGGCAGAGAACTAGAGCCAGATTACTGTTATAGCGTATCATCAATACCCTGAAAAAATTGAGTATAATTGATTAGCATTCACTTGACACCACACTGTCAGAGCAACCGTTTGAAGCTATGCAAAACCTTATAACAGTTATGATCAGTGCCCTGTTTGTTTTCCAGACTGACGCAGACCTAATTGAGCTTTATTAGAACTACTCACCCGCAGCCTGAATCACCATTTCAAGGGGCTTCTGGTTGTGGTGTATTACATCCAGACTGACATCATAGATTTCGGTTTTGACACCAAATGCGCCCATAATGGTATGAAAGATGTTCGCCTGACTGAAAGCACCTGACTGGTTTATATTCTGGTTTTCAATCCCTTGATGTGCAATTAATGCGTTTGAGCGCCAAATAATAAATGGAACATCTTTCTGGTAATCCGGTGCAAACGTATAGGGTATACCGTGTAAATACATACCATCCTCGCCCAGGGACTCACCATGATCGGAAATGTACACCATCATAGATGGCGTGCTGCTCATGCCCTTGAGCATAGTAATGGTTTTATGCAATAAGTAATCCGTATAGACAATGCTATTGTCATAGGCATTTATCAATTCATCATAAGTACATTTACTGACTTCCTCATTACGGCATACCGGCGTGAATTTTTCCATATCTGGAGAGTATCTTGAGTAATAACTGGGGCCATGACTACCTTTAGTGTGTAGCACAACAAGGATTTTTTTCTTGTTAGAGGATTCAATTCGTTGCTGCAAACCGATTAACATATTTTCATCGAGATCACACGTGCCGGGCGTACAGTCTCCGACGAGTTCAGATTCCTTTTTGTACTCTGCAACATTTATATCCGCTTCTCCCCAGTTGTTTGTACGCCAGATAACGTCAGCGCCTATTCGAGTTAGGTAGCTAGGCAGGTTTTCATACTGGTCATTGCCTTTCTCATGAGACAAAATACAGGCGACTGATGCTGTGGTATAGGTTGCACAGGAATTGGTTTTATTGAAAGCCAGTACGCCAGCCGACGCCATATAAGGGTTTGTATCTTTCTCATAGCCATACAGGCTGAAATTACCTGCCCTTGCTGATTCGCCAATAACCAGGACTACTACGGTCTTAGTCGTGTCGGAAAAGACACCATCGGGCAACAAAATGGGTTGTGACTTGCCTTTCAGTTTCTCTGCCGTGTAACGCGTAGTATTAATCACATAGGCCCAGGGCAGTATTTTGCCTCGTACCATGTTGCGATGTTTACTGATCCATAACCAGCCCGAGGCATTGACTAAAATTAGAACTATTCCCAGAACCAGCACGATGACAAGGTTAATAGATACCCTAAACCTGCTTAACTGAACAATGCGTGTTCTAAATACAATAAAACCAGGAATAATACCAAACATCAAAATATAAGCATATAAAGTGCCTGAAACGAGTAACTCGATTGCCTCAGATGCCCTGGTATTGAAAATATTGCCTATCATTGTAAGGTCAAGAACAACCTGAAATGTATTTATGTAATAAATGGCCGCGCCATTAATTAACGCAGTGACAATTAAGAATATTTTTGAAAGATGTGGCGTTATCAGAACTAGCAGGGACAGGATTGTTACATTTAGTATATATATCAGGCTCGTAATGGATATCGCAATGGATATACCACTCACGGATAATAAATCAAGGTTTGAATTCAGATAGTTAAATACAGCCGTGTTAAATAGAAAAGTATTGAATGCGGAAAATATTAAAATAAAACGACTGGCAGTCATTTCCCATTTTCGATTTAGAAATAATATGTTGCTCATAAAGCTAAGATCTTTTGTATTTAGTAAATATTAAATTGAAAATAATAACAATAGCTACAGCCACGGAAAACCAGTAAATTGCGATAAATTGATGCCTGGAGATTAATACGTAGACAAACAGCGATAACATGATGATATGGATATAACTGAATTTCTCCTTACTTGCCCATATCCACCACGAGCTATATTTATAGGTCAAAAATATACCACTGATCCCCGAAATAATACCTAAAACTGCACCTGTTAATACATCGACCGGCCAGTGAGCACCAACAGCAACACGAGAAATAGCGACCAGTGACGCAAAAAGAACCAGGAATATTGACCACAGAATGGGATTCCGTGTTTTCTTCTCAAGAAGAAAAATACCAAGTATTACCGTCATCGCGGTAAAAACCGTTATTGTATGGCCCGATGGTAAGCTCGTGTACCCCCTAAGGACACTGCCAGCAACTTCAAATTGTCCGGCATCAATTATTGCGGCCGGCCTTGGCATTTGAAATAGCATCTTGTTTGCGTGTGTCAATACAAAGGCAAGTGGTATAGAGCCAAATAGAGCGGCCCATATTCGCATATTTTTTATAATAAATAAGGAGAGTATCGACAGGAGTACAACAATATCGCCGAGTGCCGTGATATTTAGCCAGAACTCCGGAGTGACAGACAATGCTTTGTTTATTGTAATAAATAGATTGATTTGACTGCTAGTGTAATATTCCGGATCACTGCCATAAAAGCCAATGGCGATAAAAAATACCGCCAAAGACAAAATCAATAAATTCAAAAGTTTTGAGTTTTTTACCAGAGAGAAATTTTTTATCTGCATTATCTTATTTCAAATTAATTTAATGTGCCCAGAAAAATAAGGCTGTATGACGTGTAGTAACCTTGGATCTAAACTAACGGTAATAATCAATAGAATTAACAGGACCGAACCCAGGCAATTTAACAACTCGGGGCCTGATCGATTATCCTACCAATTCTTACAGTGAATATTATAACCTTAAAAAGCGGCCTCTAAACCCTTAATTCACCCCCTCCCCGGGATTTTATCAAATATTTTCAATAACTTATGCATCCCAAGACAGTATTTTTAGCCTGGGAAGGTAAAATTTCGAACCTGAACCCTATCACTCTAATCCATCTCCATTGAATACAAATATTTCACACAGCCCCTCCAACAAAGAAACTAAGCCATTGAATTATTTATATAAATCAATGTTTATTATAATGAGCGACCAGTTTATTCATAAAATATTGGCTTATGATTTAGTTGCTGTAAACATCCAGGTAACTCGTGTGAAATAACAGACACCCATACCAGGGAAGCATTCCATTACATTCAATCACGCCTCACATTAGCTCAAAATTTGCTACCTGCATCACTATATATAATCAATTACTAATATAGTATCCGCCAATTATTATTCAATAAAAATAAGGGACTCATATGAAAAACAAGATATTAATAATACTGCTAGGCAGCCTGCTTAGCACCCAGGTAGCAGCAATGGAGTGGCAGGCCCTGCCCGATCAGGCGCCAGCACCAAAAGACAACCCAACAACACCCGCAAAAGTAGAGCTCGGTAAGATGCTATATATGGATCCCCGCTTCTCTTCTACCGGCACTGTATCATGCAACTCCTGCCACAATGTCATGGAAGGCGGTGATGATAGCCGAACAACATCAATGGGCGTACACGGCAAGACAGGTGGCCGAAATGCACCAACGGTATGGAATTCGGCATTCCATTCCGTACAGTTCTGGGATGGTCGCGTCAATTTACTTGAAGACCAGGCCAAGGGCCCGGTAACAAACCCGATTGAAATGGGCATGAGCGATATCGAAAAAGCGATGGATCAGGTTAGAGCGATACCGGGTTATAAGATCTATTTTGAAAAGGCATTCGGCATCAACTCAATGACAGTTGATAATGCAGCAAAAGCCGTAGCCGCATTCGAGCGCACATTGATTACACCAGACAGTGCTTATGATCGTTTTGTAAAAGGTGACAGGAAAGCCCTGACGACTCAACAGCAGAATGGCATGAACAAATTCGCAGAAATTGGCTGCATTGCCTGTCACTCCGGCCCTGCATTTAATGGTCCAGACAAAGAATTTGGCGATGGCTTTTATGCAAAATTCCCGACATTTACAGACAATGTCTATGTGCAACAATACAAACTAACCTCTGATAAAGGTCGCCAGGATCACACCAAAAAGGCAGAAGATGCACATATGTTCCGTGTACCCACACTTAGAAACATAAATGACACAGCACCCTACTTCCACAATGGTGCGGTTAACAGCCTGCCTGAAGCGGTACGTATCATGGCAGCAACACAGTTGAATATGCAACTTTCCAAACAGGATACTAATGACATTGTTGCGTTTCTTGAAGCTCTGACGGGTGAATATCCACAAATCACCATGCCTCGTTTACCTTCTGCAAATGGCAAGAGCATTAATGCCAACCCGAGTTTGTAAATTAAGCTAAAACCAGCCGGCTCAGATCAGCTGAAATATTCATGTCTGATCTGAGCCAACTAATAAAACTTCCAAACTAATAATGGCTGATTAACAGATAACAATAAAATCAACAAAGTGGATACGCCACTGCGTGACTAAAGTCTTTGACTAAAAGTATCCGTTAAACTGTGGGAGCTTCAGTCTGATCCCATTGATTTTTAATCTAGCCATTCAATTAATCAGGGCAGAGAGCAATTAACTCTAATTTTAGTAACAATTCCTCTCTGAGCCGGGTTTTCCAGGGCTATTTAAGTCCAGGAAATATACCTGTAAAGTTCGCATCATAAACCTCACCGCTTATGGAAAGCAGGACATAAAGTGTTTTACCCTGCTCATCATTCGCAATACTCACAATATAATATCCATCTCCTTTCTGGTGCATTTTTTTATTACCCGGTGAAATATTTCGCCAACTTTCCACAAGCTTACCAAAACCTAGCCCAGGGTCATAACCTGCAAATTGACTTACTGTTTTTGAAGCCAGAGCAATGGCCTGGCGCTCGCTGACAGGACCATGCCCATCACCATGCGCATAGGCGAGTTGTGATATAAACAAAAGTGATATAACAAATACAATATTTTTTAACATGACTTAACCTATTTATTAATGTGTATGAGATTTTTCATCGCCATGTGAATGCGCAGGAGATGATATTGAGACTGGTTTTGATTCAGTTTCAACAGGTAAAATAATTCGCTTTTTATAGCCTTCTAGAGCTGTCGGCTTATTTTCTGCTTTCATATCCTGATGCAGATGATAATGATCATCTTTATTCAATGGGAACTCGTCTGTAAAAGTAGAATGCTGATAACCATGAAGCTGCATCAACAATAACAGAAAACCAGATGCCATCAGAATAACATTAGATGCCTTTGTGAAGTGGCTAAATGAATTGCTTTTACGCCAGCCTGAAAGAAGAAGCAACATAATTGCTAGTGCAACGATCTGTCCAATTTCCACACCCACGTTAAAAGCGATAATATCTAGAACCAGTCCTTCTTCAGGTAATGGCAATTGTTGTAATCGTGTTGATAGACCGAAACCATGGATCAAACCAAAACCAAACACCATCCATAGAAGATTCGGCGCTTTATATTTAAGGTATTTATTAAACCCGTCAAGATTTTCGAACGCCTTATAGCAGACAGTTAACGCAATAAAAGCATCTACCAGATAATAATTAGCCTGTATCCCGTAAAGTGTTGCAAATATTAATGTAATTGAATGCCCAACGGTAAAGGCAGTAATAAACTTTACAATATCGTTAAAACGCATTAGAAAGAAGATAACACCAAATAAGAACAGCAAATGATCATATCCTGTTAGCATATGACCTGCGCCTAACTCAATATACTCCATAAATCCCGCATCAAGGATGCGCTGCTTGTCAGCTTCAGACATACCATGCGCCAGACTATCAAATGACATCACCATGCCCATTAAAATCATCAAATATTTCATACAATTTTCTTTAAACCTATATTTGTTAGTTAATATTTCCAGATTAACTATCCACGAATAAAAACACATGCATCCATCAGCACACTCAAATTATTAAATATTATTGAATGTTCCGAAATTGAAATGCTTATAAAACCTGAGTTTCGTATACAGGGAAAATTAGGCAGGCGGTGCGCGAAGTGGCGGGCTTAAGAAGTGATAATATCGTCGAGAGCAAACATGTTGATATACTCGCCAGTGAAGCTTTATAGGCGGCCAGATAACAACAAGTAAAAACAGAGCAATTAACGCTATATCAACACTAGTCAGGTGTTTGAAAAGCGCACCTAATATATTGCTCTCACCAGTATCAGCATAACCATGCTCAGCATGGTGATCTCCCACCATATCAGCTGTATGGCTGTGTGCCAGGCTATGAGAATGGTAATTATTCCACTCATACTCAAAGTGGAAATGCATGGAAAACGACTGGACACACACCATCATCAGCAAAATACTGAAGATGAGGCTTTTATTCTGTAATCCAGCAAATTTCACAAATAATGACCAACCAGTAATTAGGCATGCCTAAAAATAATCAATTGGAGCAGACATGATTGATAACCCAGCCACATCCAATTTAAACCAAACGCAAGATTACCACATAATGATCATGCGATAGCTATACAATTTTCCACTTACAAATCGATTACTGCGGGTTAGACACCCACCACAAGTACGACATGTAAATCCCACATGTATAAGTTTTATCCACAGGGAACCCCGTCATCATCAAGGAACAGATCATAGAATTAACTGGACACCCATACCAACAAATTAACTAAATAATTGAATTATATATAAAAGTTATATTTCTTATGATGGGTGTCCGGCTGATTCGGCGGCTGATTCGGTGGTGGCATTCGTAATGTTATCCCTGCGCGGGCACAATACAAAAGATTGTAACGAACAATTATAAGTGGGCAGTCTGAACCTCCCCCAGTTTAACGGACACTTTTAATCCTGACACCTTTAATCCATTAGTTCCGTGAAATCAATCGAGTCTGACCCTATTGATTATATCTTCTGGAAAAACAACTGTAATTTTGCCTTAATCCAAGCATTGGCATCATATTATTAATGATTATTCATGCAGTCTTTTCATTAAAATCTGCCAGCCTGTCCATACTTATAAATTGCCGCGGCTGAATCTTACCCAGTAATAATGTTAATTCTGGTGTTCAGGACAAGGGCTATCTTGATTTTCTTAGCTTCTAATTGACTTGTCAGCATTAATGAATACGCTGACATAATGTCATAAATTGATATTAATCTATATCGACCGCCACAGATACTTCCACTACTTCCGTAGCCATGATGAATATAAGGCACATAGCGACGGCCAGTATACTGCATCATTAAACTGATACTGTTTTTCGTTTCAGTATTTCTTATGATGGGTGTCCAGTTTATTTGCCACCTACAGACGCATACAAAACTGTTTCGCAGCCATGAGTAGTATAATGATCAAAATAAAATTTATAACCAAGATTTAGTTGGTCAATATACTTCATAAGAACATAAAAATCCTCATTCCGATGATAGGCACTGATGCCAAGCTTAGGTTTATACCTTTCCAGCACGGTTTTTGCGCCTTTTAAAGCATTTAACTCATAACCCTCTATATCCATTTTGATATAATCTACTTTTGTAATATTATTATTTTTCACATATGTGTCTATCGTAATCGTGGGAATATTACTTGTATCTACATTCCCATAAACTAAAGACGCACCAGGCATTATCTTTTGCTCTGCTTCTGATGGTTTTTGAACTTTATGAAAGTCATCTATGTCGCCAACGGCATACGGGCAGAAAACGACTTGATTAAGCATCTTCGGATTTTGCTCAATATTAAATTTAAATACTTTCTCATGGGCTGGTAAAAAATCAAAACTAAACACTTTCCCTTCTTGACCGACATCTGCAGCAAATCCTATAGCGGTATCACCAAAACAAGAACCCAAATCAAATACATAATCCCCTCGCTCAGGCATTATATTGATATTTTCCCTTTCCAAGCGGTATTGTTTAATAAAAAAGGACCACGCCACGCTTGCAGAATCCCCGTCAAACTTAATTTTATAGTCACGGTAGTCAAATTCAAAATGACGGAGTGGCTTTCCAAAAGATCCAGCTAGCAAACTAGAAGGCCCGACATCAAATGATTTTGCCAGCTCTCTATCCCGAAAATGTTTTTCATTATTTGTAGGCAATTTAATAAACTTATGACCCAAGATCCTATACAAAATCAAATCAATAAAAAGATCTTTTGATGCTTTATCTTCAAGCTTTTGATAAGCATCAAAAAACTTCGAAATGTTATCGGTGAAATTAACTAAAAAATGATAAAAGTAATCTGTATGTGCGGGCTCACCATTTATAAAGTAATCTGTACATAAATTATTTTCAGGCGGGTCATTTCTTAAAGATATAACCAACTTTTCCAGAATCATGTTTCTAAAACATATGACTTCTTGACTTTGCGATTGAACATCAGTCCGGCCTAAATTGACTGAGCCACTAAATTTATGAAAAATTTTCTTGAAGACACTCATTTTCTTCCCCAACTGTTTATAATGACTCTCAAAAGGTATTTTATACCACATGCTAAGCCTGATCTAAAACAAAAGATTAATTACAACTTTATTAAAGACATTTAATTCTAAACATCTAACGATAGCTCATAAAAATCTCAACATTTACTTGAATGGTAACGTCAAAACATTACCAAGAACAGAAATAATAGAGGGGGGGGGGTGTAAAAACCGATTGAAAAACCTGACACTCTTCTCAGTCTTCACCTCCTCAAATACTCCACCCTCTTCGAATCCACCTCAACCCTGTAAACAGTCTCAATATTATCAATCTTATTCTTCATAACAAACCTAATCGAAGGCTGCTCTTCACCCGATATAAAACCGGGTCAGAGAGCAATTAATTCTAATATTAGAAACAATTGCTCTCTGGCACCTATTCTCCATATAAGTTTTATCCACAGGAAACCCCATCATCATCAAGGAACAGATCATAGAATTAACTGAATTAACTGGACACCCATACTAACAAATTAACTAAATAATTGAATTATATATAAAAGTTATATTTCTTATGATGGGTGCCCGGCTGATTCGGCTTATTTCCCCATTAAACTGGGGGAGATTCACTCAGCCACCTTTAATCTCTTACTCAATCACCGAGGAAACAATCTATCCAGATTATTTCGCGCAATATCAACAGCGACGTCATCGGGCAATTGTTTGAGCCAGTGACGGACTTCAGCTGCGGTTTCAGGTAGATCCGCCCAACGACTGGGTTTATAGGTATCCATACCAACTAGAAAGCGTTTAGGGTAATTCACTAAAAAGTTGTTCCATTGTGATGTTAATTGTTGTTCGTCATCCAGCATAGCTTCACGAAATGACAATTCGATATAGAGCATTGGGTACTTGTCGAGTAAATCTCGCAGCGTCTCAACAGGCACATCAAATCCGCCGTGTGCCCATATCACCACAATATCTGCTGCTTTTTGCAGAATAATACGCATGCCTTCCAGGTCGGTATGGGGATGCAGCACCAGTTTTCGTTCGCGTGCAAGTTCAATCATTTGTTCCATTGGTACTGAGTCGGCATCTTTTCCAAAAACATGAAATTCACCAAACCCTCTATAGGGTACTCTTGCCAAATGCGCCAGCAGGTAGGCTTTAAGCTCAGGATCTTTGAACCAGAAATAGCGATGTCGCCAGCTTTTATAGGGCCGCAGCATAGGTATTACAATTTCGGGATTAGCCCGGTAAAGCTTTTCAGCACCTTCGGTAGGTGTAGCCGAAACCAGTGCACGACTAATGTTTTCATTACTGAGCATTCGCAAGGCATGCGCCGCTGGTAATGCCTCCCAGACATCCTGATCATAATGAATATGTGCATCATGAATAGTATACGAGGTTTCACTCACCGCTGCGCCTGAAGCCAATAGCATAATCAAAATCGTATATGTTTTAAAATATTTCATGTTTTATATAATAAAAGAAATTAAAGAAGCCTGGAACACAGCCGCTTTTCTGTACACCCATAATGTTTATTTGCGTAACCAATTAACTGGACAGCCATACTAACAAATTCCACCAATGGATCATCCTGGCCTATAACATCAGGCCGATAACAGGCACTTACGTGGGTCTGACCCGGTATGTATTCAAAATGGTCCAAATTAAGTCACTCCGGCACCTTTAATTTATATTTCTTATGATGGGTGACCGGTTTATTTCTTTCCCGCCCTGCTTAGTCTTTATGCACATATACTTTCTGTGTCGGGTAGGCGAACTCGATGCCTTCCTGCTCAAAATCTTCATGAATAGCGAAGTAGATTGACTGCTGAATATCCATATAGCTGTTGTAATCCGGCGACAGTACATAGAAGACCGTCTCGAACATCAGCGCGTAATCGCCATATTTCATGAAATGGGAACGATCAAACCGGGTATCGTTTTGCGCTTCAACCGCTCCGCGGATAATTTCCGGGATACGCCTGAGTTTTTCGCGTGGCGTCTCGTAAGTGACCCCGATGCTAAAGACCACACGTCGTTCAAACATTCGCCCGAAATTACGTATCCGACTATTAAGCAGGTCCGAATTGGAAAACACCAGTTGCTCACCTGACAGGCTGCGCACCCGGGTTGTTTTCAGGCCGACATTTTCAACACTGCCCATGTGATCACCGATAACCAGAAAATCGCCGATAATAAACGGCTTATCGAAGGTAATTGACAGTGACGCGAACAGATCGCCGAGGACATTCTGCAGTGCCAGGGCCACAGCCACACCACCTATGCCCAGCCCCGCTACCAGCGCAGTGATATTAACACCAAGATTATCCAGCACCAGCAGGGCAATAATCGACCACAGCACGATCCGGGTGACCAGGCCGATAAGGTTGATGGTTGTCACTGCAGCACGGTTAGTCTCTAGTGCATGCTGGCGATAACTATCCAGCACTGTGGCGAGGAAAGTGACACCCCAGATGCCGGACTGGATGATCAATGCAATGACCAACAGGTTTGAAACAACCGACTGGATACGATCAGGCAATTCCAGAAAAACCGAGGCAACGAAAATACTGACTACCACCAGAAATAACAATTTTGTCCGGGTAATGAAGGCGACGAGCATATCATCCCATTGCGTGTCAGTTTCAATGGCGAACGCTGCCAGACGGCGTCTCACCAAGTGCTGGGTTATTCGCAGTAGAAATATTGTGACCAGAAAAACGGCAGCCGAGATCAGCCACTGCAGCAGGCTATTATTCAGTACAGGTTGATTCAAGTTTTCTAAAATCATGATTATCCTGGCTGTATCAGCCGATGAATAAGGAACAGGTTCAGATCACAGTTTACGCTAATATTTGTCACAATTGTGAACTGGCCTTCGATGGTCAAGATATATGGCACGGAACGACCTGGCCCGACTTTTTTCCTGTATTTTATTTTGACTCTAGTGACCCTAAACTCAATGACTACTACCCGGTGGATGCCACTCATAGTGTAACCATTTGACTGAACTCATCACGGCCACTGCAGAATTAACTGGTCACCCATACTAACAAATTCCACCAATGGATCATCCTGACCTATAGTATTAGGCTTATAACTGGCACTTACGTGGGTCTGACCCGGTATGTATTCAAAATGGTCAAAATTAAGTCACTCCGGCACCTTTAATTTATATTTCTTATGATGGGCGACCGGTTTGGTTTCAAATATTTTTAGGATGCCGACTAAGTTACTGAATTATAGATAAAAACAAGGATTTCTAATGATGGGTGTCCAGTTTATTTCTTACCGTACACCCCTAAATGTTTATTGGATTAATTGGGGTCTGTCCCCTATTATTCCCTAAATTTAATAGGAGGTAATTCACAATTCAAGACCTGACCCCCATCTTTATACTCCGGCACCTTTAATTTATATTTCTTATGATGGGTGACCGGTTTGGTTTTGCAAATTAAAGGGGTCGGTGACAACTGAGAATCATTAGCGTTATCATTTGTCACCGACCCCTTTAATTATTATTATAAGCTAGGC
>Ga0224496_10001979_pt1 | contig 12420 bp, 13 predicted proteins | sample SF_Jul11_sed_USG_2_FD_168127 | JGI IMG/M metagenome (GOLD analysis project Ga0224496, IMG submission 168127) | Sediment microbial communities from San Francisco Bay, California, United States - SF_Jul11_sed_USGS_8_1 | ecosystem: Environmental > Aquatic > Marine > Sediment | place: USA... | reverse complement strand
TGGCTGGAGAAGGATCAGTTGAAGTAGAATAAAAAAGGCCTGTTTTAAACAGGCCTTTTTTAAGAGATATTGAAGCTTATTTATGTCTGCGATTAGAAAATGCGCTTAAGAAACCTATGCCTGATAATAACAGCCAGATAGCAGCTGGTACGGGAATGGCACTAACGCTATTTAGGCTATCTATGCCTATTAACTTATTATAGTCGCCAGCAACCAGGTCTATACTGAAGTTGCCGAGTATCTCATCTGGAGTAAAGCCGTAATCTGACAGGTCAATTTCGATGACTGATATGGCATATAAAATTGAGATGCCAGCGCTATCTGTTTCACCAAGATCGACGCTGATGTCTGGTATGAGGGTTGATTGCAGTATTGCTGTATCAAGTGGGTTGCAGTTGGTAGTGAAGCAAATGTGCATCGACCGTGAGGTATCAACAGGACCCATGAAATAAAAATCAATATCAGTGCCGGCCTGATTAGATACAGTATCAACAAAATTCATTGTTAATGTGGCAGTTATTGTGCCGTTATTGCTACTACCAAAGACAAATGTGCCGTTGTTGTAGTCATTTAGGTTGGCTGCAATTTCGGAATTTGAAAGTGCTGTAACAGTAGTCAATGCACCTGCAGAATTGCCTGCGAAAAGTCCATCTGCAACTGTTACTTCAACCGTGTTGGCAGAGCTTAAGGCGGAATAGCCTGACAGTAGTAGCAGGCTAAATGTTATTAATTTCTTCATGATTATTACTCGTCTAATTCCGTTAATTCTGTTATTTTTTAAAAACCGCCATTAGGGCCATTGGTGGTTGCGTTGGCTGGCGTATTGCGTGTATTCGTATTCGCTAATAAATTGGCGCGTCGAGTGGCTTCTTCAGCTGTCAGTGATGCATTGCCACCTAATCGTGACCCTGGAGTCGGGGCATTGAGCGTGCGCAGAAAGGCGGAATTCTCATTTGGCCTGAAGCTAACATCGGGTTTGTAAGCGGGTGGTGGTGTTACAGACTGAATGCCGCCTGCTGCAGGCTGTATGCCCTGTGACCACTGTCCCCATTCATATACAGAATCATTGCCCGCAAAGCTTTGCAGGGGGAGTAATAATGCGAGTAGCAGTAGTTTAGTATTCATTGTGAGCCTCGATATATTCATTTCTAACGATAATCAAGCAATTATAGGGCCAAGAAAATTAATTTCTTTTAAATACAGATGGATACGATGCCTGATACACGTCTAGTGGTTTATCATTTAAGTGAGCATATAGTTTACCATTATTAAGAGTATATGAGTAAATTAGAAGAGTTTAATCCCCCGTTTAGATGAGGGAAATCCATCGGCAATTTAGGCGGTGTTTTTAGTGTTAGTAAATTTACTAGCAGGATCAGCTAGTTAGATTCATCAATGATTATTATTAATTTTGAACGGGTGGGATGTGGTGAGAGAAATATAAGGTTTGCACTTGCCCGGAAGTGATTCCTAATGTGTAAATAATACCGACGTTTTTTGGCTATTTGTCGGTATTATTTACATAATAGTGTTAACTGGTTCTTAAAAATAACGCCTTAAATTAACTTCCAGGATATTGCGGTTGTACTCAAAGGCGTCGATGTTGGATTTATTTTTTATGTAGGTGTACTGGCCATTCAGGGTCCATGATTTAAGGGGGCCATCTTTTAGGTCATGGCTCATACCAAGCAGGGCCTGTTGTTCCGTCTCGTCGCGGGCGATGATATAACCCGTAGAAGCGGCATCATAATCGTAGTCCCTGGAGCTGATCTGGCAATAGAGACGCGCCGTCTGGGTAATAGCCATCTGGGCGCCAAGGTAAAGCTCTAATCCGCTAGATTGCAGGTCGTTCGCTTTTGCGCCGTTGCTGTGATGGCGTAGACCGCCCAGTATGCCGAGCTGGAAATTATTAAATGATTTTGAGGCCTCTATGCCGTAGAGGCTGTCAGTCCCCGTTAGTTGTTTGTCTTCACTTCTGGAGAGTTCCTTGGCCGTAATCGAATGTTCGAAACTGATTTCCAGGTCCTTATCCAGTACCAGCGTAAGTGATGGGTTTAGGGACAGGTTAAATCCATAGGGGTTACCACTGAAATAGATTTGGTCAATTTTGATGTTCAATAGTGCGCGCCAGTGGCCACTGGCGATTAATGCTGGCCCAGTGCTCAGTCCGATGACAGACAGGTTGAAGTCGCTTTCGTCACCCGTGTACATTTTGCTATAGGCTGTCGCCTGGCTGTGCCACTCCATGTCCGTCAGGCTGTCGAATACGGTGAAGGGTTTTGATGCGCGAGATCGATGCGAAAAACTGGCCATAATGATTGAGCCTGAGCCACTGGTTTCGGCGCTATCGGGCGTAAGATTAGCAATTCTGACCACTTCATTGGATGGGCCAAGGTTGGTATTTGAGTCAGTGAATATTCCGGCTGAGAGATAAATTGATGATGAAGTTCTTTTTAAAGCCGATTTTTCGTCACTGCTGAGCTGTGCAAGGTAGGCGGTGACAGATAATTTAACGGTATCAGGTGTATCGGGGTTATCAAGGACCTTTTTTAGCTGCTGTTTAGCGTCTTCGTAGCGGCGTGCCTGGTGGTATGAGACGGCCAGTTCGAGTCTTGCCCTGTCCAGATCGGGTGATTTAGAAAGGATGGTTTCAAATAATTCGATGGCGCCAGTGAGCTGTCCACTCTGTCTAAGCTGCATAGCTTCGGTGAACATTTGTTCCGGGTCAATCGTGATGCCTGCATTCAGGGGCTGGAATGTGGTTGCGGCAAAGAGTAGAGCTGATGCAGCCAGTCGAGATATCATTTATAAATCCTCATTATTCAATGTGTGTGTTTGGCAGGATAAGAATTGAGTGATATTGGCCTTATTAGATGTATTTTTCAAGTAATCATTTGGCTGGACAAGCTCGAAAACATGTCTGACAATGACTGTTGGAGTGGTAGTAACCTGGTTTTTTATCTGTAAGGATTGCTTACTATTGTGCTGATTGAAATACTACGAGCGAAATTGTGTTTATAAGGAAAAAATGGATAGCCATCACCGCTTGTTGTTTATCAATCATTAGTGGTTCGGTGTCTGCCAACCTGTTTGGCTATAAGGAAATGCCGCGTTCAAATATGGGGATATTCCCGCAATGGCTTTCTGTCCTGGAAAGAAATATTAAGGATAATGTGCCTGAAGGCGATTGTAGTGGCCGATTACTCAATACCTGTCATGTCCGAAATTGGCACCGGTTTTTGGGTGAAATGGCAGCCCTAAGTCGAAAAGAGCAGATTAGGCGCGTGAATGAGTACGCAAATACTAAAAAGTATATTTTAGATATAGAGAATTACGGCATTGAAGACTATTGGGCGACACCAAAGCAGTTTCTCTATAGAAATGGCGATTGTGAAGATTATGCTATTACCAAAATGCTTTCACTTAAGCGGCTCGGTTTTGATGCAGAAGCAATGAAGATTGTGGTTTTGCAAGATACAAATTTAAAAATTGCACATGCCGTATTGGCAATTAATTATCAGGGGGACACCCTGATAATGGATAACCAGGTTGAACAGGTTGTTTCACATAAATATATATATCACTATGCACCAATCTATTCAGTAAGTGAAAAAAATTGGTGCATGTACTTGCCAGAGCAATGAAATGAAGAAATATAAAAACAATCCGGGCCTAATAGGGGTTTTGCTACTGGTTATATTTTCGGTGGTATCTGTTTGGCTTGTCTCCGTATATGTAGAGAAAGAACGATCCAGGGATATGCTGGCCTGGCAGGGTCGGCTAGGGATTATCGCGGATCATAAAACCAGGAATGTGGAGCTATATATTTCAGAAAAGAACAAACAGTTAAAAAGCCTGGCAGATAACAATACATTGAAGCTATATTTGTCACAGTATAAAAACATAGCTGATGAAGAAGTATTAAGGGCGCAGTATTTCCATCTTAGGAATCTGCTGGTGGCATCGGCAGGTTACTTTGGCTTTGATTTAGATTCGGGGCAGGGTCCGATAGCAAATGATATGAAATATTATCCAGGTATTGGCGTGGTTGATAATGATGGCAAGTTAATGCTGGCAACGGGAGGTTATCCAGAAAATACGTCAGTATATGCTGAGAACATAAAAAATAGTTTAATTAGCGGTAAGTCAAGTTTCATTGATGTTTTCAAATACGACGATGGACGTGTGTATTTTGGTATGGTAATGCCAGTTCTGCATATACAGAAGAATAATGTCGTTGGTGCGGTAGTGATGTTGCTAAAGCCGTCAGAAGGGCTCTATGGATTGCTTGTAAATGAGCGACTAGAAACGGATACGGATGAGACGCTTCTGGTAAAATCATCAGAAAATAGTTTAATATTTATAAGTCCTGTTAGTGATGAGTTCGAGTTGTTTCACCAGGTTGCCATTAATAGTGACTTTGCAGAGGTAGGCGCATATAAGAGACCGGGTTCATTTTTCATGGGTGTTGACTATAGAAATGTCCCTGTACTCATTACTGCCAGAAAAGTAGCTGGTACTAGCTGGGTGTTAATTCAGGAAATTAATGCCGATGAGGCGTTAGAAGAATCAAACCGACATCAGCAGTTTTTATTAACAACTTTTATATTAATAGTTTTGTTTTTAGTGGTTCTACTTATTGCGGTGTGGAGGCATAGTACGAGCCTTCGATTGAAGAAAATAACAAATGATCTTGAATCGAGGACAGAATTGCTCAATGCTGTGTCAGATAATACGAAAGAATATATATTTCTGGAGGATCAGTCGTCAAACATACAGTTTTGTAATTACAGGCTTGCAAGTGCATTAAATTTAAGTCCTGAGGACTGTGTGGATAAAAAGACATCAAGCATTATCGGGTATGATGTGGTGGCTCAATTAGAAAAATTAAGTGATGAAAAGCATGACGATGGACAGTCAGTGGTGAAATTAAATCTTGCGGGTAAGGAAAGGTCATACCATGTTTCAATAATAAGGCTTGCCAGTGGAGAATTTAAGCAATCAGTATTGTACGTGTTACATGACATTACAGGCTTAAGGAAGGCGCAGGAGAAAAGGGATCGGCTGTCAAAGGGAATAATTTCAACACTGGTTAAGATTGTAGATTTGCATGATCCATTCTGTGTGGAGCATTCAGAAAGAACACGAGAGGTTGCCCAGGCTATAGCGCATGCGCTAGATCTGAGTGATAAATCACGTGAATCGCTCGAAATGGCGTCGCTGCTGGCGAATATAGGGAAATTATTTGTACCAAAGGAGATTCTGACGAAGCTGGAGCCATTGACAGAAGATGAAAATAATATATTAAGGCAAAATGTGTATTTCGTAACCGAAATCCTGAAAGAGCTGGAATTTGAGGGGCCGGTGATCGATATAATTACACAGAAGAATGAATATCTTGATGGTACGGGCTACCCACATGGATTGAAAGGTGATGATATTATGCTCGAATCCAGGGTGTTAAGTGTGGCCAATGCTTTTGTTGCGATGACAAGTTCAAGGGCATATAGGGAAGGTAAGGCGGTAAGTGATGTGCTTGATATTTTGCTGAAGCAGAAGGACAGTCGTTATGACAGGCATGTTATAGCTGCGTTATTCCATATTGCAGAAAATAAGAAAAACTGGAATAGTTGGAAGGATGTTGGAAAAAGAGATTAGGTGTATTAGTTTCTGCTAATACTCATGACATGTTTATTTGAGAGACATTGGATTATTTGATATAGAATTATGCTCATAAAATAAAAATAAAATTTGAGCTTCAGGGGTTTAAAAAGATATGTATGAATCATTTTATGGCTTAAATGAAAAGCCGTTCACATTGCTGCCTGACCCAGATTATTTATATTTGAGCCCCAAGCATCAAAGGGCGTTGACCCTGCTTGAATACGGGGTAATGAATAAGGCTGGTTTCAGTGTTATTTGTGGTGATACGGGCGCAGGTAAGACGACGTTAATACGGCGCTTATTGTCAGAGTTAACTGATGAGACAACAGTCGGATTAATAACGAATACCCATAGGTCATTTGGTGAATTGTTGAACTGGGTGCTGATGGCGTTTGGACTGGATGCAGAGAATAAAACAAAGTCACAAATGCACCAGATGTTTATAGAATTTCTCGTGACTCAGTATGCTAAGAATAAGCATACAATTTTAATTGTTGATGAAGCGCAAAATATGGAAGCTGAAACTCTTGAAGAGTTACGAATGCTTTCTAATATTAATGCTGATAAGGACCAGGTGTTGCAGGTTATTCTGGCAGGGCAGCCAGCATTAAAAGACACCTTAAGAAAGCCAGAGTTGATGCAGTTCGCCCAACGTATTGCTGTGGATTATTATCTTGAGGCTTTGAATCGTGATGAAACAGCGATGTATATCCATCATAGATTAAAAGTTGCAGGTGCCGAGGAGCAAATTTTTTCATCAGATGCGTGCGATGCGGTGTATAGATATAGTGGAGGTACACCACGATTAATTAATTTGCTATGTGACACATCACTGGTTTATGCCTTTGCGGAACAGTTGAAAGTGATTGATAGTAGATTAATCGATGATGTTGTTAGGGAGCAGCATAGCAATAGTATTTTGCCGACGTTTAATGCGCCGCACAAGATTGAGGCTGAGTCCAAAGAAAAAAATAAAGCTGATGCAGCTATGGCTGATCTTGGTGACCGAGTTAGGAAGGCTGTTTCAAATAATGAGGAAGAGGTTAAGGCGGTACGTAGTGATCAGTGGCAAGCAGTCGATGATGTAGATAAAACACAATCAGTAGAAGAGATTAAAAAGAGCATTAAAGACTTACAGGACATAATAAGTGGGCTGGCTAAAGATAGTGCTGTTGCGCAACAGGAGCCAGGGATAATTGAAAACTCAGTTCCCGATTCAAGTGAGATAGTGGATCCAGATGAGACGGTATGCATACCGGATGAGCCTCCTGCTGCGATAGGGGAGGCAGAAGAAGATATATATCCAATTGTTCATGTAGAGGAGAGACACGTAAAGGCAAGTCCAGGTAGCGTCCTGTTCGTAGGTCTTGCAAGTGGGATGCTAGTAGCAACAATTGCCATACTGGTGGTGGGCTATATGTTGTTTGGTGATGAGCTTAAGGGGTCAAATAAGCAGGATGCAATTTCAATAGAAATACAGGATCGTCAGGCCGAGGTCGAGAGAAAAAAAATAGAGGCAATGGCGAGGGAAAGAGATGCGGCGCTCGCATTAACCAAGGCCATGGAAAGAGAGCGTGATGCAGCAATAACGGCAACCAGGGTTCAGGAAGAGATCAGAAAGGCAGAGCAAAGAGCTGCTGAGCTAATAGCTGAACAGGAGAGAAAGGCCTCATTAGAGGTGATGAGAGCAAAGAAAAGAGCTCAACAGGCTGAATACGAAGCAGCGCGCTCGAAAGAAAGTGAGAGGCAGGCAAGAGAAGATGCTCGGAAGGCAAAACTAAAAGCAGAGGAGTTGCATAAAAAACAATTAGAAGATGAGGCGCGAGCAGTCGCTGCTGCAAAAAAAGAAGAGAGACAACCCGTTGTTAAAGATGATGGACTAAATCCAGTAATAAATAAACCAGTTATTATCGATGTTGTTGATAATAGTAAATTAAAAGAAGCCACGAAAAAGGAAGCTGGCGTCGCTAAGTCATCAAATGAATTCTCTGCAAATCCATGTAATAGCCCATCAGCAAAATTTTTATCGACATGTAAGAAGTAGGTATCAGGTATAGTCAATAGTTTTTTCGTGGATTATTCCCTGTGTGGTGAGGCTGTAGTCGGCAAGTGCGGGTACCTTTGGCAGGGGTGCGGATGGCTTCATGTATTGAACTATAAACGACCAGTAGCCAGCAAGAGGCTGGTGGTTATCGTATAGGGTTGAAAGCGTAATATCTTCACCAGTATCATTGTGTCTTAAAATAAGATGAGCCCTTCTCCTGCCTGTAATTGATTTTTGATGACTGATGATGCCTGAAAAATCATCAAAATTCGCACACAAATATTTTGGAAAAAGTTTTTTACATGGGTAGTTGATTTCGTGTGTTGCTCGCATAAAGCTAATAGTACGATTCTTTGTCATTTTCAGGAAAGAATAGATTAGCGTAATTGAAATGCCTATAAAAATGAGTTCATATATGTTGTCGGTGTAAATTAATTTATTTGTGATGTCTATGTTGTTATGTGATTTCGAATAAATGTATAAATTAAATAATGAAAAGATCAGCAATGTAAGTGACGTAATTAAAAATATGAAGCTAATTAGTCGTGGTTTATTTGATGGAAGTGAGACGACGTAAATGGAGTCGTTAAGAGTAATGTATTCTGGATGCCAAAAAGGGCGAAGTAAGGTATACGGTAAAGTTGTATCCTTTAGTTTTTTGTTTTTAAGCCAGAAAATAGACATGGGTTTTGTTATTGGTCTTGCTAATATATTGTATGATCCAGTAAGTATATATTAAATATTTAAAATAAATAGTCAGGGATATGATTAAAGGTGAATAAAATGATGGATATTAAATATAGTCTATTAGTTGTGCTTATAGTATGCGGCTTGCTGGTAATGACTAAATATTATGTAGGTTATCAGGGGAAGTCTCTAGATTCCGAGGCCGTGCTTGGCCTGGTTCATGATTTGGAAGCTTATAATAAATAATGCTGGCATATATGATAATGGTGAGCATATGTATGTTGATATATTGAGACAGAATAAAGTCTGGAGAAAGACCAAGATCATAGCAACGGTTGGGCCTGCATCGTCGACGAGTTATCAGATAGAGAAAATGATCGATGCTGGCGTGGATATATTTAGGCTCAATATGTCACATGGCAGTGCGGAGTCACATAGAAAAGTAGCATCCCTGATCCGGCGTATTTCTAAGGAAAAGGGCTCTAATGTAGCTATTTTGGTGGATTTGTGTGGCCCTAAGATTAGATTAGGTAAATTACCAGAGGGAAAAATTACAATTGTGGATGGGCAGGACGTCACGCTGGTTTGTTGTGATAGTGTAGCAAAGGATGAGATCTGTACAAGTTACAAGCAGCTAGCCGATGATGTAAAAAAGGATGAAAGAATATTTATTGATGATGGCCATATTGAGCTCATAGTAAAATCGGTTAATAAAGGACGAGTAGAGTGTAATGTAGTCAGCGGGGGTATGATTAGCGACCACAAGGGAATGAATTTACCTGACAGTAGAATATCTATTGATAGTTTCACCAACAAAGACAAAAAGGATGCTGAAACAGCAATCGAGATTGGTGCTGATTTTATCGCTTTAAGTTTTGTCAGGACGGCCGGCGATATTATATTACTGAAGGATTATCTCGAGAAGAGGCAGTCCAGAATACCTGTAATTGCAAAAATAGAAAAACCTGAAGCCCTGGATAATATAGATGAAATACTGGAGGAATCATTTGGTATTATGGTGGCAAGGGGTGATCTAGGAATAGAGTTGCCAGCAGAGAAGGTGCCACTTGTTCAGGAGGAGCTGGTATTAAAAGCAAGAAGTTATTGTCGGCCAGTGATCGTCGCAACTCAAATGCTTGAATCGATGATAAATAATCAAAAGCCAACAAGGGCAGAGGTTGGAGATGTGGCACATGCGGCGATGTCGAGTGCGGACGCTGTAATGTTATCTGCGGAGACTGCCAGTGGCAGGTATCCACTGGAATCAATCAGGATGATGGATGTGATCGTTCGTGAAATTGAACGTTCGCAGTTAAATCGTGGCTATTATTTTAAAATCAAAGACAATATGCCGGCCAGGGGCGGTAATATAGAAAGATATGCAGTAGCTAATGCTGCTACACGGCTAGTAAAAGATCTTAATTTAAAGGCGATAATAATTCCTACAAGGAGTAGTGCAACCGCAAAGGTTATAGCGGCTAGCAGGCCACTGGCTCCCTTGCTTGGAATTTGTTCTGACGAAGAAGTGCTTAGGCGTATGCAGTTACTCTGGGGCGTTGTGCCGATTGGATTGGATAGTGAAACTATTCAGAATTGGAAGGGCTTGTGTAAGGAAATTTCAGGTCGATGTAAAATCGAGATAGCTAATGGCTCGGTATTGCTTGTCTCAGGCTTTAGTGATGACAATAAGAGTGAGCCTGTAATAAAGGTTATAAATTTAGAGTAGGGGCTCCAGGACGTTTTTCAGATCCATTATGGAAAATGGTTTGGCGATCGTGGCATTAAAGTTCAGGCCACAGCTTTCAGCATAAAGTTGTGCGGGTATCAGGTATTTTTCACCGTAACCACTCATTATTATTAATTTAGATGTGCATTGTTTTTGTGCGAGCCATTGAATTAATTCCATGCCTTCAGTTTCTGGCATAATTAGGTCCATGAGTATGACATCGGGTGGGTTTTCAGGATCGAGTATTGAGCTATTTTTGTTAAAGTTGGTGCATGATGATGTTGCGAATCCAATGGATCGTGCGATTTGCTCGCATAATCCCGCAATATCTTCTTCATCATCGATAATTAAAAGTGTAGGTTTATTCATGTCGCTGATATTTTATTCCTTAGTCAAGAAATTTCAAGCCAATTCCATTAGGTTCGTGACGTACTACTTCAGCCCGGGTAATTGGTGGTTCCTCGCCATCGCCCATGTTGTTCTTTAATTGTACGCTAACCTGTGTGCCAATTTCTGGTATCTCAATATCATCCAGAATCAGAAATAATCCGCCATCACTAATATTTCGTGTGTTGACGTTAAGTTTAGATTTATCATCAAGTGTTAGCTCTATCTGGACAGTACATCCTATCCTTAAGGATTTGCGGTTTTCTATGCTCATAATTTAAAGATTGTCCTGAGTTTAGTTGCTATTCGGTATATTGTATATATTCAAAGATCATTTTTAAATCTTTAGCCCAGCGGGTGAAGTAGGGTTGTAAGTCAGCTGATGAATAAAGATCTATAAAGACGGATGGATCAGTCGAAATAAGTATAGTTTCATTGTTCTCGGCAAAAATTGCAATCTTAAGGGGCAAGTAAGGAATGATCTCAGGGTGGTTATCTGAAAGAAATTGGAGTTCATCATTTTTTGCAAAAAAAACAACACGATATTTATCTGTTGAAAAGCCACTTTTTGTAAGACCTACATCGACTCTCTGTACTCGAGATAGTGTATAGCCCTGTTTTTTTATGGCCTCCTGGAGGTGGGACATTGTTTCGGGAAAGCCCTGGTTAGAGCGCACCATAAATAATTCGCCTGTAGTCAGAGCGAAAGATCCTGATGCGAAGAAAAGGGAAAAGATGAGTAATGCCTTTTGGAGGCGCTTCATAAGATCGAGTCTTCCATTATAGTGATATAGACATTGAACATCTCATCACATGCTTCATTTAATTCATGATTGTTAAACAGCCTGCTTATATATTTAGGGTTTATGCTCATAATCTGTACCTTTCCTTCGTGTTCAACAACGGTAATACGACATGGTAGAAAAATACCAACGCGTGGGTCTATTGCCAGTGCCTTATATAGGAAATTAAAGTTACAGAAGTATATGATGATTTTATTTTTCGACTCATTTTCGGTTTTTACAAGGCCGTCATCGAGAGCCTGTTTACGTATAAGCCTGAAATTTTTTCCAAGAATTTCACGCTTAATATTGTCGATAGTATCTGATAGGTTATAGGGTGAATCATAAGTGATTATCGGTGACTCATCATCCATGGATGAGGGTCTGGATACCTGTGGTTGCTGAAATCCACGTATATAGGTCACCAGATCATCGACATCATTTTCAGTTAAATTCAGGTCGCGTGAAGAGGGCATTGGGGACTCATGGCGGCCATGTAGGATAATGTCCTTTATCATCGCGTCGGGTGCCGAGTTAAGAAATCCCTGATTATTAAGGGCAGGCGCTGATACAGGGAGCTGTTTCGGCCGGGAGAACATGATGCCAGTCCCTTTGCCGCCTACGCCCTTGTCTCCGTGGCATTGGGCACATTTGTCCTTAAATAGTGATAGTCCATGGTTATAGTCACCATTTATTGGGTTGTTATCCCACACGGGGCTAACAAAATCGCCCCAGCTGCGAATATGGGTAATAATTTGTGAGATTTCTGAGTCGGATAGCCTGTAAAAAGGGGGCATTATCCTGCCAGGTCGGCCAACACGGATGGTTTGTTTCAGGTAGCTATCAGATGCCTGTTTGAGGAAGGAGTTCATTGCCAGCGGTATACCGACACCGCCTGTGCCGTTTATCCCGTGACAGATAGAACAGTTATCTATATATAGCTGTTCACCGCTGCCGGCCTGTGCAAAGAGGCTGGTCGATAGAAGCAAGAGTGATGAAAGTAAATGAAATATTTGCATTGGCATCGTATAGCTGAAATCTAATTATCATTATATTATAGATTATGATTGCTTTGACATGGAGCTGTCCTGGAAAATGATAGAAAATATATGGCTATTATGTCCATGCTA
>Ga0224496_10001978_pt1 | contig 12427 bp, 11 predicted proteins | sample SF_Jul11_sed_USG_2_FD_168127 | JGI IMG/M metagenome (GOLD analysis project Ga0224496, IMG submission 168127) | Sediment microbial communities from San Francisco Bay, California, United States - SF_Jul11_sed_USGS_8_1 | ecosystem: Environmental > Aquatic > Marine > Sediment | place: USA... | reverse complement strand
GCAATTTTATTTAAGCTTATTGCTGACTAAAGTTAATATTTCTTTCATAACGCTTTGCCTGGATTGCCGTCAATACGTCCAGGCTTTGTCATAATAGGGTTCAAGTGTTTTTGCCGCCATTGCTGCGCAGCCTCCAGGCTACGGGTAGGCATGCCTGCTCTTTTTAATTTGTTTACCATCTGGCGGGAGATGCCTAGTAACTCTGCTAATTCAACTGTTTTCATTTTGGAAACCTATTTACGATTTTGATTTGTTAATGCTTCTTCGGGCTCATTCTGAACCGCGATAAATTTATTTTTTCTCAGTACCTTTTCATTTTCTTTTAACAAATACTCCGGACGACCTTTTTTTGGCACTTATGTCAACAGGTCCAATCTGACGAATCTGTCAATTGTCCTCACTGTTTCAGTTCGGGTAAATCCCGCTTCTTTGCAATTGCGTAACAAATATTGAAGTTTTATTTCCATATACAGATCAATAATTTTCAAGATCAGCTTGCCAAGATTAAATAATAGGCTGGTCGTTCTTATCTCACGGGGTTTTACCGGGTGATGAATGTTTAAGATATTGATTGCTTCTTCAAGCTTTCGGGTGTGTGTTTTCATTGTGCTGTTCGTGTCTGTATCGTTCTTGTTTGCTTCAGTTTAAAGGCACTACACCGGCCTTTAACATCCTGTACTGGCGAATAATTGGGGTTATGCGGATTAGTAATGCGCCATTGAGTACAATACCCACGCCAGTTTAGGTGCCGGCAATCACTACATAAAACACGGTCATCATCGAAAATGTAATCGGGTTTATGCGTTGATGCTTTGCTCGTGAATGGGTTAATAATTACTTCTCGTACTGCAGGCAAAGTGGCCGCATGTTTCAAAAAATACGCCAGGGTTTCAGGTTTACTCTCGCACTTACCCAGAACAAGATGATGATCTTCTTCTGACTCCCCGATGCAATGTAACCATGACCTGATGGTTTTTTCATCTTCTTTGGAAAGTTTATTTGGGGCATCTGCTACGGCTACACTTGCTACTTTTGCTACACTTGGACTGTTTTTATTGTCAGCTGTAGCAGGAGTAGCAAGTGTAGCTGTAGCGGACCCAGTAGATTTACTTTTTCCACGTATCAAATCTGACAAATTCATGGCTTTTCAATTAAGGCAGGATTAACCTTAATATCTATTCTTTTGCCTTTCCTTGATAACTGCACTCGATCAAGACTAGTTAATTCCTCAATGGCATTATCGAGGCGCACCTTGTCACGCAATGGTGAGAATTGACGGGCACGACGCTTAGAAACAATGGTTGCTTTTTGTTCCTTGCAATATCTTATTAACCAATAGTCCAAACGTGCTGCGTCCGCTAATTCCTTCGGTAGTGCCAGTTCACCAAAGAAGCGTCGGGACTCATTCAAATGCCATCCCACTATGCGGCCTGCTCTGTCGATATAATCCTTGTCAATTACATGCGCACCGGTCTCAAGAAACTGGAACAAAGCCGCAAGTCTGGCCACATTATCAAGTGCTTTACTGGCTACGTCTTTAATGTCACAAAGTTCGCCGGTAAGCATTTTTTCAATGTAGTTATAAAGCTCAATCCACGCGTTTTTTGCTTCCGGTGATAACGTCATTATTATTGGCTCAAGCCGAAGTTGTTTTCCGCCAGATTGAAATTGAATTTTTGAATTTAAAATATAACTAATCTTCCTATCAAACTTTGATAAGTTAGGCCAACACGTTGGCGCTTCTTTAAAGAAGCGCCCCCCTTGTGTTGACTCAGGCCATGCCAGCAAAAAACGCGCAAGAAATCCAGATCCACGCGCAAGCGTTCCAGAACGATCAAAGAAATCTCTCAATGTTGCTTCTTGAACCTGCAAGCCTACAGTTAAACGTGCGCCAATTACGGCGAAGGATTCGCTTGTTTTCCTGTCTATGTTGAGTGTCCCGCCATCCCAAAGAATGTTTAACATCGAAAGATTACGCATAATCGAATCTTTACCCATGCCATGCGCACCAAACACTGAACCGGCTTCTGAACTTACGATTCCACCGCTCGGCCACTGTTTTGCCAATGAATAAGCCAGTTGTTCCGGCGTAACATCGTTATAAAGCAAACGTGGAATTTCTGGCGGCTCGGGCTTGTCATCAAAGAGTCTTCGCAGTTCGGCTTCCAAGTCCTCGGTCTGTTCGTTATTTTTTGTTTTTTGCCTTATGGCATCATTCAAGCCGCGTCTTTTAGCTTCCCAAGATTCAAGATCAGCTTCGTATTTTTTTATCTCCGGCTCGTTCTTCTCGCGCTGTTCTTGCTCATAATCCCGGAAAGGTTTTGTGAAAAAATTGTCGCCAGTGGTTTTACGTTCACCTGAATCGGCAATTGTTAAAAAGAATAATCCGCTTGGTGATTCAAGTTTCTCCGCGCGCTTTACGTCAACATGCGCCTGACATGTCAATGACACGGCGGCTAGAGCACTGGAAGCAATCATTGCAACAGGTGATTGAACAAAATCGTGCACTTCTTCAACTGCTCCGCGTATGATGTCCGGCAGCGAGTCAACCGGGTATAACTCTGGCTCAATCTTCGCTATCAAAGGCTGTGGTTCCGGCCATATATCTTTCGGTGATTGCGCACTATTAATACAAGACTCAACCACTTGCAAGCCTTCAAGGTTATGCAAATCATTAAAATCGACATCTTTGTCTTGCCTTTCGCCATGAAAGGAAGGAGTAGCCAGGAACCCGTTTATTTCATTTGCGGCTTCTGTCGCCTTGGTCATACCCGGGTTGTCTTTTGTTTTCCAGTCATCATCAGCGCATAGAGTAATCTTGGCATTAGGCAATCTCTGCTTTGCAAATCTGGCTGCATCGGTTAGCTCCCCCGCACTAAAAGCGACCATGACAGGGTAGCCTGTAGCCTCGTGAATGCTTGCGCCAGTAGCAAATCCTTCAACAATGCACAATGTCTTGCCGTCATTCTTTCCGATATGAAAATAACAGTCTTTAACCTGGCCACCTGTTAGAAATTTCTTGTTCCCATCTTTGTCAATGAATTGGATGGAACAAATCTCACCGGAAGCGTTATAAAGGGGGATGGCTAACTTGTTATCGCTTACTCTTACGCCATGCGATTTAATGCCTTTGCTTGTTAAGTAGGGATGATTTGTCACGGGCGTTGCGCCATCCCAAATCTGTTTTGCTCTGATACTGGCTTCTTTATGGCGTGTCTTGACTTCCTCTTCGTGCTTCCGCTTGGCCAGCTCAAATCTTTCCTCGTTAGCTGCTTGTTCTTCTAGCGTCAATTTACTGCCAATATCAGCACACCATGTGCCGTGTTCGCCAGTCTGAAAGTTCTTATAAAATCCAGCGGGTATACCATCAAGATGCAGCAAATAAGATGCATCATTTTTACCATTCTTTCCGGTGGTATCGCAGCGGTGAAGATTGCCGTCAGCGATTAGTTGCGCCGGCGGAATGATTTGTTTCTCGCGTAGGAAATCAGCGAATTGACAGGTATAATCCGAATCTGAGTTTGCATTGTAAAAATCTTCGCCCCTTCCCACAGGGGCGTTGTCGTTTTCAGTCATTGCATTAACCCTCCATTCCCAGCACGCGCTTAATATCAGCAACGCGCCAAGCCAAACGGTTATTTATGCGAATTGGCCTGATCAGCCCGTTTTCAAAACAAGCCCACACTCTCAAGGTTTGCGGTCTACGGTTTAAATGATGCGCGGCGGCATCGGTTGGAATTGCTATGCGTGTTTCTTTATCTAGCGGAATGAAAGAATGCATGGAATCACCTTTTTTTGTTGAATCAAAGGTGATTATTTTGGTGGAACAACTGGCACAAAACAGCCAATGAAAAGGTGGAAGCAAAGGCGCCTTAAAGCGCACTGCTTATGGGGTTCCGGGTTTTCTCAGTGGAATGAAAATTAAATATTATTCATTCGTGCCACTTGTGCCAGTCGGGGGAGTGAATTTCCATCCCTTTAATGCTACATTACGAACATTACCGGATGAACGTTGCCCGCGACTGCCATGATTACCAGGATCTTTGGCAAGTTCAGTTGCAACAGCATCACAGATGTTTCTTATCGTAATTTCTCTAATTCCACTTTTATAGCGCTTATTGGCTATTCTATCGGCTATCTCTAGGGCATTTTTTACCCAATCGGTTTTACCCTTTTCCGTAGTTTTGCGTGGTTGCTGGAATTTTCCATGCTCAAGCAAATCTTGTTCAGGAATTTCAAAGTCTTTTGGACTAACATGGAAAAATCCATATTCAATCTCATTAGTCTTTTCATCAAAATTTTTTATTCGCCGTGCGGCAATTCTCGGCGCTTTCTCGGTTGGCTTTAGCCACCTATCTTCATTAGAACCGGCGTCTAGCGACTTATAAATTTCCGCATAACCAAGACCAAATTCCTTGTTATCAAGTCTAATAGAGGGCGTAGGAATTTGTATATATCCGTTGAACAGTTTATTAGTTATCATTGGTTCCAGCGCCGGGTAAGAACCAGGCTCATAGATACACAGTTCAATTCTTCCACGAAAAGGTACACATACACGAATCTTGCCGGTCCTTGCCAGTTCTAATATGTCTCTTGGTCTTATTTTTTCTTTAATATTTGAAGTAAGAAACTCTGCCGCTTCTTCAATGCTGTAATATTTTTCCATTGTCACGCTTCCTTTATAGCGCCCTTCGAATAGAAGCTGCGCCAGGTCAGTAAAGGTATCTGACTTTTTCTTCCGTCGAAGTGGGCGCAACTAACTTTTTATAACATGCAGTCCTGCTTGTTTTGGCGAATATTCAATTTCTGCCTGTTTCAATATCCAGCTTTCAATCTTGACGTGCCACACGCGCAACAGGTCAAGCGACCGTCTGATATAATTCTGTTCTCTTACGCCTTGCGGCTTATGTCCCTGGATCTGTGCGGCGATCCCAGCGGGTGTTTCTGTCCACTCGCACAGGCTGGCAAATGAACGCCTCAGCCCATGAATGGATAGGCTTAGGCCAGCTATTGTGCAAGCTTTATTATGTGCTATGCGTGGCTCAGCTAACCGTCCACTAGCAGCGGCAGGGCTACTGAACACCCATTCATTACGCCGCGGTAAATTGTTTAATAAATGCGCCACATAAGGCGTTAATGGAATGACGCGCAAGTCTTCCACCTTGTCCTTTATGGTCATGCAATTCCATTGAAAGTCTATATCTTCCCAACGTAACCGGGCTATTTCTTCACGGCGCGCCCCTGTCAATAACAGGGTTTGAAGGTAGGCACTTATAACCGGGTTTTGTATCTGTCTGACCGCCGCAAACCATGCAGGCAGTTGTTCACGCTGTAACACGTCATTTTTAACTTTAGGTTTGCCTAATATTTCACGGATAGCCTTATTTTTTGCTGCGTTGGTAGTAACAATTGTTTTGTAAATAGGGTGTTCAGCACACCAATTAAGAAACGTGCTCATAAGACGCCTTGCTAGGCGCGCCTGTGTCGGTCTTTTTTTGGCTTCTTTTTTTGCCCATTCATTGAGTTGTTCTGGTGTCACTTCTGTTAAGCGTACATTTAACATTGGTGCAAGAAGTCCTGGCACAGTTAACTTGTCGCTGCGCGTGCGTGGTTGTCCGCCAGCATGAATAATTCGTATATGGTCATGAAGGTGTGCTGTCGACCAATGCGGCTTGCGAGCATTAATATATTCATGCCATGCTTCGCCAAAGCACAAACTTTCTAATTTTTCCTTCTCAGTTTTTGCAGTCTTAGCGGCTTTCTGCTTTTCTCTTTCTTCGCGCGGGTCAATTCCCTGGTCGGTCATTACCTTTAGCCTTGCAGCTTCTTTTTGGGCATCACCAATAGTCCATGCCTTGAAGTCGCCAATGGTTAAACGTAGAGTTTTACCGTGTAGCCTTGTTTCAAAAATATAGGCTTTCTTTCCGGTGTTAGTCGCACGTAACCCTAAGCCGGGCGTTTTTGCATCACTTATAATGGACTGTTTCTTATTTGCTGGGCATTGAAAGCTATTAACTATGCGGCTTGTGAAGTTTTGAGAAGTCATTGTCTGTGTAGGCGCTGTGTAGGCAAATTGCATCAATTTAGATGAATTTCTATCAACACAAATAATAACACATATTTTCACAACATCATGAAATGTATAAAATTAATATAATTTTTGAATGGCGATCAACAAGGATAAGTGCTTTCTTCTTAGGACTCATAATCCCTTGGTCGTTGGTTCGAGTCCAACCAGACCCACCAATAAATAAAAGACTTAGGCTTAACGGCTTAAGTCTTTTTTCTTTTGTGGGGCACTTGCTGACAAGAATGCACAACAAAGTGCAATCAAGAATATCACCTTACCTTTCCATTTGATGCATAGAAAAGCAGGAGAAAAATAACCCCAGATTTTCCATTAGCCCGGGTTTCTAATGGAAAATCTGGGTTCATGACTATGGAATCTCCGCATTTTTAAGACAAAATTAAAAATCATCCGTCGGTCTCGACTACATACAGAGCCACAATCAAAAGATCGGCACCATCCCGTACGACACGCCGGATGATGCAGGAGGGCGGGGACGGCATTTCAAGTCTAGCGAACCAGAATCCCAGCCGCTGACGCCATGAGCCACATCCCCGTCCAGTTATTATGCTAACCTAAAGTTCAGCAGCTTGTCATTCTGCAAAATCCAATGGTAGACACCTATTTATGCTACTGTCTAAAAGATGGCGGATTCAGGTTCGAAGCGCAACTTGACAATTCTTCTTTTGAACAACGCTTCTAGCTCGCCAACTATCGATTAACATGAATTTGTGTCGGCTGAAATTATCGATCTCAGGCGTCATTTTGGGCCTTCTTTCATCAGTTGTTGGCGGATCGACAACAATTCCTGCTGGCGTTTGGCGCTCACTTCTGGATAACTCATTTTGAGTACCTTGAAAGTATCGAGAACAATCCGGGAAATAATCAGCCGGGCGTTCTTTTTGTCATCGGCCGGCACTACATACCAAGGTGCATTTTTCGTACTTGTTGCACTCATGCATGACTCATAGGCCTTCATATACTGTTTCCAGAATTTCCTCTCCACAATGTCGGTAAGACTAAATTTCCAGTTTTTTTCGGGCTCATCAATGCGATCGATGAAGCGTTTTCGCTGTTCTTCCTCTGAAAGGTGAAGGAAGAACTTGATAATTCGTGTGCCGTTTCGATAAAGATGGTTCTCCATATCCACAATGGAACGGTATCGCTCCTGCCAGATCTTTTTCTCATTGAGCAACCCATCCGGAAGTCCTTGGCTGCGGAGAATCTCCGGATGTACACGAACGATCAACACCTCCTCGTAATAGGATCGGTTAAATATCCCAATCCGACCCCGTTCTGGCAAACACTGCGTGGTGCGCCACAGAAAATCGTGCTCCAACTCCGCAACGCTCGGATGTTTGAAGCTGAAAACCTGACAACCTTGGGGGTTGATGCCGGACATTACATGCCGGATGGCACCGTCCTTGCCGGCAGCGTCCATGGCTTGAAAAATCAGCAGCAACGCATGACGATTGGACGCATAGTGCAGCCGTTGCAGAGCGCTTAATTCATCCACTTGTGCTTCAAGCAATTTTCGATACTGCTTCTTCGATTTGTAAGCAGGCTTCACAATCGTCGGCCACTTTTTGAGTTTAATCTTTTCGCCTTCCTGCACACAGAAATTCTTTGATTTGATTCTCACCTTCTTCTCTCCGCTGTTACAAACTGCGTATCCTGCACTAAGAATTCAGGGAACACAGGAGGGCGTTAATGCAGAGCCCTCGAAAGCCCTGCCTAATCTTTCCGAATTTCGCGTTCCGCCTGAAGCCAGTCCTGAACTGCGTGACTTTCCTGACGGTCTTGCTGTTCATAAAGATCATAGGCGCGCAGCAGTTGGATTGAACACACAATAGGCTATCAGTTTCATGCGGTCATTCACAAGATGGTGTATGCTGATTTTCATGGAGTCCAAAGTTTCATAAACCATTACACTACACAGTTACTTGCTGTTTCGTCTTCTTGGTACACCGACAATAAACCTGTCCGCTTCGTATTGCCTCAATTAAAAAACTTATTCCGTAGGCGCAGGCTCATCTGCGGAAAAATCCAGCTCAACTTTGGCACCATTCGGATCAAAACAGAATAATTGCCAGATACCCAGTTCTTTCATGCGGTTCAGTCTATATGTGATACCTTGTTGCTTGAGCGTATCGATAACTGACTGCAGGTTAGTGGCGGTAAACGCCATATGATCAATCACGCCCGGTGCATTTTCCGGCATTGGTCTTTCGGCCATGATATGGAGAACGGAATGATTTGGATCCTTAGCGTAAAGCCAAGCACCTGAAGATTCCATCGGTGGGCGATAGCCTTCGGTGAGCCCCAAGATATTGATATAAAAAGCCTTGGTCTTTTCCAAATTACTACTTAAAACAGTAAAATGATTCATGCCTTCGATTGTCATGATATAACCCCATAGTTAATAGAATATGCAAGAATATTGGTACACTATACATGCATCATTTGCAATACATGTCAATCGGCATTGAAAACTTTCCAGGTATCGGTGTTAACACCTAATCCCTTGGTCGTTGGTTCGAGTCCAACCAGACCCACTGGGAAATCAAAAGGTTAGAGAGTTTCTCTAGCCTCCTTCTTCTTGTCGTGTATCAAACTGTTTCACTAAAGTTAGGAGCCATGGCCCGATTCTTCCCCGTGTTGTTCAAACAGTATTATTCCGAATTTTCATAATGCTTGAAAAATTAAGTTAGCAGAGAATCCTATGTGAAAAAAGCAAAATTGACAGTCAATGACTAAACAAGTAAAACTAAAATTGATAGTGTGGCTTCGTTCAGATAGGAACAAGTTTTTAGGGAGCCATCTCAAACCAGAATGATGATATTTGATTAATAGTAAGTAAACCAGTTATGTAGGAACCATTAGAGGCAGTGCCATGCTAAATCCTAGAGCAATCAAAACAATTGAAGATGCTAAGCTCATAATCAATGAACGTAATTTGACGCATGTGAAAATGGGGATTTTTGATATCGATGGGATATTGCGTGGTAAGTACATGAGCAAAGATAAGTTTCTTTCATCGCTTGAGAACGGTTTTGCCTTTTGCGACGTAGTACTTGGGTGGGATTCAAAAGATCAGCTCTATGATAATGCTGCCTATACAGGTTGGCACACTGGGTATCCAGATGCTTCAGTAAGGGTGATTCCGGAAAGTTGTAGAGAGATCCCTTTTGAAGACAATATGCTGATGTTTATTGGTGAATTTGCAGGTGATGCGGCGAAAATTTGCCCGCGTAACTTGCTGAAGCGGGTAATCGGGCAGGCACAGGAAATGGGTTTTGATCCCTTTGCTGCGCTTGAGTATGAATTCTTTGTCTTCAAGGAAACACCAGAGAGCGTACGAGAGAAAAATTTTAAAAATCTGCTGCCTTTGACGCAGGGTTGGTTTGGTTACTCGATTCTGCGTAATTCGGTGTACTCAGATTTCATAAAACAGATTCTGGAAATGTCTGAAGTTATGGATTTCCCGATTGAAGGGCTCCATGCCGAAACTGGTCCTGGTGTACTTGAAGCCGCTATTGCTGTCGATTGCGTTGAGAACGCGGCGGACAAAGGTGCTCTCTTTAAGACCTTTATGAAAGTGTTGGCTCAGCGTAATGATTTAATGGCTACATTCATGGCCAAATGGTCAATGGATTATCCGGGTCAAAGTGGTCACATTCATATGTCTTTACGCAATCGAGATGGTTCCGGGTCTGTTTTTTATGATCCTGCCCAAAAAAATTGTATGAGCAAGATCCAGCGTCATTTCCTCGCGGGCCAGCAACGCTTGATGCCGGAATTCTTATGTCTGATTGCACCTACCATCAACAGCTACACTCGATTGGTTCCCGGTGCTTGGGCACCCACCGGCGCTACTTGGGGAGTAGAGAACCGCACGACAGCGTTGCGAGTTATTCCTGGAACTGAGAAATCCCAACGGGTAGAATACCGCTTGGGTGCAGCCGATGGCAATCCCTATATTACCTTGGCAGCGGTTCTGGCATCCGGTCTATATGGTATTGTTAATGCGTGGGAACCAGAGCCTCAAGTCAAAGGTAACGCTTATGATCATCAGCATCCCGCGCATCTGGCTTTGCCTACAACACTCTGGGAAGCTGCGCAGCGTTTGAAGAACTCTGAAGCCGCTCGTGAGCTGTTTGGAAGTGAGTTTGTCGATCACTATGTTGCAACCAGGGAATGGGAAGAACGGGAGTATCGGAAACATATCTCTGAATGGGAGATGGAGCGGTACTTTGAGATTATCTAACTGCTTTTTGTGAAAAATTTGCACTATGACCTCAATACAGAAAACATTCAGTCCAATAGATGGTTCTCTTTATATTGAGCGCAACTACGCGGATACAGTGCAGATATACGCTGCCTTGAAAAGCGCAAAAAAAGCGCAGGCGGTTTGGCGCAACACCTCGCTGGAAGAACGTAAGGCAATATGTAGTCGTGCTGTCGAGGCTGTTGTCGCCAATAAAGCGCAGGTTGCAAATGAATTATGCTGGCAAATGGGAAGACCTATTCGCTATGCCGCCGGTGAGGTGAACAGTTTCGCTGACCGATCCAGCTACATGATTTCTGTGGCAAATGAGGCGCTAGCGCCTGTTCAAGTAAGCGAGAAAGCGGGTTTTATTCGCTATATCAGTCGTGAGCCAGTGGGCGTGGTGTTGGTAATTGCGCCCTGGAATTATCCATTACATACACCGATCAACACAATTGTGCCTGCGTTATTGGCTGGTAACGCCGTGATCCTTAAACACTCGGCACAAACGCCGCTTTGTGCTGAGCGCATATTTGAAGCGTTTAAGGCAGCGGGCCTCCCTGAAGGTGTTTTTCAGTATCTGCATATGACCCATGAGGCGACTGAAGCGGTTATTCAATCTCCTGAGATTAGTTTTGTTGCTTTTACAGGTTCATTATCCGTCGGGTCAAGGATTGAAAAGCTTTCTGCAGGGCGTTTTGTCGGCGTCGGTTTGGAGCTGGGCGGTAAGGACCCCAGTTATATTCGCGCTGATGCGGATCTGGATTTTGCAGTAGAAAACACCGTAGACGGCGCATTCTTCAATTCCGGGCAATCTTGTTGCGGTATCGAGCGGATCTATGCGCATGAATCAATCTTTGATGTCTATGTGGAAAAGTTTGTGGGGCTGGTTAAACAATACCAGCTGGGGCGATCCGATGACCCGGAAATCACATTGGGGCCTTTGGTGAATGCTTCGGCTGCGGCATTTGTCCGAAGTCAAATCAAGGATGCTGAAACGCAAGGGGCTGTTGCACATATCAATCCGAAAGATTTTCCTATGGATCAGGAAGGTACGCCTTACATGGCTCCGCAGGTATTGACCCAGGTAGATCACAGCATGCGCGTGATGACTGAAGAGAGTTTTGGCCCAGTGGTGGGGATTATGAAAGTGTCTTCTGACGAGGAAGCGGTAGCGCTAATGAACGATAGCGAATATGGTCTTACGGCCTCGATTTTTACCCAAAATATTGATACGGCTATTGCACTGGGTCAACAAATTGAAACCGGTACTTTCTTTGTCAATCGCTGCGACTATTTGGACCCTGAACTGGCATGGACAGGGGTAAAAAACACAGGACGGGGTTGCACTTTGTCTAAGCTGGGTTTTAATGCTTTTACTAAACTCAAGTCCTATCATATAAAGATAATATCGTAAGAGGTGCGAGTTGTATGAGCTGATTGCAAACTGGAATTACCCTAATCACATCAGCGTGGGTGCCAGGCGTATCAAAGAGCTTCCTATGGCCTGTAAGCACCTGCGAATGCAGTCGCCGTTATTAATTACCGACCCAGGCTTGGCTGAGTTGCCGATGGTGCGCGAGGCGATTGCCCGTTGTAATGAAGCAGATTTGCGTTGCGGCTTGTTCAGTAAAATCCAGGGTAATCCAACTGGCCAAAATGTTAGCGATGGTGCGGATGCCTATAGAGCGGGTAGTCATGATGGCGTGATCGCATTTGGTGGTGGTTCTGCGCTGGATGCTGCCAAGGCGATAGCGCTGATGGTTGGTCAGGATCAGGATTGTCCATTATGGGATTTTGAGGATATTGGAGATAACTGGACGCATGTGAATGAGAGTGGAATGGCTTCTGTTGTTGCGGTGCCTACCACGGCAGGCACGGGGTCTGAAGTTGGTCGTGCTGCGGTGATTACCGATACTGAACACCAAATCAAAAGAATTATTTTTCATCCTAAAATGCTGCCGAGCCGAGTGATTCTCGACCCAGAATTGACGTTAGCGTTGCCGGCAAAAATTACCGCAGCGACTGGTATGGATGCTTTGTCCCACAATCTGGAGGCATTTTGTTGCCCTTTTTATAACCCGATGGCAGAT
>Ga0224496_10001977_pt1 | contig 12427 bp, 11 predicted proteins | sample SF_Jul11_sed_USG_2_FD_168127 | JGI IMG/M metagenome (GOLD analysis project Ga0224496, IMG submission 168127) | Sediment microbial communities from San Francisco Bay, California, United States - SF_Jul11_sed_USGS_8_1 | ecosystem: Environmental > Aquatic > Marine > Sediment | place: USA... | reverse complement strand
AATCCACTAACACTTCCTCCCAACTTGCCGCCGATTCACGATAGCCGTCAGACAACGCCAACAACTCTTTACGTCCCGTTTCATCAGAACCGATAATCACCAGCAGACATAAACGATCATCCAGCCTTACGTTGCTATAGACGCCATCGGCCCAGATATAAACATAACGCTTTTTGCCCAGATCACGTCGATTCCAATCCCGATAATCCTGCTCCCAATCTTGCTTTAAACGGCTAATCGTGGCTGCCGATAATCCCGGTGCATCTGCTCCCAGCAGATGCTTCAGCGTCTCTGAGAAATCTCCCGTTGAAATTCCCCTTAAATATAGCCAGGGCAAAAATTCCTCAATATTCTTGACGCGCTTCAAGTAAGGCGGCACCAGGCTGCTGTTAAACTTGATGCCCGACTCAGAACGATCTCGAACCTTTGGTACTTTGACTGCAATGTCTCCAAGTCCTGTTTGAATCGAACGCGCAGGTAGATAACCATTTCTAACCACCGCCAATTCACCTTCGTCAGTTTTTAATGAACCATGCTGTTTAATAAAGTCGGATACTTCCGTTTCAATGGCTGCTGCCAACATTTTGCGTGCGCCTTCACGAAGAACTTCTTGTAACGGATCATTCTGTTCTGGCTTATTCAGTTTAAAAATATTACTATCTGTCATAGCGGTGTTTTCCTCTTTTTATTGGTTGATCTGCCGAGATCTTTACCAACAGGTTACACCGCTTTCTTCTCCTGTCATACACCAGAAATGATGTGCGCCGTGCCAAGGCGCTGTCTTCCAGCGGGTGCGAATCCCGCCCGGCAACTTTCGCTCCGGCCGGTAGCAATTGGAGCAGTCGTGGAGGTAACGAAGCGGCTGAAGCCTCCAGTGTAGAAGGTCCTTAAGGGACTCGGCGAGCATGCAGGCCGTAACACAAGTGAACGCTGAGCAGGCCTCGAAACGGTGAATGTGGAAGCCGATCCGGCATTATTACGGAGAAGGCCGATGCTGGTAGGTGAAATGAGCGAAATGTAGCCTATGAGTTCCACCGGGGTAGTGGCGATGGCATGTATGAAAGAGGAAGGCAGTCGCAACACGGGAAGCCCTATAACGTGGTTTAGCGCGAGACCAACCAGAAACCCGCGAGGGACAGGCTGGGCGTGATAGGGTGGCGGAGAGGTTCGTAGTAACCGATGAAATCGGGTAATGCCGATGGAGGGAAGGAACCTCAGTTCAAGACTAACGTAACAAGTAGGAAGGAGAGGAGATTGGGAAACCTGGAAACTCCGGAAAGTATTCAGAGACTACGGACGGCGTTATATGTGAAAGCGAAGGAAGAACCCGGGTATCGATTCTACATTCTGTACGACAAGCTTTATCGACGGGATATCCTGAAGCACGCCTACCGAATCTGCAAAGCCAACAAAGGCTCTGCTGGTGTTGATGGCGTGCGGTTTGAAGATATCGAAGCGTACGGAGAAGAACAATGGCTCGGGGAACTGGCGGAACGGCTGAAGAGGAAAGACTACCGACCGGACGCGGTCAAACGGGTCTGGATTCCCAAGCCGAACGGCAAACTGCGCCCGTTAGGCATCCCAACGATTACGGACCGGATCGTACAAACAGCGGCCATGATCGTTCTGGAGTCCCTATTCGAAGCGGACCTGCAGCCGGAGCAATACGCTTACCGGCCGGACCGTGGGGCGCACGATGCGGTACGAGCGGTCCATCGGCTACTCGTCACCGGCCACCAGCAGGTAATTGATGCGGATTTGTCAGGCTATTTTGACAGTATTCCACATCATGAATTGATGCGAAGCATCGCACGTCGGATCGTCGACCGGCAAATGCTTCATCTCATCAAACAATGGCTGGAGGCTCCGGTCGATGAGGACGACGGATGCGGTCACCGGAAAAGATCGACGTCTAATCGTGACGCTAGAAAAGGAACCCCGCAGGGATCTCCGATCTCGCCGCTGCTGTCGAATCTGTATATGCGGCGCTTTATTCTGGGATGGAAACAAAGAGGTTACGAACGGCGCTGGTCAGCCCACATCATCAATTATGCAGATGATTATGTCATTTGCTGCAAAGGTCGCGCCGATGAGGTCATGGGCGCGATGCGGGAGATGATGAGTAAGCTTAAACTAACGGTGAACGACGACAAGACCCATCTGTGTCGGCTACCGCAGGATCGGTTTGATTTCCTGGGCTACACCTTCGGGCGATGCTATAGTCCTCAAACTGGGCGAGCCTACATTGGCACGCGACCATCCAGGAAGAGCATCAAACATATGGTAGATAGTCTCAGCGAAGAGACGGATCGCCGTCGAGTGTTATTGGATGCCGAGCATGTGGTGAAGCGGCTTAATTGGAAACTGACGGGCTGGGCGAATTACTTTTGCCTCGGCCAGGTCAGTCCTTCATATCGAGCCATTAACACCCATGTCATACAACGGCTACGCCGGTGGTTATGTAAGAAACATAAGGTTCGCGGCTCGGGAAGAAAGCGCTACCCGGATCAATACTTTTGCGAAGAGTTGGGTTTGATCAATTTGCCGGCGCGAACCCATAACTTTCCGTGGGCGAAAGCATAAGTGCTTGTCCGAGAGCCCGGTGCCTTAATAGGGCACGCCGGGTTCGATGAGCGGGATGTGAAAACGGAGTGATGGTCCAGCTATTGAGGCACCGCCAGACGAAAGGGGTGGTAACAGCTAGGCTGAGCCTTAGGCTACCGCGTCACATCTCGACTCTACCATACCTCAACCTATGAACTCTAGGCCTGAAGAGGCGAAACTCTTTACTTTTTCAGACTATCAATACAAGCTCGGATCATTTCATTGTCTCCTTCGTAGATCCTTTGACAATCTGCCGGAGTTTGAGGGGCACTCTTTTGCGCCAATACTGGCAAGGCTGCAGTAGATACAAAAATCAGAATTAAAGTAGTTGCTAAATGCTTTATATTCATGGTTATGCTCCTTCTAAAGTTGATTGAAACTAAAACACCAACAAATATGCCGGTAATAGTAACAACGCAAAATATATGCCCAAAAACATTTAGTTTTTATAAACAATAGGTTAAATAAAAAACAGGTGGTATAATTTAGAGAAGTTATCAAAAAGAGATTAAAAGTGTTGGCTTTGAAAGACATTGTTGTTTACTGATTAACTTAAGTTATTGCATAGACTTAAATAATTTCTGTCTCAAATTGTGAGCGACGCGTGTATTTTCCACATTATGCCAATCTATTTAAACAGGCATGTCGCCTGCGCCAGGATAGTTGATGGTTAATGCATGAATTGCTTTTACTTTCAAAATAAATGCCCTTAGATATGCTTCTGTAGTCTTGTAAAGACTATGTCTTGCAGTACCATTTTGATTAGTCTGGCAATAAGCAGCCAACACTTTATTTTTTATTTCTTTCCAGCCCCATCCATTTGAACCAAAGATATGACGCAGATTGAGCACATTTTCTATTTCCCCATTGCATGGCGTCAGCAAGATCGGTATCCCAGGTAACAATTGCGCAAACCTGGCAAACTTGATGATGAAGCATTCAAAGTCATGAAGACACACCCGGAAAAATTCGCAAAATCATTGATGTTGTGCTCAAGGATTTTAGTCTGGGTGCATTTTGTCGCGTCAGTATTATGCGTAATTTTGCCGAGTTTCACCATGAGGCAATCAGATGGCAGCGGTTACCCAAAAGGTTAGAAAGGTGATGCAATTCCCATTGAAGCGCGGATCAACGAGGTTGCAGATGTATTTGGGGCATTGACCTCATGCTGCGCGAATAAAGCGCTCTGGAGTAATGACGAGGCTTTTGCCATGTTACAACGATTGGTCGACACCCAGTTTGACCGTGACTGTGTCGACGTCATGCTCAAGTATACTGAAAGATGCTTGGAATTCAGCAGCACTTTCGTGACGAAAAAGTGGCCTAATAGCAAAGCAACCGCTGGTTAGGTTTTTTATAGGTTAGATGGGCAAAAATTCTTTAGAAGTGCCGCATTATTCAGACGATTTACCCTGTTTTATCCATTGTTGTACTACCAGACTACCCACCATATCGCCCTCGACATTGACCATGGTACGAAACGTATCCAATATACGGTCAACAGGCAATAAAATGGCAATTGCTTCGACAGGTAGACCAACCGCTTGCAATACTACCACCATCGTTACCATACCTGCGCTTGGTATGCCGGGTGCACCCATTGCAGCCAGCATGGCGGTGAGAAATACAATAAGCTGTTGCATAAAACTGAGTTCGACACCCACTAAGTTAGCAACAAACAGTGCAGCAACGGCTTCGTACAATGCAGTACCATCCATATTCATGGTGGCTCCCAGCGGAATTACAAAACCCGCGACATCACGCTTGACGTGCAAATGTTGTTCTGCACACCGCAGTGTGACTGGTAAAGTCGCAGCGCTGGAACTGGTAGCAAACGCAGTAATCAGCGCCTCACGTGCGCCTCGCCAGAATTTAAGCGGCGACATGCCCGTGCTGAGATAAAGAATCAACGGTAGCACGACCAAGCCATGCAGCAATGTTGTGCCAGCCACAATCGCAATAAACTTGATCATTGTCGTCAACAAGCTTGTATCTTGCGTCGCAACCAGTTGCAACAGCAGCGCCATAATACCGAATGGTGCCAGACGCATAATCCAGCCTACCAGCATCATGATCAGTTCCAGAAATTCCTGCAGCAATGTCAGGATATTTTTGTAGCGCTCGCCACCAACTACCAGAGCAATACCTAGCAATAACGCAAACACCACAACCGCCAATACATTACCTTGCGCCAATGCAGCTATCGGATTCTGAAATAGCGAATGCAAGAAATGTGCAAAAAATTCAGACAACGACATCTGCGTGGCTTGAAAATTTTGCATCGCGTCCTGAAACAGCGCCAATTGTAGTCCGCCACCCGGTTGTAATAAATTGGCGGCCAACAACCCCAGTATCAACGCCAGCGCCATCGTTAATGTGAAGAAGCCAAGTGTACCCAGCCACACCCGGTTCATTTGTTGATGTGAGCGCAAATTGGCCACACCCACGACAATTGATGTAAATACCAACGGTATTAGCACCATTCGCAACAAATCGATGAATAATGTACCGACCAGCCCCGCTACGTATAAGCCGTTCTGCTTAATTGTTGATTCCTGATCCAGCATAGCGAGGCCCAAGCCCAACAAGATACCTGCTAGCGTACCAGACAGGATTTGTGCATTAAGTGATATTTTGTTCACTGATTCATTCCATTTTGCTATAAATTAACATTGCACCACCGCCAACTCATTCCATTCAGTTGTGTAACAAGGCGTTTTATTTCCTTGCTTCATATGCCATTTTTTTGCTATCCCTGCACCTGCCAGAAAAACCGCATCCTTTCCCATCCGCTGATTAATTGAGTCCATGGTTTGCATTAATTGCCCCGTACTTTTATCCGCTGCATGATCCTTAAACAAGGAAGCTTGTCGCATCTCAGTCGGCGTAAGATCCATGAGGATAACACCAGCCTTGACATAACGGTAACCTGATCGGTAGATACGCTTCAACCCCCACAAACCCACTTGTGCCAGCTTTAACGTATTGCAGGTAGCCTTTGGCAGCGTGACGGTTAATCCCTGGCTATATTGCGCATCTTTTTGCCGGAATGGGCTGGTATGGATAAAAACATGGATTGCGCGACACAGAGAAGATTGATGGCGCAATTTTTCTGCCGCCCGGGTCATATAGCTGATGATTGCTTGCTGAAGATCAGCAAGTTGTGTGACCGGCAAGCCAAATGAACGACTGCACATGATTTGCTGCCTAGCTGGCGTAATCTCTTCCAACTGCAGTAAAGAAACACCCTGCAATTCCATTACGGTACGTTGCGTCACTATCGAAAAATAGTCGCCTATGAAAGCTACATCGGCTTGTTTTAAATCCAGGACGGTATTGATTCCCAAGCGCACCAACTTCTCCCGGATACGCCTGCCAACACCCCACACCTCTCCGACTTCAATGCACCCCAGAAAATCATTTAACGCATGCTCAGGCAGCTTTCCAAGATCACAGACACCCGCCCATTCCGGTTGCTTCTTGGCGATATGATTAGCAAGCTTAGCCAAGGTCTTAGTTGATCCAATGCCGATACAAACCGGCAGTCCGGTCCAGCATTTCATCTGTCGGCGAATCGCCTGACCGTAGGCGGTTAAATCAGTAGTAAAGCCATCTAAATCAAGAAAACATTCATCAATGGAATACACCTCCTGGTTGGGAGAATACTTTCCCAATATGGCCATCATGCGATTGCTCATATCCGCGTACAAAGTATAGTTGGATGACAGCGCGATGATGCCGTGCTTTTTGGCAAGCGCCTGCATTTGAAACCAGGGCGCGCCCATTTTTACACCCAGTACTTTAGCCTCCTGGGAACGCGCGACGGCGCAGCCATCATTATTAGACAGTACGACGACAGGTCTCCCTTCTAACTTCGGGTTAAACACTCGCTCGCAGGAAACATAGAAATTATTTCCATCGATCAACGCGAAGGTGCTCATACTGACTTGATGACCTTGGTTACTACGCCCCAAATCACCATTTCCTGCTCACTTTCGAATTCAATATCTGGATATTGTGGATTCTCCGCTAGCAGCTTGACGACACCATTGCGTCGATAAAACCGTTTAACCGTCAACTCATTATCCACCGCAGCAACCACAATGCGATTATGCTCGGGCATAATAGCCCGATCTACAATCAGTTCATCACCATCATCAATCCCGGCACCTATCATCGAATGCCCCCTGACCCGGAGAAAAAAAGTCGCTTCACGATGCTGGATAAGTTCTTCGTTAAGATCAATTCGCTTTTCAATATAATCATCCGCTGGCGAGGGAAAACCGGCGCGCACCGAATAGCTCATACGGGGAATAAGCTGTAGCGTCGGTTGTTGCGTTAATAATAAAGGTTCCAGAGAAAGAGGAAACCGTACAGATGGTGAAGCTTTCATATGTTGTATCAGCTTCAAAATAGTTTCTTTGCTGCTGACAGGTACACGCACGGTAACAGTCGGTTCGGCGGCACGCTTTCTGCCAGCACCTGCGCGTTGCCCACCCCAATTTGACTTATTCATGATATATCTTGATATTTGGCACAAAAATCAAGAATAGCGCAAGCTGATACTGAAGTCAAAAATTTTTGCCAACGTTGCATTCGGGTAGAAACATCCACGTATTCCTCAATTAAACGAAATGCTTTTGATCATGCGGGAATTCTGTTTACCCTGCATTGGGAAAAATTCAATTTTTTCCTGAAATCGGTTCATGTGTGGGAACTTTATGGTAATACTAACGACGAACAGTGGATTGTCAGACGAAAAACACTTCTTGGCAATGCGGGTTGCGTGGCAAGTCTTTGCCAGCGATTTCATTGCCGGATTGGATTGGCAAACTGAGAAAATGGTACTATCTTCATTTATTTTCTGGTAATTATGAATAATAGGCCGAGCCATCTTTGCAAAAATTAAGGATGATTGTATATTACGGCCCAAAATGGGCGGGGTTTGGGAATTGAGTATTTTAGTGTGAGGGGAGTAATCGTTGAAACTACATCTTTCTGGATTATCCGATCAGAACATGATTACAGGTTATGGGGATGACTATGTCATGATTAACCAGATACGTTATGAAAATAGTCTAATCGTGCTGCCTGATCATATTATTGAAAACTGGCAAGCAAAAACTTTTGAACAGATGGAAGCCGGACATTTTGAATGTTTGGCTTCTTTTCAGCCTGAGATCGTGCTACTTGGAACAGGCGCTAACCTCCAATTCCCTCATCACACTTTAATGCAGACATTGAGTCAATCAGGTGTTGGCGTTGAAGTGATGGATACTCACGCCACCTGCCGCACTTATAATATCTTGGTTGACGAAGGTCGGCGAGTTGCGGCTGCTTTATTGATATAAAAAAAGGCTGTGCCTCATTTATGTTAATTAGTTTTTTGTGGCTGCTTGAAAACAGAAAAATCAATATTGTGTCTTTGAAGTAGCTTATAGAATTCCGTCCGGTTACGTTTAGCCATTCGCGCTGCCTGCGTTACATTACCAGTCGTGATTTTTAATAAACGCACCAAATAATCTCTTTCAAAACTTTTTCTTGCGTCTTCAAATGATGCCAGTTGTGCTTCATCTTTGTGCATAGCGTCTTCTATCAATGTCGACGAAACTAATGGCGCCGTACTCAAGACAACACATTGCTCGACAGTATTGATGAGCTGCCGAACATTACCAGGCCACGCTGCGCCGACCAACTTTGACATTGCTTCTGGTGAAAATCCGCTAATATCTCTCTGATAATTGCTAGAAAATAGTTGTAGAAAGTGATTTGCCAATAACGGTATATCTTCACGTCGTTCCGACAGTGCTGGAATAGTGAGCGCAACAACATGCAGGCGGTAAAAGAGATCTTCTCGAAAATTACCTGAATCGATTTCTGTTTTGAGATCGCGATGGGTAGCAGAGATGATTCGCACATCAATTGGAATAATTTCTGTGGCACCGACAGGTCGAATTTGTCTCTCCTGAAGCGCGCGTAATAATTTTACTTGGAGCAGCAGTGGCATATCTCCAATTTCATCAAGAAATAGTGTGCCGCCTTCGGCCATTTGAAATAAACCTTTGTGATCTTGCGCTGCACCAGTAAACGCCCCCTTGACGTATCCAAAAAGCTCAGATTCCAATAAATGTTCAGGAATTGCCGCGCAATTAACTGGTACAAAGGGTTGATCATGGCGATTTGATGCGCGGTGGACAGCCTGAGCAAATAATTCTTTGCCAACACCACTTTCACCATATAGCATCACACTAGCATCTCCTTTGGAAACAAGCCCAATTTTGGTCAGAATATCTTCCATTGCGGCGCTTTGCGTAATGATTTCATTTCGCCATGGTTCCTGGGAAACTTCGGAATCAGGAGACGTGGCCGGCGCAAGATTAACGGCTTGACTAATCTGTGACAGCAAAGTTTCCTTGTCGAATGGTTTGGATAGATAGCCAAACACCCCGCGTTGAACCGCATTGACTGCGTCAGGAATGTTTCCAAAGGCGGTCAGAATAATTACCGGTAGGGTTGGTATCATACGATGAATATGCTCGAATAGCGCCATTCCATCCATGCCGCTCATTTGAACATCGCTGATAACCAACTGTGGGCGCGATACATCTAAGTAATTAATGGCTTCTTCAGCGCTATTTGCCGTAATCGTTTCATAGCCCGCGGCGTCTAGACGGATAGTAAGTAATTCCAATATATTTGGATCATCATCGACAACTAAAATTTTCTGTTTAAGTTCACTCATTATTTGTCACCTTTAATGTGAATTAAGGTCTAAAATTTCTTATTCCCTAATAACTTGTATATTCTCATAATCAATTCGATATTATATTAACTTGGCCGTCAATTCATATTTGAGTGCGACTCTCTTCTGATGAGGCTTTTTTCCATATCTTTAATATCATCAACTTTCTTTTGCAGTTTTTCTGAATACCCTTCTGCAGCCTTTAGTTTTTCTGAGAAATTTCTCACGGTACTGTTTAAATGCTGTTGTTCCGTAAGGAGTTGTGTTAATAGTTTTCTAAAAATATCTATGCTGGTTAATTGTTGTTCATCTTGAGGCCATTCGATAAGTAAACTGAGTGCATCAGAAATATTGCGAAAGTTTGTGTTAGGCAAGGAAAGTAGCAATATATACCGAATTCTGTTTCCGTCACTATTATTCTGCATGAAATTCATTTTTACAGTATTGAACTCTTGAAGGAGTTCTGCTTCCGTCTTTTCTTGCAGAAATTCATAATACTGCATCAGCTTATCCAGTTGGCTGGGTACAGCTACCTGGATATGCTGAGTTGGCGATTTAACGGGATTTGGAGATTGACTTGCCTGCATAGCTGCACATCCGCTAAGTATGTTTATTGCCAATAAAATACAAAATTTCCGGAATAAGCGCTTCATGCAGTTTCCTTTGGTTCGCTAGCAGGAAGGGTAAGCTGAAAATGTGCACCTTCTTCTCCAACTTTCTGAATCAACTCAAGGTTGCCCCCATGTGCAAGCGCATATTCTCTTGCAATAGACAGTCCCAGGCCGGTTCCCTTGACATGAGCGTTAGGCGCACTTTTTCCCTGATAAAAAGGTTCAAATATTTTTTCTTGATCTGTTTCGTGTATGCCGATACCGGCATCTGTAATATCAAGCTGAATCGATCCATTGGTCTGTGTAAGGATAATTTCGATGCAACTATTTTGCGGAGAAAATTTTATAGCGTTTGAAATAAGATTATCCATGATAATTTTGATTTTTTCTTTATCGCAATCAAGTAATAGTGCTGGGCAATTCCGTAAAATTTTCAGATTCTTACTCATTATAGAAAGGTTTTGGTTTTGCAATACTTCATCCAAAATTTTTGCCAAATTTGTTTGATGCTTTACGAGCGCACTTTTTTCTGTCTGCAGCGCACTATAGCTTAATAAATCTTCAATCCGTTTTTGTAATTGTATGCTGCTATTATGAAGAATGTTAGCGATCTGTTGCTGCTTCTCCGTTAATTTTCCTGTTACGCCTTCTGCAAGTAAATCCACACCTTCACGAATAGAAGTAAGTGGTGTTTTTAGTTCGTGAGAAACATGTCTGAGAAACTGTATTTTTTGTTCTTCCAGTTTAAGTAAACGGCGCCGCATCCAATCTAAACGTTCGCCAAGGTATATTAGGTTTTGCGGGCCACGAACACGCACTGGCTTTGACAATTCGCCTTGTCCCATCGTATAAATCGCTTCGTCAATTTGACGAATCGGCCGAGCAATTAAGAGTGAAAAAACAAGTGCCAGCAGAATTACAAATGGAATCAATGCAATTAATTGCCATTTGACTACAGTATTTGCCTGTTCTGCCATATCCTGCATTTCATTGACATCAAGCTCAATCATGCTATGGCCAAATGTTGAAAAGGTGCGCGCTGAATTCAATAGACTAGCGAAGCTGTCAACCAATTTGCGCAAATCTTCCGGATTGTCTTGAATGGAGATTACTTCGCGAAAAATAGAGGTTTCATACAAGCGCAATTTCTCAAGTAGTATGCGTTGTTCAGGTCGTGGCGAAGGGGTTAAAAGTTTTTTGGCAGTCAAGTTAAAGTTTTCGTGTGCGCGGAAATAACCTTCTAGCAGTGATAGATCACTCAAAATCATGGCTTGCCGCATACTACGTTCCATGGCCAGAACTTCATCGACCAGGGCACGGTTATCACTGGTTAAATCTGTTGCTTGATAAACGGTTTTCTGGCTAAACTCTGCAAGTTGATCAATTGCAATCGCGATATAAATTAATGCTCCAATCAATGGCAAACCAACAAGAGAAAAACCAAATAAAATCAAATTAAGAAAAGATTTGGGGTAGCGCTGAGATTGTGCTGGAAAAGTGGTAACAGGCTCGATATCAGCTTTTTCAGAATTTACTAGTATGCTCATTACATGTATGTATCCTTTTAAGCTAGAAATTCTAGAAACCGTGTAAGTCTCTACAAATACCAGCTAACCAATAGAATAATAGGTAAATTTAATTTGTAGCATCACCCAACTGTGGCCTATGATGACTGGGTGACAGTTGTCTCGCCATTTTGCACGAATAAAATAAAGAGAAACGAATGTAAGGCACTCATTAGAATCATATACTAAAGCTGCGTGCCCATTGGCTATTGTACATGAGAATCATTCTAATTACTAATACTCCAATATTTAGGCGTGCATATGACTAGTTCAATTTCTGTGCCAAAAGTTCATTATCCAATAGCCACGGCTAATTTATATAGAAGTTATTGGGGAGTTCAGGGAATGCATAGACTGAGATTTAATTATTCGTAACGTAAAAATTCCTCTGCCAGCGCATCAGCGCCATAACTGTCGATCAAAGCTTCGATCTCTGCTAATAACGTATCGTCTTCATCTTCTTCTAACGTCCCTGTGCCAATTAAACTAGCTGATAGGCCCGACGTGATGGCGTCTCTTACGGTTTCAAGCGTGGGTGGGGCTGGTTGATTTTCATCGTTCATGATCGTTTCAATGACGCGGGAAAGCGCCTCGCTGGCAATATCTTGTACAAAGTCGATGGCCAACGCTGTTTCGCCAAACTCTTCAATTAATGCGTCCAGCTCATCTAGTAACGATTCATTAATATCAAAATGATGCAGTTTTTCCGTTTCAGTGAATGCAGATGATAATAAACCAGTGACAAAAGTATGGACTGAGGCAAGTGTAATTGGCTGTTCCAGCTCCGTATCGTTGATCAGAGTCTCAATCAATGCAGAAAGTTCAGGGCTAACTCGATTTGCAACATCAATTGGGTTACGAATAGTCATGGTGGTTTCCTTAGTAGCAAATACAGCGGAAGCGGC
>Ga0224496_10001976_pt1 | contig 12431 bp, 13 predicted proteins | sample SF_Jul11_sed_USG_2_FD_168127 | JGI IMG/M metagenome (GOLD analysis project Ga0224496, IMG submission 168127) | Sediment microbial communities from San Francisco Bay, California, United States - SF_Jul11_sed_USGS_8_1 | ecosystem: Environmental > Aquatic > Marine > Sediment | place: USA... | reverse complement strand
CCTTTACTAATAGACCAACACATCGGTTCAGCCACTTACATAGAGACTATGCGCGATGAATCATTTTCATTCATCAAGTGGAAAAATATACACGACTTGTACGATGATTTTATTTTTAATCCCCTAGCTAATGCTATACACGACTAGAAAACATAATGATTTGCTAATGTTTATTCATGGGAAAAATATTTTTTGAAATTTTTTTATGGTTCAAATTAGACTGGGAGCACAACGTGCATGGGGATATAGTTAGTGATGTAGAAAAGATACCCACGTGGAACTAAAAATAATAAAAAAAGAGAGATTCAAAATTAAAAAATGAACAATTATAGTTAATTCTTTTTTTAACTTAATCTTAAATCATTAAGACATTTTTCATAATCTTCGCTTGTCAGAGTTGAATCAAAACAAATCTGCTCAATACTCTGAGGCGGATACATCGAAAGAAAGATCATTCCAATCATCATGGATGTAATGAATCCTACTCCTATTCCGATTATGAACCACTTTGCATTAAAGTCCATAATTTAGATTGCCTGATTTTGATAAATCATTAAGTTGTAAATTTTACTAATTGTAGTGTGTTTGTCTATAAAGATTTAGAAGTATTCGTCAATCATGACCTGTATTGGCCTCAGATGTAGAATTTGTTGCAGTGTATGGAGTAGATATCAAAGAATCCACTGAAAAGCACCCTAAACTTGTGGCTGATTTCAAGAAATACTTTTGGGATTCTTTAGAGTCAAATCAACACTACCAAAATGCAATGAAAGTGGGAAGGATAACTGCGCAAAGGTATGATGATGGCGCATTTATCGTAACAAAAATCAAGCACCTTCCTGATTTAATGAATCTGGCAAAACACATGTGGTTTGTAGTGGATGATTTTAACAAAAAACATGGTTCTTCAGTTGAGTTCCTGACAAGACAGGGAATCCATGTGGGAGAATGTCGAATAACATATGATGATGGAAAAATATCAAATGCAGCTGGCAATGGAATTGAGTATTGTGAACGTGTGATGCGTTTGGGTGATGGAACACAAATTCTGTTGACTGCCAGTGCCCATGCTACGATATCCACAATAACTGATGAGTATGAGAAATGTCTAATCAACATTGGAATTTATCCCATAAAACACGGAAGGAGAATAATTGTATATAATTTTCATTGTGAAAACAAGAGTGTTGAAAAAGAAAATTTTGGAAATGTGAAGAAACCAGCTAAGAACAAATCTTCGTTAATATTTGAAATATCTAAAAAAAATCAGGTATTAGCACTAACCCTGATGGGAATTGCAGTAATATCCATTATGTTTGCGGGAATCACTTTTGCAGACTTTTATGATGACATTATAATCTCAGACATTGAAAAATCAGAAATCAGCACACATCTGGAACAGAAGATAAGAAATCTAATTGACATACATCAAAAGGCAGAGATGGAAATTCAAAAAGAATTTACAAACACAATTCACGACAAAAACCAAGAGATAGAAATCACTCCTGATCAACGAAACAACGTTAACCCTTTTCTAAAGGCAATGTCGTTTCATCCTGAAATAGAGTACATGCTGGTGTCTGATTCCCTTCCACATTGTGACGTGTTACTTTACGAGCCGTATTGGCACTCATTTGATCCAAATAGGGATCTGTCTCAACTTGACAGATGCAAGGGGATGGAAAAGCACACAGTCTACCTTTCAGCCACATATTTTGCAACGGGTCCAGGCATGTTTGTTAACAGTCTTGTAACTGGAATATACAATGACCTTCCTGAATATCGTCCTCCCGTCGCCCATCTTGTAATGGGAATAAACTGGTCTGAGTTAATCAAAGGGACCGCTCCATTCACTTCCCTAGACAATACAAGGATGATCCTGGTGGATCATCAGGGATTCATTGCGTTTGATTGTACTGATAATTCATGTGACAGATTCGAGGCAAACTATGAAAGCAAAAAACCGATTCCATTTGACAATTCGTTGATGGATAACTATGATCATACCATGATAAATTTCAAAGGGATTGACTTGCCCCAAGAAAATGAAAATATAATGAAAGACTGGATGCTTTATGTAATGCATCCAAAGACAGATGTATTTTCCTTGGGGTTGTTACAGATTGCTGTTTTGATAATACCTGTAATCATGTTTGGTATTTTGGTATATTATTACCTCGTACCAAGAAACTGGTTAGATGAGATGTAAGTTCACTCTGTATCCAAACAATACTGAAAATACTGTTCACACCAAATCTGCAATTCTTTAGATCTTCCATAGAACGCTTCTGTAGTGTCAACTTTTCCATTGGTGTTTGGAAACATTACAAGTGATTCGTTATCTGTCACAACTACTGAGACTTGAATGTTGAAATTTTTGTCCTTTCTTGACATTTGACCGTTTATGACATATTGTCCAAGTCCTGCATCCTTGAAAATTTTCTTGCTGTCTGGGTGGATTATGGAATTCTTGCCATAAACAGTCATGATCTTTATCCCTTCATCTAACTTCTTTTTCATGGTGGAAAGAAGGTCTGTATCGAACTTGGCCTCATACAGAATACTGTGCATGTATTCTTTCGAATTGCAAAGCATCTCTTTCTCTTTTGCAGAAATTAATGGAACTCCCTGAATCCTCTCACTATCTGCAAACACTGTCATTCTCTGAGCAAATTCTCCTGGCAGATTCCCGATGTCATGATTATCGAAATAATCCTTGCTTTCAGAGATAAAATTAAAAAACCCGATGTGAGTTGTTACTCGCTTTCCAAACGAAGTGAGATGACATACGTTGTTTCCATCCTTTTGAATAATGTTATATCTGCGCAAGAGATCTGCCGACTTGTTGATGTTCGGGATTGTCGTCTCCAAGTTCTTTGCAATTTTAGAAATTGATAGTCCGTCTAGATTGTTGACAAGTTGCATTATGATTTGAAATCTAGTCTCGTTTCCCAATATCCAAAACAAGTTTTTTGTCTCTTCGCCATATAATGTCATAGCAATCAAGATTTTATGGGGTTTGGATAATAATGTGACTGTGTCAATCTATGATTCTGGCCAGTTGGAATCACAAAAATCACACCTGCCCCTCATTCCATCATACCTTGAATCCCAATAAATCAATACAGTATTACCACAGAAAGAACAGATATGAGGTTTGATCTTGCTTATCAAATCATCCCTCTGAAGTTGTAACGGCATCATATTTTCTAGGGCATTCAAAGCATACAAAGTATGTTGGAATATGCTGTGTCTGCATCAATCTTACTGTATCGTTACTTTTCTTGCAGTGATAACAGCGACCTTGTTCAGAATACAATCTGTTTTCATAACTATTTCGTTTTAGATAAAAAACAAGCATTCCAATCAGGAAAATTATGTGAGCAGAGACGGGTTCTACAAAAAACATAATCACAGCAACTGCCGATATTATGGAGCCTCCTCGTCGTAGCAGGAAATGATGTTTTTTGGGACAGTCATCACACAGGTAATATTTTGTCAAATCATGTTCAATTACATGGGTTAGTTCTGTATCGATTCTATGACAACTGTGACATCTTTTTCGCCTAAGCAGCCTTCGTTGTGTGAAAAAATCATTTGTTGTTACTAGAAATGCCCCTAGCCCAACTCCCACTGGAAAATACCATAGTCGATATTCATCGCTGTATGGTTGAAAAATCAGAAAAAAACACAGTGCCAAAATTGCAAGTGTTCCCCATAACAGTATCATAAAATTAATGCAGTGAAATAAGATATAGCGATTGATAGAAGATTTGTCTAGTTTTAGATAGTTTGTCTATACAAGTTTTAGTTTCAAAGAAGGTGATAAAACAATATGAAATTATTTGGAGAAAAGAAAATAGTTGAACTTGATTCAGAACAGAGAAAAATTCTAAAAGATGTGAAAAGAGAATGGTTGGAACTAGTTTCAATATCAGGCAAAAAACCCACAAACTCAGAAACAGACAAAGACATCGATTGGCTGTACAATATTGCTGGTTTTTCAAAACCAAAAGTTGTGATAGCTGACTCTTTTGCAGAATATCAAAGAATACCTTCATTTACATCCAGTACAAAATTCCTTAATCTTTCTTATCCGATAAACCACAACATACACAAAAAATTCAGAAAAAAACTGATCAGAAACACAACCAAACTGATAGAAAAGCATGTTGACAATGATGTGATACTTGAATGGATAAAACTTGAACAGGTCTTTACAAACAAGATAGCACGAGATGTTTTAGAGACACTCAACGGTAATGGGCAAAATTACCTGAATGGGATCATGACACGTCAACCAAATTTTGGACTTTCCACAGAATTTTGGATAATGACTGGTTCTTTCTTTGAAAGGATAGGATGTTTGGATGACAGTTCGATAAAAGAGGACTTTGTTCGTTATTCCAACATGATGGTGAGAGGCATCTGGCATGCATCCTTTTTCAAGGATGTGGCCATACTCTGTAGTACTCCTAAGAAAACAAAGAAGGATGATCAGGGCAGATTGCACTCCGTCTTAGAAGCTGCAGTGCATTGGCAAGGTGATCAAAATGACTATTTCATTCACGGAGTGATGTTTGAGAAACATCTCTGGGAGAAAGTTACCAAGAGGGAGATGAAGATCAAAGAGATTCTCCAAATTCAAAACATTGAGCAGAGACATGTTGCCATTCAATTGTACGGATATGGTACCATGATTGACGAGCTTGATGCTGAACTTATGAATAAATCAAAACGTGGAAATGAGCTTTACGTGCTAAGGGACAATCTCATCAGCGGAAGATCAATCAAGCTTTTAAAATACAAATGCCCATCCACAGACAGAATTTACTTTAGTTTTGTGCCTGATGACATGCATTTTGCAGACAATGCAATGGCATGGAAATTCCATCTTACGCCAAAAGAATACGACAATTTGGATATTGAGACATGAAGTCCGTTTTGATCAAAATCAAAAAGGAGGTGAAATAATGGTGTGGATTGCAAGACACGGGGATTTGCTGATAAGAAATACAAAGGAAATCCCCTCAAACCTAAAGCCAACAGATACAGTCATCATAGCAGAAGGAGAAAAGACAGGACACAAACATCAATTACAGGGAAACGTTACCGTGTACAAGCAAGAGCCCGATGCTCTTTATTTTGAAGTTAAAACATCTGCAGAACTTGTACATCAGGAACATAAAACCATACAGATCCCAGAAGGGGTTTACATGGTGCAACAAGAAAGAGAGTTTAATCCTTTTGAGAATGTCCGAAGAGTTGTTCTTGATTAAGTTGCATTGATTCAGGAAATACAAATGTATTTTTTCACGAAAGTATTTCTTGAGAATCTTTCTTCACAAATTCTAAATGAGATGTAAAATGAAAGGATTATTTCTAAAAATATCTGGACTCAAATTAGGAAAAACCTAGTCCTCGTAAAAAATCCAAGACAATCCTTGTACTTCTTCCCAACTTGATTTGTTTTGATTATCTTGATTGCTCATGGTATGGTATTTGTACAATTTGAATAAAAGCAACACGAATGATTCGTTCATCTCATTCATCAGATGATTTGTATCAATCAACGATTGACAAAAGATGATTTGAAGGGATGGGTCAACTTTTGCCCATCCCTTGGACGGTATGGTTTGGTTAAACGAATCTTACCCGCATGAATCCTAAATTAATAACTCTGAAATTTGCATAAAAGAAAAACGTATGATTCCTTAGAATGATCTAAATACTATTTCTGATTAATTGCTAATAATTGGAACTCTCACCAGATAACTAACCGTTGTTGGTCTTAAGATCCAATTATAAAAAATCAAGTTAATCCCACCATCTGTGACATTTACATGATGTGGAATGTCCTGTGTGGAGTCTGCTGCGGGTGTATGTTAAAAAACAAGACCCAATGGCAACCAGTACAGGCAAATGTATCGTCATGAAACCACCTGAGTTTAACATTTTTGGACAAAATTGGACATGATTGAGGTGAACCCTACCGGACTAGGGTAGTAAGTTGTCTCTAAAAAAGTTCCAGACAAGCATAAGAATCAAGAATTTTAGAACGTAATAGAAGGAATAATTTTTTTAATATTTACACTTTAGATTTTCTTCAATATTGAAAACTTTTTTCTAAAATTTACGTTTCAAGTTCTAAAAAACAGAAAAAAATTAGGAGTGTACTTAACTGGGAAAGTTAATTAAAAATATCGTTAATCTACTCAAAATCATAATTTAATAACTCTATTTTTACTTTCAAAAATGTGGTAGATGTTGACTGGCAAAAACTTGGTTGGACAAAGCGTGCATGGACTAAACCCGGCATCATTGTTGGAATTGCTGGAATCATAGTTACTGTAATTCTCTCTATGTCTATGGGGGAAGATCCAGATCAAGAAAAAATCTACAAAGAAATTGAAGTAATGCTTAATGAAAAAGTAACCATTGACATTCAAAAAATCACAAAAGTCCTAAATAACAAAGTAATGCAAGAACCACTTCGTTCTCAAGATCTCATAAATAATGACATAATTTATTGTTGGACAGATGAATTCAATACTAAATGTGATGAGTTAGAAGAGTTAAGGCCTGACATCAGTTATAGTGATTATGCTTTCATTTTTCTCTTCCCTGGCCAAACCATAATTGCAGAAAATGAAAAAATTCAGATTAAAGATTGTGTAATCGAGATGATTTCAATTGAACCCATGACAGTAATCGAACTTGAAAACGAATGGAACGATAGACAATGGTGCATGCATCAATCTGGCTACTACCTAACTGATCAGTATATTCCACGAGGTAAATCGGGAATTAATGTAAACTCTTTGTCTATGCGGTATGTGGACTCATCAAATTCTATGTTGGGACTTGTTACTGCCTATAATTTTGAAAAACAAATCAGAGACTATATGGACAAATCCGAATATGACAAATTTAATGTAATTTTGTTAGATAACTCCAACTGCGTATCAGCTGCTGTATCAAAAGTTAATGGGTCACTTACAACGTTTATGGATAAGGGAATTTGGCAGCTTTATCAAACTGCCACAGGACAAGTACTGATAGAACGTTTTAACTCCACAGATCCCATACGTGGAACTAACTGTCCTAATCCACAATACATTATGGATAATGCTGAATCTATTCATATTACTGTTCCAAATTCAAACGTTGATAATCCCTCAAAATTAGATGGCGAATATGCTGTTTTTGAGATGAATTCTATTCCAGAAAATAAATTCTCAGCGCAAAAGAATGCCAAAATCTTTCATAATTGGAAGTTGTTGGTGTCTAAAAATTAGATAAATTAGAGTGCATTGTTGCCTTTTTTCTAAAAATAGATCTTTCATTTGTTAAATTCCACAAATCGTAAAAATCATCAGATAAAGTAAAAGGCTTTTCAACCTATGTTTAAAGAGGATAAGTAGGGATGCCATAAAATGTTAAATCCCGCCATTGGCTCTTAACTTGAAAAAAAGTCTGAAAGTCATATTGTAAATCTGTAAATTCCAAAATTCTTGTAGCCATTCAAGTCGGGTTTAAAGCAAACCCAAAATCATTTAGGAATCTGATCTTTTGTGAAATTACTTTGTTTGGAACTAAACTTGTCCCTAAAACGCTTCAAATTCCATCTGATTTGAACCTAGAATGATGAAAGTATCAAACTAGTTTGACAAGACTCTCCCCCAGTATCGAATCCTTAGTTCTAATATCTGTCAAGATTCAAATTAAGTTCCATAATGGAGAGTATTTTTGGTCGTGCAAGAAATAACTAAAGATAAGGTCAAAGAGCAAGGCCATACGTGAAGTAATGTATACTAGAATCTAGACTTAATTCTCATAAAAATCACCCAAAACTCTCATGAATTACTTGTTGTGATCAAACATCCTATCAGTAATTTTTCGGGAGTTTCGGAAAAGTTTCGACAAAATCTCCGAATTGATACCGAATTGATAGGAATGATAGATCAGATTTTCGGAGAGTTTCGGGACATTTTACCGAATTGATAATCACTGTCTCCGAATTGATAATTCTCGAAACCGAATTGATACCGAAAAGATAACTTGATGTCTCCGAATTGATAGTTCATTCCACCGAATTGATAAAAAATGTCAGAAAAGCAGTTGTTTCAAACTACCCTTCCAACACTAGTGCTTGTTTTCGACGTTGTCATGTTTCCAATCTTTGTAATGGTTGTACAACCACCAGCTGCCAAGTCCTGCTAATCCAATACCGCCAAGAATTAAGAGCATCCTTATGATGCCAGAGTTTCCAGTAACATCAACTCCTTTCACATCTTTGAGGTATGTTGCAAATTCTTCAGGTCTATCCTTGAACTGTACAAAATTATTCATGCTGTTTGCACGGTATGTTCTAGGTTTTTTGTCTGGTCCCCTTTCTCTGCTGCGAGGTTTTCTTTCAGTATGATCTAGCTCAAAATCATCAAAACTTTCAGATGTGGTTTCAACAACATTGTTATTTTCCTCCATCATATTGTATCACCTCCCCTGGCCATGATGATGCTGCTGCCAGAAATGATTTTCTCTATTGTCTTTTTGTGGAGTTTCAATACTCTGTTTTCCCTAATCCTCTTTTGCAACGAGATTAGATTGCTTCTAGATATTCCAAATCTGTGAGAATCTCTTGGTCTAATCTTTAGTATCTTCTCTTGTAGGTTGTCATAGACAGTACAACTATCCGAATCTTGAGTGACTCCTAGAATGTTAGAATCATCAAAATTTGCCACCTCCTTTCCGACATATTTTATCTGATTCCCGTCTATTTTCATGCGTAATCTGGGCAACAATCCGACATTCCCACCTGACTTTGTCTCATTGTGGTTGGCATAGTCATCCAAGGTTTCACTCAATGGTTTCCAGTAGGGAATGGTATCTGCAGAGTCTGGGAATTTTTTCCCAGTTGTATAATTCACAAATGGCATGTAGCTCTACTTGCACCAGCACCAAGAATAACTACATGAGGTCGCTTCATACTCACATTATCAATTTCTTCATCAATAGATACTTCATGTTCCTTACTCACAAACCTCATAAATTTTTGAAATTAATAAAATTAAAGATTGCTATGGAAGATTCTACAAGTTATGTCCAGCAAATAATTTTATTTTTTAATTGAATAATTTCAAGTTCAAATCAAAGTGATACTATCTTCCAAATGATGGCAATTTATGATCTATCCCGGAACAATTTTTTTAAAAAAGACCATCATGATAGTTTTTTTGTTGTTAGTGTTTTAAACACTTGAATCTCTACATTGATCTCTAAATTTACACATGTGATGTCTTTAGCTATTGCCCCATTTTCTTCTGTAATAAAATACAAGGTAAACTATTGATAAACAAACCCCAATACCAATTATGATTGATTTTATAGATTCCAAAATTACATATATTTCATCAACTATGATTGTATTGGTTTCATAGTTTTGAATAATGTGTAAAGATATTGCTGTTGCAAAAGAACTCCAGATAGATATAACAAAGTATTTTTGTAGTGGGTAGGTCCATGTTTTTCTTTTTTTGATTTCTGGTTTATACTTTAGTTTGGACAAAACTATTAGCATTATTCCTATTGGATAGAAAATTAATTGCATTACAACCACAGTGGTTCCTACAAAAAACATCAAATCTGGCGTCCGTAAAACTACAAACAATTACATAATGCCTGAAACAAGAAATCCTATTCCATATGCTTGTAAATAATCTGAGCCTGTTAATTCTTTCAAGACATACTGATTTTCTCTTTTTTTAATTTATATTTATGATGAAATTTTGAAAAACTGTACAGTCTATTTGTAATACAAATGTTTCAGAATTAAAACTAAACAAAAAAACTTCCATAACTGTGGATCATATGTGTAGAAATATTTTTAAATTTTGGATGCCCTAAAGAGGGATGAATGGTAAAAAGCAAGCATTTTCCATATTTCCCATCGTAATTCTTTTGGGATTTTCTACTCCTTTGGGATATGCAGAACAGCAGTGTGGTATTTTGTCATATAACGCTGAAACATATTCTTCATCAAATACATTAGATTTACAAAATTACGAGCATCGAATTATAGGATATCACACAAGCATTGATGAGATTAATGCAAGAACTACACTCGAGGAAGATAAAATCTTGATTGCATTTGGTAAGGACAATCACCATGAAGAGTTAGAGTCCATGAATTTCATGATAAAAGACCCTAAGAAATATGGCAATATAGGCAGTTTGGAAATGATTCTATATTTTTTGAGCCATCCGGAGGAATCAAAAGATGAATTTTATGCCAATCCCGATCACTGGGAGAGCTATTGGAATAAAGCAGTCAAATCCGAAGGCCTGAAAGTGAAAATATCTGACATAAAAGAACTTGCAGACAAGATGATTAGATCAAACATTGAATTTTTGTATGGTGATAAAAAATGTGCACCAGAAACTAGCATAATAGATGACATATTTGATATCATTAAAGAACATCCTGCTGAAACCATCATTTCATCTGCCATAGCGGCAACACCGGTAATACTGAAATCATTGTTAGTTAAAAAGACAATAATAGAATCATCAGAAGGAGTAATAAAAATAACGGAGTACAGATCTTTTTGGCGTTAATCAAAACAAAATCCCATTTAATTGAATATGTAAAAAACGGCAAAGTTTCACGTATTAAAATCACAAGGGATAGTATTTCATGTGAAAACTGTGAACCAGAAAAGATATGTGCTCATTTAGTATCTTTTGCTAAAGACATTGAACTTCAACATAAATTATATCAAAATAAAATTAGCATAGATAGTAAACATGTCAATTATATCTTGAATAACCAGCAACCCATTCGTATCTAAATATGATGTTGTTATTTTGATAAATTCAATGAGGAGATTTGTCTTTAGTTTTCTTATTTAGGTGATGCTAAAATGAATTCTTGTAAATATTAAAAAATATCAAATAAGAGATGAATAAACCACTAACGCAGATAGATAATCAGTCAACTCTTTCTGGTTTGTAATCATCGCCATGACAATCATGAGTTTGGATATCAAATTTTGATATATTTCAAGAGGTTTATGTTTGCAATGTTTACAAATGTATTCAATCATGTTATGTTTATGATTTAGTGATTATGAAAAAATAGAATGTTTTAAGAAATACAATTTACAAGCAGCCCAAAATACACCTGATTATCGCCTTAATCGATTAAGTTGAACAGAAATTTCAAATAGAATTTTTCCATGTTTCCTTAGGTGCCGCTATCAAGAACTTGTTAGGGAACTCTTTCGGGCACGTTAATTTTCGCCGCTCTGTCCTAACCCCATACACGTTGTGCTCCCAGTCAAATTTGAACCCAAAAATATCTCAAGAATAAAGAATGTCATACATTATTTTGTCTAACTTGGTTGTTTTCATTACTGCATGTGCATAAAAAACCAGTCATCATTAAGTAGATTTTGGGATTCATCCAATGTATTTTGACAAATCAAGACTGCTTTGATATGTTGAGTATGGCCAGTGTCCCGAGCAATGCCTCCTCCAATCGCACAGTCTCAGTTGCCTGATTGGGAAAAAAGTTCAAAGATTTTGCGTTCTGGACATTTTTCATCTTTCCACCAAGAATCTCATGCACGCCCTTCTCCGGAGAGCCAAAAACTACGAGTGTTGGTTGATCTGACTTGGTATACTTGGAAATCTGCTCCCTTGTTGCAGTTTTGCCTTTTCTGGATGTGATAATGATGTTTCCCTTCCATTCGGCCAATACTGAAAACAAGTTTGCCCTCTCTTTTACAGAATATCCCCAATAGGATTTGACTTCACTTTTGTCAATCTCCTTTACAGATAATTTTGGATAGCCCTCTTTGAATTGTATTGTAACTCTTTTGCCAATTGGTGTCTTGCCAAAAAACGGTATCATCTGATTAATCCCTACGTCTACGAATCGTTTGCCCTTTACACTCATTACAATTCCTTCTCGCACGTCTCCTGGCATGATCTTTTTGGAATTTGCTGGAGTGACATGACTTGAAATCTTTAGTGGCTGGAGAACTCCTGCAAATTTTAAGTCATTCATTTTTGGAAACAACCTTCTTCTCAAAAACTGAGGCGTCTCCAAGTATCTCAATATCATTATCATTAAATTTCCGTCCGTCCTGTTGTTTCCTTCTTGGTACACGTATATCGTATCAATTTTGAAAATCGCGCATGCTCTTGCCAGTACTGAAATTTTTCTTGTCTTGTCTATCTTTAGTGATTCATCAGACAGCGCAGACTCTGGAATGGCAACAGATAATTTCAATGTAATTTGCTCTCCCGACCCAACTTTATGCGATTATTTTTGATCGTGTGGGTATTTCTCTTTGGCAGACTTTGCATAGTTTGCAATCTGCTCCTCTGAAACTAGTTCATACAAACCAGTATCTGTCTTAATGTGT
>Ga0224496_10001975_pt1 | contig 12434 bp, 11 predicted proteins | sample SF_Jul11_sed_USG_2_FD_168127 | JGI IMG/M metagenome (GOLD analysis project Ga0224496, IMG submission 168127) | Sediment microbial communities from San Francisco Bay, California, United States - SF_Jul11_sed_USGS_8_1 | ecosystem: Environmental > Aquatic > Marine > Sediment | place: USA... | reverse complement strand
AGTCATGAGGGGAGTCTTGTACATATTGCCCCCAACCGTTGTTCAGGAATTCCTCGAATTCTGACTCTTGCAGATTTCGAACGTTCTCCAGCAACTGAACAATGATCAGTCTCTCCCCGTGACTCGCGAGCACTAATCCGCTGAAACCTGAATCCGTTTCAATCCATCCCCAGGCTAGTGCCTCCTCCCACACACCAACCCGGAAATACCATGATCCGTAGATCGCATGGTATCCACGAACAGTCTCCTGAGGCTGGCTCGTACCCAATTCTTCACCCATTCGTCTCGCCCTGGTTCCAACGCATCGATAGAGGGTTTCACCCTCGTTCTGATAGGGGGCTTCATTCCACACAGATGACCCAGCCGCCTCATCACGAGAGGCCTCATAGAGCGGACCGTCAATTCGCCATTCACCTAATTCACGGTACGAACAGGGTGCGGGATCTACAACAAGGGAAAGCCCTCGCCTACTCAGGGCTCGTTGGAAAAATATTCGCCGACCAAGATTCCACGTCTTTTCAAAACAGATCAATCGCCCGCCAGGCGAAAGCGCATGAAGAATCGCATCCAAACGTATATTGAGCCCTGTCCGGTCTTCAAGTTTCTCTTGGCGACCAGAATCCTTGTCCCTCTCAAACGTCTGCCATTTGACACTGGGCAAACCCGGCTCTTGTTCGGATTGTAATAAGGCTTGGGTTGAAAGAATACAATCGTAGAGGCCATCAGATGGGAGGATAGAACCCCGAGTCACACGGAATTCCACATTCGGAAGAAGCCTTTTCCTTGCTTCAGCTTGCGCCATTTCAATTGACCGAGCTGATCGATCAAGCCCGAGAAATTGCACGCCAGGATGTTGCTGAGCAAAGAAGCAGGTAAGAATTCCTACCCCGCATCCAAAATCCAGTACCTGCTCTGCCGACGACAGTCGCGGAGAAAGAAGGGCACCAATTTTCAGAAAATAGTCGAAGCGTTGAGAATAAAGGACAGGGAGAAGTGGCGGCTTGGCTAACAAATCATAAAATTGAATATCTGCTTCTTCATTTTCACCACCCTGGCGTCGCTCAACCAACAATTGCAACGCCTGCAAGTCTTGAGACGACAGGGTGGTACGTTGCCATTCATAGTAGGAGGCTTCATCAAAAAAATCCTTCAACCCCCATGATCGCAAATACAGGATGAGTGACTCATCCAAAGTTTGACGGGTCTCCCCCCCATCTGCCATCACATTTTTGCTCAATACAGTCGATGTTGATGGACCAATAAATAAAAATTAGAATTTTGAAGACAACATCATCGCATCTTCGTAGGCCGAGGGAATAGGATGAGGATGCTGAAGTTGCCCGGTTCCAAGGACTAGATACTTTTCAATCGTAAGCTTCGACAGCGTCAGAGGCCCACGCGCATGAAGGCGTCGACTATTCGTCCCAAGCTCAGGCCCCAACCCAAATTGCTCGCCCCCGTTGAGACGCGTGGACGCATTGATTAGAACCGCACTTGAATCTACCTCCCGTGCAAACTGCATCGCAAAATCATAGTCTCGGGTCACAATCGTATCAGTATGCCCTGGAGCATATTTGGCAATGTGATCTAAAGCTTCCTGGCGGTCTTTCACCACTTTTATATTCATAGCCAATGATTGATATTTTTTGTCCCAATCCGCTTCCACGGCATCTTTTATCCCTAAATGACCAGTCATCTCTAATACACCTAGCATCGAGACTGTTTTAGGGCATCCATTTAAGACAACACGATATTCCTGAAGAAGTCGTCGGGTTAACCCAGGCAAAAGATGCCGAGAGACATCCCGATGCACAAGAACCGTATCCATCGCATTGGCCGCCGTAGGAGCCTGAACCTTGGCATTAACGACAATCGTCTGGGCAAGCGGAATATCAGCATGCTGATCAACATAGACATGGCACAACCCACCGTCAAAACCAATCACGGGTACCCGAGCATGTTCAAGAATCCCATTTCGCAAACTCGCCCGGCCCCGAGGAATCACTGCCTGAACATACTGAACCTGCCGAGCCACTTCCAAAGCTGCCTCAGGAGCCGCTCGGTCGATAAACATGAGGGCTCCTTCCGGTACGCCCTGTTTTACTGCGACTTCCTTGAGGCAACGAAACAAGGCTACGTTGGTTTGCAACCACTCCGGCCCACCTCGATAGACACAGACATTGTTTGTTTTCAAGCACATCCCCATGGATTGAACGGTCATGAATGGCCCCATATCTGAGATCACGCCCAACACACCAATAGGCGCACGTACCGTATGCACATGCATCCCATCTGGCGTCATCCAAGCTTGGCTCATTTCTCCAATGGGATCCGGATAGGCCAGAAAATCTAGTAGAAGCTCAACCATGGCTTGGACGTCATCTTCATCAATGCGAATTCGCTCGACTTCCTGCCGATGGACTTGCTTATCCCCTTCCTTCGAAATCTCTTCGACATCCCGTTCATTGGCCTCGAGAATATCGGCCGTTTGGGCCACTAAAGCGTCAGCCATCGCCTGCAAGGCTTGATGTTTCTTTTGAGGAGATAGGCAGGCCATGGGACGAGCCACAGACTTCGCTTCTTTCAACAAACCCTGCACGTAAAGTTTCAAAGGAATTTCAACCATATCCACACTCCTTTATGACAAGAAAAAGAGGAAAACGGCATTGACTATAGCCATGAGGTCTCATAGAGTCAAAAGGTCGGAGATCTTGAAATGCCCTGACTTTTCGGGGGCGAAAATTACATAAATCCTCAAAGGCGACCTCCTTACAAAAGAATGAGAACAAGCAAAGACTTGAATTGGTTTTTCTCACTATGGTAAGGTTGCTCGGTTTAGGTGCATCCTATTAATTTACGTAGATTTCATGAATGACTCTTCACTTGGAATAACCTGCCTGTCTAGACAAACTTGCCGCATTGTCTCCTGCCGGTCCCATTTGAACCAACACGCACTCGAAAAAATTTCAGTAAAGACAATAGGCTGGTGTTAATCTATATTTTCCTGGAAGGGGGTGGGAAGATCCGCTATGGTCACGATTAAATCGTTATTGGAAGCTGGAGTTCACTTTGGGCATCAAACCAATCGATGGAACCCAAAGATGAAGCGCTATATTTTTGGTGAGAAGAACGGCATTTATATCATTGATTTGCAAATCACGATGCAATGCTTTCAAAAGGCCTACGAATTTACGCGAGACTCAGTCGCTCGAGGTGAATCAGTCTTATTTGTTGGGACCAAACGGCAAGCCATGAGTATTGTCGAAGAAGAAGCCAATCGTTGCGGAATGCATTTCGTCAACCAACGATGGCTAGGTGGTATGCTCACCAATTTCCAAACGCTACGCAAGAGTATTACCCAGCTCAAAAAGCTGGAAGCCGCCGAAACAGACGGAACCTACGAGCGGCACAAGAAAAAAGAAATTGTCAAAATGAAAAAAGAGCAAGCCAAATTAGAAAAATATCTGAGTGGCATCAAAAACATGAAGGATATCCCAGGCTGCATTTACATTTTGGACACACGAATCCAACATATTACAGTCAAAGAGGCGAATCGCTTAGGCATCCCGGTCATTGCCCTTGTTGATACCAATTGCGACCCAGAAGGCGTCGATTTCCCCATCCCTGGCAATGACGATGCGATCCGATCACTCAAACTGTTCACCGCGCAAATCGCAGATGCCTGCATTGAAGGGACCGAGTTACGCCGGAAACGCCAAGATGCGTCATCCAACGGAGAAAGCGTTCTTTCTGAAACACTCGGATCAGGACCGGAAGAGGTTATGGCCTCTGAAAACATCCAACCCGTATAGGGGGTTGCGAGGTCATTGTTTGTTCATCAATCCACATTACTTGAGTAGGAGAGTACGCGTATGTCTAGTTTGAGCGCCCTGGTGAAAGAATTGCGAGGAAAAACTGGGGCAGGCATTCTTGATTGTCAAAAAGCCTTGCAAGATACGGGAAGTGACATTGAAAAAGCCATTGACCTGTTACGCCAAAAAGGGTTGGCCTCCGCCCAAAAGAAAGCCGGGCGGGAAACCAAAGAAGGCCTTATCTCTTCTTATATCCACGCCGGGTCAAAAATTGGCGTCCTGCTAGAAGTCAATTGCGAAACGGACTTCGTCGCCCGGAACGAGGAATTCCAAGCCTTCGTCAAAGAGGTTGCCCTACAAATTGCCGCATCTCAACCAGCTTTCGTCAAACGAGAAGATATTCCCGAGGACTTGATTCAACGGGAAAAGAATATCTATTTGGCTCAAGTCAAAGAATCTGGCAAACCCGAAGCGTCCTGGGAAAAGATTGTTAATGGAAAACTGGAAAAATTCTACCAGGAGCAATGCCTACTTGAGCAAGGATTCATTAAAGACCCCAAAGTCACAATTCAAGATCTCGTCTCCCAAAAAATTGCAAAACTAGGGGAAAACATCTCCATCAGGCGATTCATCCGCTATCAGCTTGGCCAAGAATAATGCCCCTGAAATACCGCCGTATTCTCTTGAAAATTAGTGGAGAGATGCTTGCCGGTGATCAAGAATACGGCATTCAACCAGCTATCCTAGAAAATCTCGCGAGCGAATTGGCCGACGTCATGACCATGGACGTCGAGGTGGCCATCGTTATTGGGGGAGGAAATATTTTTCGTGGGTTGGCGGCCAGTGCTTCCGGGATGGAACGGGCATCAGCAGATTATATGGGCATGCTCGCCACCATGCTCAACGCCTTAGCTCTCCAAAATTCCCTAGAAAAACGTGCCATTCCCACCAGAGTGCTCTCCGCCATTGAGATGCGCCAATTGGCTGAGGGGTACATTCGCCGCCGAGCTATTCGCCATTTGGAAAAAAAACGTGTTGTGATTTTTGCGGCAGGAACCGGTAATCCGTACTTTACGACTGACACGGCAGCCGCGCTTCGTGCCATGGAAATTGGCGCTGATGTGATTATGAAGGGCACCAAGGTTGACGGCATCTACGACGCTGACCCCGTCACGACGCCGACAGCCAAGCGTTTTACAGAATTACCTTTTTTATCAGTTCTCAACAAAAGCCTCAAAGTCATGGATGCCACAGCCATCACCCTCTGCATGGATAATGATCTCCCCATCATTGTGTTTAATATGACATCACCAGGCAATGTGCGTAAAATTTTAGAAGGCGAATCCATTGGGACCATTGTTTCGAAAAACGCATGCCTCAACGAATAAGAGGAACTCATCATGAGCGATCCAACGACTCAAAGAGTAAACCAACTCATGGAAGGAGCTATTGATCACCTCAAGCGAGAATTCACGGCTCTCCGAACTGGACGAGCCTCGTTGGGCCTCCTGGATCACATCAAAATCGATTATTACGGAACCCCAACCCCACTGAAGCAGGTAGCCAATCTAGGAATCCCTGAAAGCCGATTGATTACGATTCAACCTTGGGATGTTTCCCACATCAAAGAAATCGAACGAGCCATTATCAGTTCAGACCTTGGCCTCACCCCATCAAATGATGGCAAACTTATTCGTCTTCCCCTCCCCCCCTTGAGTGAAGAACGCCGAAAAGATCTTGTCAAGCTCAGCAAAAAATACGGGGAAGAAACCAAGGTGCAGATTAGAGGTTTCCGCCGAGATGGGAATGATGAACTGAAAAAGCGCCAAAAAGAGAACACCATCACGGAAGATGATCTGCGTCTCCTTGAGACGGAGAACCAAAAACTCACCGATAAATTTATTCATACGGTTGATGAACTCATCAAGAAAAAGGAGGAGGAAATCCTCGCTATTTGAGGATTCACCTGTGGTCGCCCCAACTGCCCTCGCTTCTCCTTCTTCCCGAACTCCCCTGACCGTTTGCATTCATCTCGACGTCCTCAAAACGAATTTTCAAAACATTCGCCAATTCGTTCCGCCTACGACAAAAATTCTTCCTATCATTAAAGCTGATGCCTATGGCCACGGGTCGGTTCCTGTCGCCCAAACCTTAGAGTCGTTACCTATTTTCGGCTTCGGCGTTGCCTCCGTCACAGAAGGGATTCGCCTCCGAGAACATCACATTCACGCACCCATAATAATCATGGGTCCACTGTTAAAAGACCACATCCCGGACATTATTCACTACCAATTCACGCCAGTCATTTCGCATCAGGATATATTCCAAGAATTACTGGCCACACTTCCTTCAGACACCCAAGCTTTTCCAATTCATCTAAAAATCGACACAGGACTGCATCGATTAGGATTTGAAGCTAAAGAAGCACTGGCCGTAATTACCTCCCTCTCATCCACGCCAAAGGTTAAACTGCAAGGCCTGTTAACACATTTTGCCGATGCCGATAACCCCGACCCAAGCCTCACCAACCAACAGCTTCATCAATTTCAAGCATGTATCCAGCAAATTCAAGAACAAGGAATTCAGGTACCACTTTTTCATATGGCCAATAGCGCAGGGATTCTTTTCCACCCAACCTCCCATTTAGGAATGGTTCGCCCCGGCATCATGCTCTACGGGTATGCTCCGGGACAGGAGCACCAATCTCCTCCCATCGATCTCCAACCCGTGATGCAGGCTACGACGTACATCGCCCACCTACGCTCCCTCGAACCAGGAGAAGTCGTCGGATACAACGCCTTGTTTCGTACAAGACGCCTGTCACAAGTTGCCGTATTACCAGTCGGCTATACGCATGGATTCCCCCGGCATCTCACCGGCAAAGGCCATGTCCTGATTCAAGGCACACCCGCCCCTATCATAGGGAAAATCTGTATGGACATGATGATGGTCGACGTCACAGATATTCGCAACCCGACCATCGGAGAAGAAGTGGTGTTATTAGGCAGGCAGGGTCAAAAGGAAATTACTGCGCAAAATTTTGCTGAGTGGCTGAATACGATTCCCTATGAAGTCCTTTGTGGAATCGGAGGAAAGGCCAATCGAACCTATTTTCCTCCAGAATAATTTTTGGTCCTTGCGTCAAAGACACATGAAGCCGCAAGAGTCTCGAAGACGTTGAAATCAAGAACAAGGTGCCGTTCTCTAACTTAGGATGAAGTCTTGAGTTTTCGTTTTAGTTTCTTTTCTACACTAGCCACTTTTCCTGCCAAACGTCCGGTATGCCCTTTTCGGTAATCCACTTTCATCACACATGAAATGCGAGGGCAGTCCTTCTTCATGCGTTCGTAACATTGCTTGACCACCCCCAAAACCTCATCCCACTCCCCCTCTAACACGGTGCCCATTGGATTCAACCGATAATCAACACCACTTTTATCAATGATGTCCAATGACCGCGAGACATATTTGCTCACACTTTCGCCCTTACCTAGAGGAGACATACTAAACTCCAGCAACACCATCAGCCACCTTCCTTTCCAACTTCATCCAACTCCGCCTTTCCCGACAATTTCCAAGAATTGGGATACTGAAGCGTTGCCGCCAGCGCAAACCCATCCACGGCATCAAGCAATCGTTCACGCCTTCGACGATCGTTCGCTTCCGTTTTCTTTAACTCTTCTCGCAACGCTCCTAACCAGTCCAAGAATTGGTCAAACTCTTCATCAAAAGCCGATTCAAGATTTTCACGAAGAACCCGCGCCAAGGCTGGAGCAGTCCCACTCGTACTAATTGCCAGACGTAACGGACCACGCTTCACGAGAGCTGGCATAAAGATGGTTGAATACTCGGTTTGGTCAATGGACCACACTAAGAATCGTTCGGTCTTTGCCAGCTCATATAAAGATTTGGCTAAAGGCACATCATCCTTCAATACGTTGAGAATCAACACGGCATCCTGCGCATCGGTTGCCCGAAAACTCCGTCCACGGTGAATAATTTTCCCGGAAGCCGTGAGCTTTCTCAAATCCACATGCAACGTGGGATGGACCACCGTGACTTTCGCCCCAGCATCTAACAAACGAGTAATTTTCTCGACAGCCTCCTCATCTCCGCCGATCACCACACATTGGCGACCTTCTAAATCTAAGGTAGCTTGAAACCCAGCATTATGACTCATAAAAAAACCTCCTTCACAAACCGTCTATCATACCCAAGATCTTCTGTAGAAGAAAACAACCATTTTCTTCTTTCGCAAAGAAAAATCGCGTACCAAGACTGATCGATCAAAATGACCATATGAACTGATCCGGGAAGGGTACGTTCTGGGGGAAATAGGCGGGAATCTAGAGAAAGGAAGACTCGATGGACAATTATCCAACAGCTTGTTGCAAACCTTCAGAACTTTTCACACCCAATGATTCATAAATCTTGAGTGTCGCCTTGGATTTATTCAACGTATAAAAATGGATGCCTTTCACTTTGTTATCGATCAGATCACGAACCTGTTCCGTGGCCCAATGAATACCAACATGTTCAGCGGCCGCATCGGTTTCGGCTCTGTCCATCGCCCGCAAGAGTTTGGCAGGGAATCGTGCACCCAAGGCCAATTCCGACATACGTGCCATCCCTTTTCGTGAACCAATCGGCATAATGCCCGCAATGATTGGAACTTTGATGCCTACGACTTCACAGCGTTCACAAAAATCGTAAAAATCACGATTATCGAAAAAGAGTTGTGTGCAAATATAATCAGCTCCTGCATCCACTTTACGTTTCAAGTGATCCATTTCAACCAGGCGGTTCGGTGTTCCTGGATGACCTTCAGGAAATCCGGCCACTCCTACACCCATGGTAGAAAATTGCTGTTTGATAAATGCGACGAGATCCGAAGCGAAGGGGAACCCGTCCTTAGGGATCTCGACGGTGGTGGAGCCCTGAGGGGGATCTCCGCGCAAGGCCATAATATTATGGATCCCATTCTCCTGATATTTCGCAAGGATTTGCTGAATCTCGTCTCGCACCGATCCCACGCAGGTTAAATGAGAAACAATCGTCAAATCAGTTTCCCGTTGGAGTTTCACGACCAAATCATGCGTCCGTTCACGAGTCGTCCCCCCGGCTCCGTATGTCACACTCACATACGCAGGCTTCAACGGCATAAGCGCCGAAATGGCCGTAAAAAGGTCTTCTGAGGCACGTTCAGTTTTGGGAGGGAAAAACTCAAAGCTAATCGCGGGATGATGATACCGCAGTACTTCTGAAATGTGCATGTCCATACCTTAGTCGCCTCCTCCTGATTTGTCTAGTTGTGATGTCGGCCAAATCTGATGAAAAATCAAGGCCGACGGCCACACACACCAACGCATCAAGAGAGCTCCACACAACCCGACGACAACAAAGACGGATACGACCTGCCCCCCGGTCAGATCGTCAGTGGCCAGGGGAATCCCATGAGAAAACAGCGTCGCGTTAAAAACTGCATAACGAACAATGCCCATCAAGACCAGCGTCATGGCCACACTCCCCAAACCCGCCCAGACTAACCCCTTCACATGCGGAGCCATGAACGAGGCATTTAAAAAAACCAACGCGAAGAGGGCCGTCGTCAGACTGACAAAAAAGAGAAGAGAGGTCAAGCTCGTTCCCTCAATCAAAACCATTTGAGGCGTGCTTGGAAGAAGAAGAAAAAGCCAGGGCCCAATGAGCATTTGAGTCACCAAGCCAGATAATATCCACCCGGCCCCGTATCGAATATGGCTTGAGGACGGGCTCATCGTGCTCGAGGGATTGGGCACCCCAGCACCTCCTGGCACCAACGTCCCTTGCATCCCCAAGACCGCAACGACCAGCCCTCCTGTCGCCAGAGCCGAAAAGAGCAAATGAAAACTCTTCGGAATCAGACGAGACCATTCCCATTCCAACGAACTACCCAAAAACCACCCACCGGGGACAGCCCCCTCATTGGCCATGACGTCCCATCTGGCAGTCCAAATCAACGCGACCCCCAAGAAAAGGATCATGGACCCGGCCATAACCATGGCACTTGGTTGCTGTTGTTGCCGAACCTGTTGATGAAGCCGCCAAAGAAGGGCCACACTCAGCAGATACCCAAAAATTTCCTCAAAGCTCCAGGGCCCATCGGCCACGTGCGCTTCGGGCAGAGGAAATCCTAAGACCCAGGGGATCACCATCCCCACGACTCCCAAGATGCACACCAGAGCCACAGTCAATCGGTAGGTGACAAGACAGAGAAACTGAATGAGTCCACTATCCTGCGACTGCCCAACAAGCCGTTGGAAGACAAAGGTTCCCACGCACACAATGGACAACGCCAATGGCAAGAGTATCCGCCAGACATCCAAGACCGTAAACAACAAGACTCCATCAAGCATACACATCCTTCCCAAAGGATTAGAAAAACAGACGGCTACGACACCGACGCGGCTGGAACCACCTGAAACCAACCATACCGCTGTAACAATTCAACTGGAGTACCAAATAAAGCCGAAAGACTCGGAGCATTCAAGACTTCACGCTTGGGCCCATCAGCTTGAATGTGCCCGTCATTCAATAAGACTACGCGATCAATTTCCGGAGGAATCTCATGGAGATGATGCGTCACCAAGATGACCGTCCCACCCTCTCGAATAAACTGGCGAAGGATTTCCAGATACTGAAAACACGCCGACACATCCAACCCCGTGGTGGGTTCATCGAGAATTAAAATGCGAGGTTCGTGAACCAAGGCACGGGCCAAGAGTATTCTCCGTTGCTCACCGGTGGACATATGCGCAAAGGGTTGATCCTGAAGCGACGCCACCCCTAATCGATCCATCACCTCATAACTTTTAGCTCGCTGATAGTGACTGATCGCGTGATGATCGTACAATGAAATACTCGAAAAAAAGGCGGAAAGTACCACCTCCAACCCAGGGGTCTCCCCCAAGTAGTCGTGGTGGAGATCCGCGGACACCATACCAAGCTGGCGCCGAAGATCCCAGACATTCCACGTCTCTCGCCCCAACAAACGAATGGCAGCCGTTTCCTTCGCAACGGGGTAGAGTTCGCGAGTCAAAAGCTTCATGAAGGTCGACTTTCCTGACCCATTCGGCCCAAGAATCACCGTCGAACAACCAAGGGGGATGCAAAGAGAAAGATCCTTTAGCACGCACTGCATCTCTCGGTACACCGTCGCATGCCGGATCTCAACCAACGACTCCCCCAGGTGCTCCTCTTGAAGGTCCCTCATCATGCCAGCTTGATCTCAATGGTCATACCAATCCTCATTCTCCACCTACACCCTTTATACCTCGAACTGGCCAAAGCCCTCAAAGATATTTAAAGAATCCAAGAAAAAACTTCGGCTTGATCCAAATCGGAATTTGACCGTGTGGCCGAGCCCCCCCCGAAGGTGGAGCTCGGCTCGAACGGAGCCCCAAAAACCGGCTTCCCTATTCCATGCCATCTAGACGAATGCTTCAGTTAGAGGTAAGATCATGACCTAGGAAACTTCATGCCTACACTCTAGAGCAATCCACTCAGCCATGAGGACTTGTGCTTCATCAACATTTCCCTCCCAAATTTGATACCTCTCATATCCCAAGCTCTCGGTGATTGCACCTGCCGAGGCCATCACGGTAACCAAACCAATTGAGTTAAATTTAATACGATAGAATGGTCTGCTTCTTGCGCGTCAATTCATTCCATCAGCATCCACCTCAACCACCCGAAGGTTACGCCCTTCCTTACACAAAGGATTAACCCCCATCCATGACGACGACACGTAAACCGAAAACGCCTTTTCATCAGCGCATTGTCATTGGCGTCGAAATCGAAACCTACAGCATTAATGTTAGCGATCACAAAATTGGCCGTCGCTTATCCCGCCCTCGGCCTGGACTATCAGAATCCGGAGAGCGATTTTCGCGAGATGCCTCTATCGGCAGCGAATATAATAGCCGTCCTTATACCACCGTCAGAGAATCGCTCTTTCTCCTGAAGGCCGGACTCAGAAAATATTTACGAGGGCTCTACCGCAGCCGGGAAGAAGATACAGATTATCGCGTCCCCTTATTCGTGGGCGGATGGACCAATCGATTTGCCGGCACTCATATGCATATCTCTGTGGCGAACCGAAAGCTGTCCAAAAAAGAAGCCACCGCGCTCAGTTGGCATATTCATGACCAACTCCCTTTTTTTATTGCCATTGGCGCCAACTCTCCTATTTGGGATCAACAAGTGACGGGAAAAGCTTCCAATCGGTTTTTACGTGGCAGCGCGACCTATTTCACTCCGGTACGCCGTGGGGATCTAACCTCCGTCGATACGAGAGAATTGGTCTATAGTCCGGGACGAAAGACGAAGCCCGGCACGCTCGAAATACGCGTATTCGATTCCAATCTTCCCGAATATGTGGTCGCCAATCTTTGTCTGGTGAAAGCCGTCTGTCTTCGATGGCTCAAGGGAGAAGCCGCGGCCAACCGAATGAGCCATGCGGACTACCTCCTCGCACGACAGGAAGCAGCGACCAAAGGGATGAAAGCCAAACTCCCCTGGAAACGGGAATGGATACCCGCCAAAGACTATATGGATCGCTTTCTCTGGGAACACCGTGAAGAA
>Ga0224496_10001974_pt1 | contig 12435 bp, 14 predicted proteins | sample SF_Jul11_sed_USG_2_FD_168127 | JGI IMG/M metagenome (GOLD analysis project Ga0224496, IMG submission 168127) | Sediment microbial communities from San Francisco Bay, California, United States - SF_Jul11_sed_USGS_8_1 | ecosystem: Environmental > Aquatic > Marine > Sediment | place: USA... | reverse complement strand
CCGGCTCTAAATCAATCGGTTTATTACCAAAAAACCCTCTGGATTAAAAACAACCGTTCATTAAATCTTGCTCTCATCATCACCAGCTTCACCGTTTCTCTTATATTGGGGTTCAGGTTGTCTTTCCCCAGTATTTCCCTGATCATCATTTTCGGTACTTTGGCTTTATTATACAGCCTTCTTCCCAAACTCACCCAAAATAAAAAAACCTTTCGCCTAAAAGACTCCATTTTTCTCAAACCGCTGGGACTGATCTCGGTGTGGAGTTTTTTAACCCTTTATCTGCCAATGATCGAAAACGGATGGTTTGAACCGATCGATTTCCTAATGCTCAGCGCTCTTTGGTTCTTGTTGATTTTTTCGAATTCAGTACTTTTTGATATACGCGACATCAAAATCGATCTGCTCACAAAATCAACCACGATTGCCAATCAAATCGGCAAACAAAAAGCTCATCGCCTGATTGTGGGGATTCTTTTTCTCCAGTGCGTTCTCATTCTCGCCTTCTGGTCGTTGAGTGGAAATAGCGACGCAGCTTTTATTTTACTTTTAACCTCTCTGATATTTTTTCAGCTGAACCGCCACTACGAACACAACAAAACCGTCTCACCCCCTTTTTTCATTCTGGCGGATATGACCTTGATTCTGCCTGGATTAATGCTGGCTGGACTTTCACTTGGATAAGTAATTATAACGGTGCTTTGTATTAAAAAAAGTAATGCTCAAAGCCTAGCGCTAAATCGTAAAAATATCCCTTTCCTTATTAAATTCGCTCTTTGGATCTAGATAAACCACGGTTCTTTTTTCAGGATTGTGAATCTTGATCAAAGGCTCAAACTCCACTGACTCATAAATCCCCTCAAAAATGGAATTATGCCCCATGAACCAGCGCATTTGATCTTCCCGTATCCCGAACACCTCACTCGCCATCTTACTGGCGCACCCTTTCCTGGCGTCCTGATCTCTAGTCCAGGTCAAGCCTTCGATCACCTCGTGGTTTTTGCGGTAATTGATAATTTTGTCACGTTGATAACAATCCCTAGGCCTCGCATGGGACAAAATAACCCATTGACTCACTGCCATCAGCGGAAGATTTTTTTCAAAACGATCAAATTGATTTAAAAATTCATTCCCTAGGAATTTTTCCATATAAAGTTTGGTCATCCTGCCTTCCAAAGCATACTTAATAAAGGGGTGGTTGCCGTTGATTTTCTCATTAAGGATATTTTCATGATTGCCCTTTAAAAAATGAAACCTTCGGGGAAACCGGATTTTTAAGTCCATGACCTCCAGCATAGTCGAGAGATTCTCATCCATTTCCTCATCCATCCTGGGACAGGTCTCAAAGCCGCGTTCGTACTCGCTCAAAGCCTCTTGCCAACGGAGTTTGCCCCTACTCTCTGAATGCATGCCGTCACCAAGACAAACGACCTGGATTTTATCAGAGATCAAGAGGTCTAAAACCTTTTGCTGCCCGATAGGGTACTTTAACAAGTCCGCTAAAAAATCCACCCTCCCGTGCAAATCGGGGATCACGAGTAGCGGTAGGGTATCATCCAAGAGAACAAGTCCGCCCGGTTTTCCTTCCGCGTCAGGAATCCTCCATTGGGAATCCTCCTTTTCAAGCAGGTCTAAAACTGGCTGAATCCTATTTTTGATCTGGCCGATAACTGGTAGTGTCATAAACGAAAACATTTATTATACGTTAAGGTTTATTTTCCCATTAAACGGTTCAAAGAATCAAGCAAAATTGGGAGAGATTGGTTCAAACAATGATCATCCTTGGTCGAAATCAGGGAAATATTTTTTTGATCGGGAGACCTTTGGATCATTTTTTTTATCGATTCAAACGGAATAAGCTGGTCTTGCGAAGAAGCGATCACAAAACAAGGAATCGATTTGGGAATAAAAGCCTTCTTTGCGCTAGCGAGAAACCTCTCTTCCACCCCTGACGAATCAAAAAGATCCACCGCTGGTGCCAAAAGGACCATCCCCTTAACCAACTCCGGCTTTTCCATTGCGAATAATAGGGCGCACAACCCACCAAGGGAAGAACCTACAATATAAGAAGGCGTGTCTATTTTCCTCTGAATCGCCTCCATTCTCTGATCCAAAGCAGGCGGTAAATCCAAGACAACGATATCGGGAAAATACTGCCTTAAAAAGGTCGCCTTTGTTCCATGCGGACTTCCTTTGAGTCCGTGAAGTAAAAATATCTTTTCCATTTTCTTAATTTTAATTTATTTTTAGTTGTGCGTTAAAATCTTATGAAAGTCAATACCAACGCAACTTTAGCTTATTTTACAAAGTGCCGATCATCTTCAATCCAACTTAAATGACTTTTTATTTATATTAGATTTTTTTATATTATTTTTTGTTAATCTAAGCCGTTTTTATTAATGTTAATTGATTTCGCTCATAAACCTTATACTCGCGTCTCCAACTCTATTCTTCTTTAGCTTGAAATTAATATTATTTATTAGTTCTGCTTGATCAAATCGGAAAAGCTTTTTAGATTGACGAATAAGAATGATATTAACCCGCTTTGCCCGACATATCAAAACTTAGCAATTTTCGCGTACCATGGATAAATTTTATTTTATCAAGAAAGAGATTCAAGCCCGAAAACAGAACCACCGATTTCGAAGTTTGCGGACATTTCATCCTCTTAAGAATCTCATCGTCAAAACAGGGCAGCGTAAATTGATTAATTTTTGCTCCAACGACTATCTGGGATTGTCGGCAAATCCCGAACTAAGGAAGAACGCATTCAAGTTCATGAAACTCTACGGAAACGGCTCGACATCTTCCAGGCTCGTCTGCGGTTGCAATCCGGCATTTGAAGCCGTTGAGTACAAACTGTCGAGACTCAAAGGAAGTGAAAGTAGCTTGATTTTTAACAGCGGTTTTCAGGCCAACATGACGGTTATACCGGCTCTTTTAGACAAACGGTCGGTCATTTTTTCTGATGAACTCAATCACAACAGCCTGATTCAGGGAGCGCTTTTAAGCCGTTGCGAAATAAACGTTTTTAAGCACAATGACCTCAGGGATCTGGAATACCGTTTACAAGAGAGCGAAAAAAAGAATTACACAAGAAGGTTGATTCTAAGTGAATCAGTCTTCAGCATGGACGGCGACCAAAGCGATCTCGAGGGGCTGATTGCTCTATCAGAACGATACGGAGCCATTCTGATGATTGACGAAGCCCACGCTACAGGAGTCTTGGGCGAAAAAGGTATGGGACTTTGCGATGCTAAGAGGGTGGATCTGATAATGGGAACCTTCGGAAAGGCGATGGGGTCTTTTGGAGCCTATTTATCTTGTGCGAAGGAACTGGCCGATTATTTTGTCAACCACTGTTCCGGTTTTATATATACCACGGCTTTACCACCTTCGACTCTCGGAGCCATCGACGCAGCCTTATCAATCGTCCCCGGCATGGACTTTCAAAGAGAAACCCTTTTAAAAATGTCGGCTTATTTAAGAGACGAGTTAAATAAAATGGGCTATGACACCGGTTATTCCACCACTCAGATCATACCGGTGATCATCGGAAACGACCAAGAGGTTCTCGATTTGGGACAGTGGCTTGAAGATCAGGGCTTTCTCGCTATCGCCATCAGGCCGCCTACGGTAAAAGCCGGCCAGGCGAGAATCCGGTTGACTCTTTCCGCCAAACACAACTTCAAACAGATTGACGCACTTCTTAAAGCTTTTACACAGTGGAGAAATCACTAGTAATACTTTTTACCAACAACCTAAATAAAGTTTGATTTTGAGACTTGAATTGCCAAAACGGTTTTTCGTAACAGGCACTGATACAGGAATCGGGAAGAGCCTGGTATCGGCCATTTTGATGCTGGGTCTGGATGCCAGCTACTGGAAACCTATCCAAAGCGGTCTGCTGGATCAAAGCGATACCGACTGGATCAAGGAGGTCACCGAGCGGCCAAGCGAGCTATTTTACCCTGAGACCTATCGCTTGCGAAACCCTTTGTCACCCCATGAATCTGCCAGACTCGATGGGGTCGAGATCAAACTGAGTGACTTTCAATTACCTGAGACAAAGGGAACTCTGATTGTCGAAGGGGCAGGCGGGGTCTTGGTACCCATTAATCAGAGGCAGTTCATGCTCGATCTGATCGATTATTTGGAACTGCCGGTTATTGTTGTCGCCAAAAGCGGCCTGGGGACCATCAACCATACCCTGCTAACTCTTCAGTCTCTCAAATCAAAAAAGATCCCTATATTAGGCGTGGTTCTAAGTGGTGATAAAAACGCTAGAAACGCCGAAACCATCGAATTTTATGGGAATATCCCTGTAATCGCTCAGATTGAGAGAATAAAAAACTTCTCACCCGAAAACCTGCGACGGGCCTATAGCCGGTCTTTTTAAAACCCAAACTCAACTAATCTTGAACTAAGCTCAAACCAATTTATGAAAAAGACCCCGAATCAACCTGATAGCCCGATCTGGCTTCCCTATACCCAGATGAAAACAGCCCTCCCCCAGTTGAAAGTTAAATCAGCCAAGGGTGTCTATCTTCATCTGGAAGATGGCAGAAAAATTATGGACTGCATCTCCAGTTGGTGGGTCATCCTGCATGGTCATGCTCAGAAAGAAATAGCCCAGGCCATCTCGAACCAGGCAAAAAACCTGGAACAGGTCATCTCGGCGGGCTATACTCACCAACCTGCCGAGGATCTGGCGCAAAAGCTGATTGATGCACTACCGCGACCTTTGAGCCGGGTTTTTTTTTCTGATAACGGCTCGACAGCCGTTGAGGTCGCTTTGAAGATAGCCTTCCAATATTGGAAAAACCTGGGGGTGACAAACCGTACCCGTTTTTTATGTTTCGAGGGTGATTATCACGGCGATACCATCGGAGCCATGTCAGCCGCTGACAAGAGCGCCTTTAACGATGTTTTCTCGGAACTGCTTTTCCCCTGCGATCAGGTTCCTTTCCCCTTCACCTTCAAAGAGGATGAGACGGCTGATCAAAAAGAAGAGAAAGCCTTGGAAAGATTGGATGAAATGCTTAAAATTAACGGATCAAACTACGCAGCCATGATCATTGAGCCACTGGTGCAGGGTGCCTGCGGTTTCCGGATTTGCCGGACGGAATTTCTCTCAAGACTTAAAGAGAAGCTACAAGCATACGGGATTTTGCTAATTTTCGATGAGGTTATGACGGGATTTGGACGGACGGGTGAGATTTTCGCCTGTATCAAAGCAAACTGCGTTCCAGACATTATCTGCCTGTCAAAAGGGATTACTGGAGGATTTCTCCCGCTTGGGGTGAGCGTCTGTACCGAGGAAATCTACCAAGCTTTTTATGCCGATGATCCAAAAAAGACCTTTTATCATGGCCATTCCTATACCGCCAATCCGATCTGCTGTGCGGCTTCTCTCGCATCCTTTGAGTTATTGCAAAAAACCCAGGCAAAGCTCAAGAAAATCGAAAACTGGCACAGGGATAATCTGGATGAATTATCTAAAAGCGGACTGGTCGAAAAAACCCGCTTTATGGGCACCATCGCAGCCATGGACGTTAAGCTCGGCCCGAACAAAGAATACTCGCCAAAAGACACCCGCTCCATTATCAAGGCTTTTCAGGATAAAGGTTTCTTAATCCGCCCTTTGGGAAACACAATTTATATTCTGCCGCCCTATTGTATCGTCGAGAATGAACTTACATCGGTGTATCAGACCATAGGAGACGTCCTCGGTTCTTTGCGCTTCCACAGATAAGCCTTCACACCACTTAAAGGGCTTTTTTAAATTTGTTTTGAACCTCAAACTGATCTTTATAAGGCTTTCTTTGAGTCAATTTCAGGAGGCTAAAGAGTTCCTGGTCCTGACTAATCTCTTTGTTGGGCGTGGTTAGAAGTTTGCTACCCGAGAAAATGGAGTTGGCTCCCGCCAAAAAACACATCGCCTGATGCTCATAAGACAAATTCTCTCTTCCTGCCGATAAACGCACCATCGTCTCCGGAAAAACGATCCTGGCGGTGGCGATCATGCGGACCACCTCCCAGATGGATACAGGCTCATTTTGCTGCATGGGAGTTCCTTTGATTGGCACCAACGCATTAACCGGGATCGACTCGGGAGAGGTTTCCAATTTTGCCAGGGTCGCCAAAAGTGCAATACGATCCTCGTCTTTTTCGCCCATCCCTAATATTCCGCCGCAACAAAGGGATATCCCAGCGTCCAGCACATGCCCGATGGTATTAAGACGGTCCTCATATGATCTTGTGCTAACGATATTGGGATAAAACTTCTCACTAGTATCCAGATTATGATTATAAGCGTAAAGACCCGCTTTCTTAAGTCTTTTAGCCTGTTCGGGGCTCAGCATCCCTAAGGTGCAGCATACCTCTAACCCCATGGAGGAAACACCTTGGATCATCTCTGTGATCGTCTCGAAATCCTGATCATCCTTGACCTGTCGGCCAGCAGCCCCCATGCAGAACCTTGTGCTTCCAGCCGCCTTGGCCGCCTTGGCCTTGCGCAGAACTTCCTCCAGCTTCAATAGATTCTCCTCGACAACCCCGGTCTCATGGTGGGCGGACTGGGAGCAGTATCCACAATCCTCGGAACAGTCCCCGGTCTTAATCGACTGAAGAGTGCAGACCTGAATTTCACTGGGGTCGTGATGCCTGCGGTGAACCGTTGCAGCCTGGTAAATCAGCTCCAGGTACGGCTGGTGATAAATTTTTGAAATCTCGTCAAAAGTCCATTTTCGCGTTGCCTTGGGCATACTGAATCCTTTTTAAAATCGATTTTGGTTTTAAATTCTCGTTTTTAATCTGCTTCTAGCATAAAAAAGTTTCAGCTTATCGGCAAGCCAAATACCGAGACAACCCCTTTTTCATTTAATAAGGCATCCTGCCAATGTTAAGAAGGCAAATCGATTTCAAAAGTCCTTAATAATTTGATCACATCCACCCCCTCTACACATTAAATAGGTTATGACTGTTGCCTGCGATAAAACGCATAAAACGCTTCCAATAAGCTGATATGATTGTTTTCGTCTGTATATATCAACCAAACTGGAGGCAGGAATGAAACGATTTCAATCAAAGGAAAAGACCTTTGCGGTTCAATGAATCTTAAAAGGTCCATTGAAAAGCTTTTTGGATAAGGTGGACGAAGATATCAACTGTAAACCGATTGAAAAGCTATTGAAGCGAAACACAAAACGACTTAAAGACCTCATCGGAGCAGACCCCTATCTAATTTTGGCTATGTTCAAGTCGATTTTGCCTCAAAGGTGGTTTGGCCTGAGTGACCGGGATTTAGAGAATGCGCTTTACAACGATTTAAAATTGATCCGCTTCACTCGGTTCTCGGTTTCTTCCGAGAAGCCTGATCACACGACGATTTGCCGTTAGTGACGCCTTGCTGATCAAAGACCTATACAGGAAAATACTCGCGGAACTCAACCGTCAACTTGGAAAGGCAGGGGTTCTGGTGAAAGAGGGAGCGATCATTGACACCAAGCTGGTCGAATCCTCACGCCGACCTGGAAAATACATTGAGGAGATAACCGAAGACCGAAAAGAGCCTGACGAGGGGACCGTTTATAGGGTCCGATACTCTGAAGACACCGAAGCCCGTTGGGTTAAGAAGGCTAATAAAGCGCATTACGGTTATAAAGCCAATGTGGCGACAGATGCCGAGTATGGCTTCGTTCAGGGAGGCCATGTCACCGGATCTAACGAATCGGCTATGAAACAACTTCAAAGAGTACTTGACGATCAAAACTTCAACGAAGGAACCCTCATCGCCTGCGTTAAGGTTACGCCTCAAAGGAAAACCGGGAGTTTCTAAAAGCCAGAAAACTCAAGGATGCTATCATGAAAACAGCCTCCCGCAACAGACCCCTGAATAAGGATGACATCTTGTTCAACAAACAGATTTTAAGGTTTCGCTACAAAGTGGAACGCTGTTTTGGAGCCTTGAAGCGGCAGTATGGATTCAACAGGGCAAGGTATCTCAGGAGATTGAAAACCGAATTGGAATTGTATCCGAACGCTTTCGTCTTCAACTTAAAAAAGTTTGTTTTGTTGGTTTCTTAAGGAGAAGTGCGTCCAAAATCTGAATATTTAGTAAATTAAGAGCTATAACGGGCAAAAGACAACCCTTTTCTTTAGAATATGAATGGCGATAAAACGATCCTTTAATCGTTTTTGAAAAACGCAACAGTCTTAGGCTATGAGATCCACAGTTTGCTGCTTTTTATCCAGGATTTCCAGTTTGGCTAAATCTCGATATGTTAGTCTTTGCCCATGATGAAATAATGAATCAAGACTAGCGGATAGCCAAGAGATTATCTTTCATGAAAAAGGATCTTGGGATTATTTAAAAGATCCCTGTAATAACTGGGCTGATTGATTAGCATGACTTGATCATTTTCTTTGATACCCATTTTATTAATCAGGGGGAAGTGAATTTTGAGGAGCATAGGATTGGATTTAAGGGAGATGAAATAAAACAATGAGAAAATATAAATCTGAATGGATTTGTTTTTATTGACAAGTGGTAGTATTTTATTTGAAAATTTGCTATAAAAAATATACGGTATTATAATAACGAATATTTATATAATGTAATCTGTTAAACCTTATTAGCAAGGGGGAGTCATAGCTGTCGACAAGGAAACCTTCAAATCAGCGGTCAACGAGTTTATCAACAAACAAAGAAAACTCCAAAGCCAGGCGGTCGCAAACAAGGAGCAGCAAAATAAAACCAAGGAAATGCTTATCCAGGAAGATAAGAAGCTTTCCAATGATGTTGTTAACGTTTTTTTTGAGCAGGACGACCAAAATCATTTATCAGATGAACTGGTCGAAGAGATGAGTCACGCAATGCACTCGATAAAAAATACCGTTAACGATTTCGACCCTAAAAAGAGGTTTTTTATTCTTGAGACGATGGATTTTTTCAGCAGCAAGATCAGTATCGGCAAGCTGATTCCAGCACTGATGGCTTTACATGGTGTTGATCAAAAAAGAGTGATTTTCGAGTTTTTTAGTCCCACTTTTGTCAGCATCAATAGTAATGTTGAAATTCTTGTCTCCACAGCCGAGCTATTTAACCTCAAAACCATTCACCTCGATCGTGGGAGCCTTTATCTGTTTGTTTCAGATATAGCTAAGACATTAAAAGAGCTGTTTATTCCGCAATTTTTGGCAAAATTTCCCGAGACCCGCTCTCCGGTCGAGTTGCTTTTAAGCGTAATCAGCGCTTACTCCAAGGCCAAGGGCAAAGAAAAGTTGATCTTTTTCAGGGGCATGATCAATGATGAAGTTAGGCTCAGAAAAATAGTCCTGAGCTTTATCAAGACCCTCCAGACACATGACGCGCTTTATGATTACTCTATTAAGAGGCATAGCTACTATAAGCTGTTTTTAATGAACCTGATTAAAAAAGATCGGTTTCAGGGAATCGACCCCGTTGACGTCAGCCGGATTACCGCCGGCTGTTTTTTAGGAAACAGACAGCTAGTCCCGGATGAGGCATTGATCGAAAATATGCTCCATGAAACCATGTACATCGATAAAAACACGTTAATCGCGAAAAAAAAGTTCCTGGATTCCTTGTCACCAACTATGGTTTTTGATCTGATCATGGAATTTAGGAATCATTTGCAAAATCTATCTAAAGGCAATTTCGGCAACGAGTTCGGGTTTATCCAAAAACTTTCGGTCAAAAATATCTTGAGGAAGGTCTGGACGAATATTGTAAAGGTCACCGAAATCAGTCCAGAATCCAACGCCGCTTTTGGCTCTTTTATGGGGAAGATCAAAAAGAATCTGGTTGCCTTTGTGGATTTTGAAAGAAAAACCGAACCCAAAGATGTTAAAGCAAAAGCGGGTAATGGTGTCAAACAAGACCTGGTGGTTCCCAAGGATAATAACAGTCTATCGATTGTACAGAAAAATTTTACTTTAGTGGAAACTGATGTTATCGCTTTCAGGGGGGAGTACGAAGGCGGCAGTCAGAAAGATTTCGCTTACAACTCGCGCTTTTTCAAGCAGGACGACGTGATGACAATGAAGTTTAGATTCAGCTTTGAACAACTCTATCAGGTCATCAATAAAAGCGATCTGGTCCAAACGATAACCTACAAGAAACAGCGCAATATCAAGGAGTTTTACGCGGCCTATGAATTTTTCAAAGGTTTGATATGCATCGGGGTCACCCATAAGAAAACAACTCCGGGCACTCTGATTCAGGAAAACGAGCTTTTTCCTTATATTATTTATTTTAAAGAAACACCCGAAAAACAATTTGGCCGGGTTTTAAGCAGGGAAGCCGAAGTCGATGGCCAACTAAAGTATTATAGCGAGGAATCTTTAACGCCTAATAACGCTATCTATTATTACGAATCGATCTACCATTTTTTTCATCTTTTACCGGAACCCGTTTGGAAGGGTAGCGACTGCCAGGCTTGTATCCGGTTTTTGGTTAAGGAAATTCAGAAGATCAGTAAAGGGGGTGGAAACCTGATGTTTTGTGTCGAGCCACCCGAGTTGCCCCAGTAATGAAGATTCAACGCGTTTATTTTTTATAATAATTGTTGTCTTCCCAAATCTGATAATCCAGAGAGCCTGGAGGATGTGGGTTTTCATCCGAGTCGTAATCTTTATTGCCAAACTTGATTTTTGCGGGTGGATTTGTTTTGTTTTTTTGCCCGCTGAATTTACGAGCGCATTCCTTTCTTATCTCATCAATTAAGAGTATATTTCTTCCATCCATCTCCTGAATAACGCATTCCTCTTTGGTTTGATAGTTTCTGCTAGATAGTCCGGCGCAACTTGAAATCATCAGACATAAGACTAAAATTTGATAAGCGGTAATTTGTATTGCGTTATTCCGTATCATTGTTTCTGATTTATTTGATGTGATCAATGGTTTTTAAAGCAAGTTACTGGCTTTCCAACCAGCTGATATCGACATCTCCTGAGCGGATGACTTGGGGCGGATCGACTGAAAAATCAATGATGGCTGAGTTAATAATAAATTTTTCCCCTTCATCGATGATACAATCCACTCGTTTTTCGTACCGGACCGCAAGATCATTTGGATCGTGAAAGTCAATGTTATCTTCTACGGGAATGCTACTGGACATAATCGGTTCGTCCATCATTTCGACCAGCTTGTTGGCGACTTTATCAGCCGGTATTTTCACCCCAATGGTCTGACGGGGTGAGAGCATGATTTTAGGGATCATTTTCGAAGCCTCGAAAATAAAAGTATATGGTCCCGGTACCACTGATTTGATCTGGCGAAAAATGGGAGTTGATATCCCTTTGGTGTATTGCTGGAACTGCTGGGCATTATTACAAACGAAGGTTAATGGTTTGAACTTATCAATGTTTTTAAGCTGATATATCCTTTTCATCCCTTTTTTACTGTGGATACTACAACCAAAGACGTAAGTCGTATCGGTTTTGTAGATTATGACCCCATCGTTTCTTAGAATTTGGACCACCTGCTCAATGAGACGTTGCTGCGGGTCTTGTGAATGAATTTTAAGGATCATCGCTATCGATCTTTATGAAAACGTGGATGTTTATGGTCGGTTTTGCCTTAACGCTTCATAGACGACAACGGCGGCAGCGGAACTCAGGTTTAAACTTCGAATGTTCTTATTGATCATGGGGATAGTGCAACATCGGTCCTTGAACAGTAGAAGGTAATCCGGATGAATTCCGGTCGTCTCGCTTCCAAAAAGCAGATAATCGCCGGGTTTAAATTTTTTTTCTGTATAAGAAATATCTGACTTGGTTGTTAACAGGTGCATGCGCATGGGGTCAAGTCCTGAAAAATAATCTTTCTGGTCGGGGTAATATTCCCAATCGACATATTTCCAGTAATCAAGACCGGCCCTTTTTAATCTTTTATCGGTCAATTCAAAACCGATATTTCCAACAACTTCAAGCCGGATGTTATTTGCTCCGCATAATCTGGCGATATTGCCCGTATTAGGGGGAATTTGTGGCTCAATCAAAGACACGGTAAACATGAATTTTATCCGAAATGGTTCTAAAGATTTTTAACAAAATCTCAAATAAAAACTCCCCGATCCTCTTTGGTATTAGGGGGGGACTTCAATGCTCAGATTAACAAAGTTGGTTTTTTGGTTGTCAATCAAATCTTTATACCGCAGACCTTTACCACCGAAAATATCCAGGGCACTCCCCACAGTAAAATCGACATGGTCTCTTCCGGATTCCTTGATGAACTTGATGTCTTTTAGTGAGTTGACCCCGCCGGCGTAGGTGATGGGGTGTTTATCCCATTGACCCAATATCGTAATCAGGTCTTCCTCGACACCTTCCTGTTTTCCTTCAACATCGACTCCGTGAATTAGGAATTCGCTACAGTATTGGCTCAAACGGTCCATATTTTTATGGTTG
>Ga0224496_10001973_pt1 | contig 12436 bp, 8 predicted proteins | sample SF_Jul11_sed_USG_2_FD_168127 | JGI IMG/M metagenome (GOLD analysis project Ga0224496, IMG submission 168127) | Sediment microbial communities from San Francisco Bay, California, United States - SF_Jul11_sed_USGS_8_1 | ecosystem: Environmental > Aquatic > Marine > Sediment | place: USA... | reverse complement strand
CGGCAACCACCAAGATGACAACATCGGCGCCTTGCGCGCCGCGTGAGCGCATCGCGGTGAAAGCCGCATGCCCCGGCGTATCCAGAAACGTTATCGTTTTGTTATTATGGGTAACCTGATATGCACTGATGTGCTGGGTGATGCCGCCAGCTTCGCCTGTGGCCACATTGGAATGGCGGATTGCGTCCAACAGTGTGGTTTTACCATGGTCCACATGTCCCAAAATCGTTACAACGGGCGGACGCGCCACCAAGTCCACCTCTTTTTCACTGGCAATCAACCGCCGCCACAAGGGCACCTCGCCGGTATCCTCAGACTCAAGCTGGTCAACCGTTTCCATGGTGGCATCATAGCCCATTTCAGCAGCAACGATGGCGGCGGTATCAAAATCAACCAACTGGTTAATATTGGCCATCACGCCGTTGGCCATCAATACTTTAATTATGTCAATCGGGCTAGAATTAATCACTACTGCCAAATCCCGCACGATTATGCTAGCAGGTAATTCAATTTTTTTCGAATCTGTAACCTTTTCACTCATAACGCCTCATTTCAGAGCCACTCGCTGGGCAGCTAAACATCTTCTCGTGCAAACAGCCTACCTTATACTCATCTGCCCGTAGCGAATTCAGGACCCCCCGTATTGTCCTTGTCTCTATACTATTCCGCTTATTTTTCGACCAAGGAATCCGCTGGCAGTGTTTGCAAAAATGCTGCCAGAGTTTCTTTGTCCTCTGTGGTCAAGTTGGTTTTAAGTGCCTGCGCCAGCGCTCCCCCCAAACCCCGTTGCCAACAGGAACGCTGGTCGTGTAAATATGCGCCTCGACCGGCCAACTTTTCTCCCAGGTCTACCTGCACCCCATCTGCGGTACGTACCAACCGGACCAATTCTCGCTGCGCCTCAACTTTTCGACAACCGACGCAGGTGCGGCGAGCAACATGTTTGCCGCGCCGTCTTTTTTTTCCAGCCACAATGCTTAAAATACCTTCTGGTTTTATATGTTCCAATCATCTTCTTCCGACCAATCACCCGTGCCGCGCTTTCGTTTGCGCTTCACGATGGTCACATCATGGTCGGGATCATATACAATTTCGCGGAACTTCTTCTTTTTGCTCTTTTTGGATTTACCTGCAGGCTGCTCTTCTTCAGTCGAAGCTTCCACTGCATCTGGGGTTTCCAATAATTCACTTGTGCGTGCGAATACATCTTCTATTGAAGGCATAACCTCCAGATCCGATTCTTCATCCTCGGTGCCGGGTTGCTCCCCAGCGTCAATGCTGGCAACGGCTGCTTCCATGTCGATGTCTTCAAGCGCCGCCTGCTCGCCAATCTCATCATCTTCTTCTTCACTAGTCGCTGCTTCAGCCTCACCTTCAACCACTCCGGCCTCGGGCTGCAGTTCTTCAACAACCTCTTCCACTGGGAAATCGTATTCAGCCAGCGCTTCTTCAATCAAGGTCAGCGCTTTCGGTCCCACTCCATTGATCTTCAATACCACGTCTGCATCAATATTGAGCTGCAGCATCAGATCACCGATCGCCGAATAGCCTTCGCCGGTTAGCTTGATAGTCAAGCTGGGTGCCAAACCAAGATCATCCAGCGGAATATCAAAGGCCGCATCCGGAATGGATTTCCGCGCTTCGCGTATTCGGTCTTTTTCTGCATCCATGGCGGCCAACTGCCGGTCTGATGCCCCGCGTTCTACCAGGTCGATGAATTTACCCATAAGGGTATATTCCTCTGGGGTAACCGGGCGGCCCTCCGCCTTTTTGGCCAGCGCTGCTTCCACAGATGGGATCGTCTCACCCAGCGCTTTTTTCTCTTCAACGTAGGCTGGATTGTTCTCGATTTTATGCAGCGCCTCTGCAGCTGCCTCGGGCAAGCTCTTAATATCAATCCGCCAAGAAGTCAACTTGGCTGCCAGACGTGCATTCTGCCCATCCCGGCCGATGGCCAAACTGAGCTGGTCTTCCGGCACGACAACGGTCGCAGTCTTGGTGCCGCCGACGCCCTCAGTGAGGAATACTGCGGTTACCCTGGCAGGGCTGAGCGCTTTGGCAATATAGACTGTTGGCTCATTGCTCCACTCGATCACATCGATCTTTTCGTCATGCAGTTCGCGCACGATCGCCTGGATACGCACCCCGCGGATGCCAACGCAAGCGCCCACCGGGTCAATCCCGGGCTGCAGCGCCGCCACGGCCACTTTCGAGCGGTAGCCTGGTTCACGTGCTATAGAGCGTATCTCAACCAACCCATGGTATATTTCAGGCACTTCATCTTCAAGCAGCCGGCGCAGGAAATTACGGTGACCGCGCGAAAGGGTAATCTGCGGGCCGCGCGGAGAGAGCTTCACCTCCGCCAGTAGTGCCCGCACACGATCATGTACCCGGAAACGTTCTCCGGGGATCTGGTGGTTGCGCGGCATAATGCCTTCAGCTTTGCGGTCCAAACCCAAGGTAATGACGCGTGGATTGGTCGCCTGGACGACTCCGTTCACAATTTCGCCCAACTGCTTATGATAGTATTCGTACTGTGCATCCCGTTCAGCTTCACGGATGCGCTGTTGGATCACCTGCCGAGCGGTCTGCGCTGCTACTCGCCCAAAATCCTTCGGCGTGGATTCGACCAACACAATACTTCCCAGTTCAGCTTCCGGGTCAGCTTTTAATGCTTCTTCGAGCACAACTTCTGTTCTGTCGTCCTGGACCGAGTCGACCACTTCTTTTTCGGCCAAGATGATTACGCTCCCAGTTTCGAGGTCCAGACTGGCACGCACATCTTGCGCAGTGGATGCATTGACCGTTTTTCTGTAAGCAGAAACCATGGCGGCTTCCAACGCCTCCAGGACCACTTCCTTGGGAAGTTGCTTGTCGTCCAACACCTCGTTGAAGGCCAAGGCAAATTCCTTTTTCATAACCTTTTACTCTCCATGTTTGACTGCGGATAAAAGTCAGGGTTTTTGTTAGCTATTCTCTAATACACAGAAAAGTGGGGGTTGCCCACTTTCCAAAGCATTCACCGTATTGAGACCTACCTGTAAAGATTCTAGCATGGAACGACAGCGCGCGCAAGGGCTTTAGGGGCGGTGATGACGACCTCTCAGCATCCGCAAGTCAGGCTGGAAAACCGGCATCTTTCCCCATTTTCCGCCCGCTTGTTTCTAACGCAATTATCATTTTAGAGTAAAATAAAATGGTTCCTTATATAGGTAAATGTCCTATGCTCAGATTAATCAACCAAAACTCCTTTTTGATCGCCATCGTGATCGTTTTTATTGTCGCCTTGACTACCGTTTCACGGCGCGGCTTTTCCCCACAATCTATGGGCTTGCTTGCCGCTATAGCCGCCGTGTTAGCCGGCGTGTTCTTTTCCTTCCGCGCCAGCCCAGGCACCCAAGAATCTACCACCGCAGTACAAACCCATATCGGCCAAGGCACTCCCGTCCTCATCGAAGTCCAATCCCCCTTCTGACTGGCTTGCGCCGCTGCGCAGCCCATCGTAGATGAGCTAGAAATTAAATTCGCCGGGCAGTTAGATGTCATCCGTGTAGATATCCAATCCCCCGCCGGGCGTGAGCTTGCCCAAATCGTCAACGCCCGCTATACACCCACCTTCATTTTGTTCGATGCTCAGGGAACCGAAATATGGCGCGCAGTTGGCTCCATTGATCCAGCCCAAGTCGCCGATTATCTCGAACCCTAGTTCATTCCTCTGTCACCTTTTCTAGACGTTTTTCCATCCGCCAGCCCGGTTCGTTCACATGCTGTAAAACCCCTTTTTCGTCATGATACGACCATCTGCCTGGGTCCTTCTCCATCACGCGATAACCCAAGCGCATGTACAATCGCCGTGCTCCCCGGTTGCTGCGGCTGACATTCAAAGTGACCAATTTATACCCGCGCCGGATCAAATCCGCCTCCACCAGCTGCATCAATTTGCTGCCCAATCCCATATTTCGAAATTTGGGCTTTATGCGAAAAGAGTGGATATAGGCGCGTGTCTTACCATTGGCCAAGCTTGGGTCTGCTTTACTGGTGAATTGCACAAAGGCTTGCCCGACAACACCATGACCAGGCAGCTCCACAACCCACATCAAGGCCAACCCGGCCAGCATCCGCTTGTAAACCTGTAGATACATCCTGCGAAAATGGGCAAACTCCCCATCCCACTCCAATGCCGGCAGGTCATCATGCAGCAACAGCCGCATGCAGGCTTGGTCTGCAGCATTTAGCGCAAGGCTGTCCGCCTGAAACCTAGCCTTCTCAATTGCTCTCATCAAGCAGTTTCTCCAGCAAGGCATCTTCCTCTAGATTGGAGGCAATCTCCCCATCAAGCCAAGCCGCACGCAATCTGGCCAAAATGCGCCGGTATTCCGGCCCAGGCGGTATCCCGCGTTCCCGCAGATCGTCCCCGGTGATATTGGCTTGCACTTGCTTCCATTCCGTAATATAGGTTTGCAGCCTGTTTTGCCCGGCTTCATTTGCACACAAAAACACAGCGTACAGCCCCAATGGCGCCACCCCATCCAAACGGGCAGCCGCCTGGCTGGCTGGCAGCTTCACTATTTCTGGCAGATCCTGGACCAAATCACTGGCTGCGGCAACCGCTTTACCAATGATACCCGGCAGCTTTAAGCGCCGGCAAACTGCTTGGCCGGCTTTTTTAGGCAGCTGCATAAACCACAGCGTATAGGTAAGTGCAGTGTGCAGCGGGAACTGTTCTGCGATCGGGGCCAAACCCCAAATCGGGTCAGGAACCTTTTTCAGCAAGTCATCTATTTGTTGGCCAAGTTCACCATCCCAGCGCAGATCAGGGTGGATTGCCGCGATGATCTGCCTTTCCGCCAAGCGGTCCAGCATGGCTCGGCGGTTGTCTTCAGCCAAGATGATATCCAATTCGTGGCGCAGCCTATCTCCCGAAACCCGGTCAAGCAGCGGTAATGCCGCATCCAGCAGCTCCAAGGTGCGCGGCTCAATGGTGAATCCAAAACGTTGTTCAAACCGCACCGCTCGTAAAATCCGTGTTGGGTCATCCACGAAGGACAGCGAATGCAATACCCGCACGCGCCCGTTTTGCAGGTCGGTCAGCCCACCCCAATGATCATTCAGTTCGCCATAATGGCGTCCGTCCAGCCGCAAAGCTAAGGTATTGATGGTGAAATCTCGGCGGTGCAAATCCAACTTAATGCTGCCGCGCTCCACCGTGGGCAGCGCGGTAGGGTGCTTGTAAAATTCGCGCCGCGCCGACACCAAATCCAGCGTGGTGGGCAGTTGGTCTGCCTCCACCGCCGCGCCAGTTTGCTGGCTCAGTTTCTTGGCCAGCGCCGGGCGCACTTGCTCGATCTGCCATTTCGATGTGCCGAACCTCGCATGCGTGGTCAACCGCCCGCCGTATTCTTTCACCAGTGATTTTGCCAAGGCAATCGCATCCCCCTCCACAACCAAGTCATAATCCATGCTGGGGCGCTCCAACAACAGGTCGCGCACGAACCCGCCTACGATGTAAAAAGCTGCATGCTGGCTGTGCGCCGCCTGGGCCACCGCCTTGAGGAAAACCAGCCGCCCGGCCGGCAAAACATCCTCCAGCCTGCCGGCCAAGTTTTGCGCGCTGCCATTCGCTGGCTCCGGAGTGAGGATCTTGAGCAAGTCCGTGCGCGTCACGATCCCTATGATTTGGTTCGTCTCTGGGTCCACCACCGGGATTTGCCCCCAGCCGGTATCCGTCATCCGCCGCTGCAGTGCTTCCACCGCCGCATCTGGCTCGATGGTCACCTCTCCCGCCTCCATAAGGTCGGCTGCAGTCAAGTTGAGTTTGTGGTTCAAGGCGCGGTCCACCGCCCGGCGGGTCAACAGTCCGGCAACCTTACCATCCGCAACCACCGGGTACCCCTCATAGCCATAGCGCGCCATCTGTGCTGCCGCCGTTTTCACCGGTGTATCTGGTGCAAACAACTGTGGGCCGCGCGACATGATCTCCGCTACCGTTACAACCGGGCGGACATGCTGCGGCAGCAGGGAGATCAATTCCTCTTTGATCTCATCCATTCCCGGTTTGTGGATCAGCGCGGCTGCCGCCCGCGGATGCCCGCCGCCGCCAAAATGTTCGGCGATCGCCGCAACGTCCACATAATCGGTCGTGGCCCGCCCGATCAATTGCGTGCCGGCGCGTGTGGCGAACAGCAAGATCAACCCATCCGGGTCCAATACATCGCGCAGTTTATGCGCCAGCGTGGATAATTCCTCATCCATCGCCGTGGCATCCCCGCTGGCCAAAATGATCGTTTGCCCGTTGATCTGGTGCGTCTCGGTTGATTGGTGCAGTTGGTCATACAAACTTTGCTGCTCAGGCGAAAGCGGGTGGTTCAAAAATCCCGTGGCGATCTGCAGGCTGGCGCCCTGTTCCAGCAAAAATGCTGCCGCGCGCACATCCCGCGGCGTGGTGCGCGTGTAGCGCAAAGAACCGGTATCCTCATAAATTCCCAGCAGCAGCAGTGTGGCCTGCACCAAGGTCAAATGCCCGTTGCGTTCTTGCAATGCTTCCACCAGCAAAGTGGTCGCCGCGCCGATTGGCTCACTGGTCACCGTCCACTCAGCCGGCAAGTCTGTCCGCCGCGGGTGGTGGTCGATCACCTGGACTTGGGTTTTTGCACTCATCCCCTTAATACTTACCGGGGATTGCGTATCCACCAAGGTGACCGTTTCAATATTCTGTTTGGGAAGATCACGGGGATCAATAAACGGCAGGTCAAGGCCATACAGGGTGATATATGCCCGTACGTTGCGGTTTAAGCGGCGCGGCAAAACCGGCAGCGCCGCTTCATTCAGCAAATACGCTCCCAACAAGGATGCCAACGCATCAAAATCTGCCTGTTCGTGGGTCAGAATAATATGCACCTGTTTATTTTACTTCACCCCCGCTTGCCCGTCACCGAAATCTTAGGTGAATAATGCCCAGCTTGGCTTTCTTTATGGTGTTTCCGAAGGGGCTGCCGCAGTTAGGCTGGCAATTTCAATATCTGCCGCCGCCCGGAGGGTATCGGTTGGCCAAGGTGTCAGGGTCGGCCGCTCGGTTGGCAATTCTGTGGCCGTTGCCGTAGCCGTAGCTGTAGCCGTGCTGGTAGCGGTCTGGCTGGGCAATGACGTTTGCGTGGCCGTCGCCGTTGGAGTTGCGGTGGGGTCTGGCCGTAGGTAATACCAGCTCAACCCGCTCGCCAGGGCAAATCCGGCCAACACCACCAGGCCGGCGCCGGCAGCCACCAACTTGCTGTTGAATTTACTCGTCTTATCTTTTCGCCGCTTGCGTTTGCCCTTCGAGAGCGGCATTTCCAAGGCAACCGCCGTGATATTATCTTTTCCTCCCATCTGGTTTGCCAGGTCGATCAAATTGGCTACCGCCTCATCCAGGTCTTCCGTTTCTAATTCCTCAAAGATCTCATGGTCTTCGACCATATCATTCAAACCATCCGAGCACAGCAGCAGCCGGTCGCCAGGCTGCAGGCGCATGCCCTGGTTATTGATCGCCTGCGAATCGTTTTCGCGCGAGTGTAAACGCAGCCGTAAATCAACCTCCACCGGGGTCCGCGATCCCAAATACCGCCGGATGATATTTGCATTCGGGTGGCGCCGGGCTTGCTCGGTGGTTAATACCCCGGCATCCACGCCTTCCTGCACCCAGGTATGGTCAATATCCAGCTGGCGCATGTTTTGGCGCCGCGCCAGATATATCCGCGAGTTACCCACCGAGGCCACATACAAACGGTCCCCAATGATCCAAGCGCACACACAGGTTGTGCCCATCCCTTGCTTGCTGCTGTCCGCTTCGGCGCCCGCCAAGATCGCTTGGCTGGCCTGGATGATCGCCGCCTGCATAATCGCCGTCGGCTGGCTGCCATCGCTCTCTGCCACTGCCTTGCTGATCATCTCCACGGCCATCTCCGAAGCAATTTCCCCGGCTTGATGGCCGCCAATCCCATCGGCAACGATAGCAAATACCACCGGGGTATCATCCGTGGCGCTTAATTGGTACGCCGTGACCGAAAATTGGTCCTCATTATTCTTACCGGTCATCCCTGGGTGGGTCCCGGCAGCCACATTAAAGTGTGCTCTCTTGGATGGGATCAAATTTTATCTCCCTCCCGGATGACCACCGGGCGGCGCTCCTTTTCCGGGTTCGTCAGCGTAAAACGGTAACCCACGCGCCCAAAATGGATCAAGTCGCCGTGTTCGATCCGGCAGCCGCTTGCCGAGACCGGGGCAAAGTTTAACCATGTACCCGCCACGCTCTCGCTGTCTGCAAGCCAGAATTTTCCCTCTGCATCTTGCCACAGCCGCGCATGCACATCTTCCAATGCCGGGTCATCCAAGCGAACTGTCACTCGTACAGCATCGCGTCCAAAGGTCATTTCTTCGGCAGTCATCGGCAGAACCTTCCCGGGCATGCTCTCTCCTGAATGGTCAACCGGGGTCAAATAGGCCGGCGCTTGGGAAGCAAAACGCTTCTGGCTCCACGCCTGCCCCGGCGACGAGACCCGCCGGGCGAATTGGGCCAACTTGCTGGCCGGTTCGTCATACTTGGCTTGCGGCAGCGCGTCAATTGGCTGCGTCACCGGGTCCCCAGCAGACCGTTTCTTGCGTCGCCGTTTTCCCAGCTGGCGCGGTTGGATCCGCCCGGCCAATACCAGCACCAAGATCAAAACAATCCCGGCCACACCCACCGCCACCGCTGCCATTGTGCTGCCGAACTTGGCATACAATTGGTCCAGTCCCTGCGGCGGCCGCTGCACCGTGACCTGGACCGGAGTCTCGATCGTCACGCCGCTCATGCCCAAGTGATCTTCGGCCACCACCGCTATATATACGCGCTCGCTCACCTCGTAGGCGCTCAGATCCCAGGTGAATTGGTCAAAGGGAGCTTTGGTGTTTTCCGCCACCACGATCCCATTAACATACAACCGCGTGCTTGCCAACGGGCGCACAAAGCTGTCCGGGAATTCAATGATGACCTCAATGGTTTGTTCGCTGGGCTGCATTTCATTTTCCCCTTCCCCGTTTTCCGGCGCTGCCCGCACGATCTGCGAAGGCGGCGAAACCAGGATCGGTTTTGGCGCCTGCACATGGACCTCAAATGCGCGCCCTGGGGCGGCGACTTCCCAACCATCTTTCTGGATCACCATCGCCAATTCATGCACGCCTGCCGTGGTCAGCACAGACTGGTAGCTGACGACATACGCGTCGCGCAGCATATCAAAGACCACCTGGAAATCCAGGTGCTTTTCCGCGCCGAGGAATTTATCCAGCTTCCCGCCGGTCAACTCGGCCAGCAGGCGTAGATCTTCGGCTTCAGGAGAGTCATACAGCAATGGGGAATCGACCAGCCAAACAAATACATGCACGCCAGCCTCGTTGGCTTGCTCCGCCAAGGCGCGCAAGCCATTATTGAATACCGGGTTCAAGGTAGGTGTCAAAAATAATACCGCCCGCTGCATCCCCGGTCTTGGCGTCGCTTCCGCCGCCATACTGATCCCGCGTGCCAATCCATCCAAAGACGGGTTGGCCAGCTTGAAATCCGGGGCATACGCTTCTAGCGCAGCCAGCCATTTCGCCCGGTCGGGCTCAAAACTCACCGGCGCGCCTTCCGGTGTCACCAAGCTCAATGTATCTTCCCCGGAAGGCTCCGTGCTGGCCGCCCAAGCCTGAATGTCCTCCTGGATGTAATCAAAACGCGAATTTCCTTTTTCATCACGGATCCCAAAAGGCGTCGCCTCGTTGACCACCACAACTGCCTGCACACCGACCTCGCTCTCCAACACGTGCTCTACAGGCAGCGGCACACCGTCCTCTAGGGCAGTGATTTCCCCGGCCTGCAAACCAGATACAAATGCTCCCTGGTCATCGCGCACATCCAGGTAAGCTGTTATTCGGGGGAATCCATCGGGTAGAGGCGCGCTGATTGACGCACGCCTAGCAGATTGGGCGCTGACCAACAGTGGGAACCATAAGCAAAGCAGCAGATAGCCAGCGGTTCTGCCAAAATATTTGAACACGTCCAAATTTTAGCACATCTTGCCGCTGCATTGTATACCAACTTAATTCTAAGCCCGGTCATAGCAGCAGCCCGCCAACATCCCCGCCCACTCACCTACCTGGCTGCCGCTGCGTTCACGTTGACGCCGGGTATCCGCAATGGTAATATCACTCAGAGAGTGAATTTAAGCCAGCATGAAACCAACCCGCCGTTTTTCCATCACCCTGAAAGCCTTGCAGCACCTCGGCCTGCGCCCTTTGCTGCTGTTGGCCAAATACCGGCTGCAGTTGCACAGCGGCTTCTTTCGCTGGCGCTTACCCGCCGGGGGAGACCACCTCGCCGTGCCGGTCCAACCCGTGCTGGCCCTCCCTTCTCAAAAGCAGCTGCTCACCGTACTGGGTGACCAAGTCCAAGCCTTGCTTGTCCAGGCCGATGAGGTCGTCGCAGGGCAGGTGCGTTTGTTTGGCAGCCAGCCGCGCCCGCTGCAGCTCACCTTACCAAATCCACTGCAGCATTGGACGGCCTCCGAATCCGCCTGGGTCCATGGTGAAGACATCAAGTTCACCTGGGAACCAGGCCGTTTTGGCTGGGCGATCACCTTGGCGCGCGCATATTATTTGAGCGGCGACGAAACCTACGCCCAATCGTTTTGGGATCACACCATACAGTTCCTTGAGGCCAACCCACCCAATCTCGGCCCACAGTGGTCTTCCGCCCAGGAAGTCGCCCTGCGCCTGATGGCCCTGCTTTTCGCCTACCAGCTTTGTGAACCTTCCCCACACACCACCCCCCAACGCAAAACTGCCCTGGCCCGCTCGTTGGCAGCCCATGCCGCCCGTATCCCACCCACGCTGGGTTATGCGCGCGCCCAAAACAACAACCACTTGCTTACCGAAGCTGCCGGCCTATACACCGCTGGGGTGGCCCTATCCGCACATCCCCACGCCGGGTACTGGCGGGCACTTGGGTGGCGCTGGCTGAACCATGCTTTGCAAAACCAAATCTCCGCTGATGGCGTGTATATCCAGCACAGCGCCAACTACCACCGCCTAATGCTCCAGGCGGCCCTTTGGTCCGCCGCCGTGGCCCAAAACAATGGCGATTCCATGCCCCAATTATCCCTGGACCGTTTGGCTGCTGCCACCCGCTGGCTTTTGGGGCTGCTGGATGACGCCCACGGTCAGGTCCCCAACCTCGGTCCCAACGACGGCGCCTACATCCTGCCCTTAACCGTATTCCCCTTCACCGACTATCGTCCTGTACTGCAAGCCGCCAGCCTCGCCTTTTTAAAATCGCGCCCCTTCCCCAACGGTCCCGCGGACGAAATGGCCCTATGGTTGGGTCAAGCGCTGGACACCGAACGCCCAATCTTTCCCCCAAGCCATCCCCAGCGTTTGCACGGTAAAGAAAGCTGGGCCTACCTGCGCACCGCCCATTTTTCTTCCCGCCCGGGCCATGCCGACCAACTGCACCTCGATTTATGGTGGCGCGGGCTGAACCTCGCTCAGGATGCCGGCACTTTCCTTTATAATGCCCCGCCTCCTTGGGAGAACTCCCTTGCCGTCGCCGCGGTTCACAATACCCTTACGGTTAACCACCAGGATCACATGCTTCGCGCCGGGCGCTTCCTGTGGCTAGATTGGGCGCAAGCCCATATTACCGAGCAAGACCATGGCCCCGATGGCCGCTTGGTCCGTCTGGCTGCCCAGCACAATGGCTACCGCCGCCTCGGCCTCACCCACCACCGCCAGGTATCCTGCACCCCAGACCAACATTGGATCATCACCGACAACCTGCTCCCCAACCGCCCGATCAACGACCACTTCACCGCCCGCCTGCACTGGCTGCTGCCCGATTGGCACTGGGAGCTGGAAGGCACCACCTTACGCATGCAATCCCCGCATGGGTGGGTCAAGCTGCACATCGCCGCTGCCCCTGGCGTAGCTCACCAAGTACAGTTAGCCTGCGCCGGAGAGCGGCTGCATGGATCCGCTCCCGTTGCCCCCACGCAGGGCTGGGTCTCACCCACCTACGGCGTCAAACTCCCCGCTTTGTCTTTCGCCGTCACCATGCACGCGCCGCTCCCCCTTCAATTCACCTCCACCTGGACTCTGCCTCAATAGCCGGCGGTCAGTGACCATGCATATTCTCCTCATCCACCAGGCTTTTGCCGCCCTCGACGAACCCGGCGGCACCCGCCATCACGAACTCGCCCGCTACTTGGCCCTCCAGGGGCACCGCCTCACCGTGATCGCCAGTCCGGTCAGCTATCTCACCGGCGGCTCCAGCCAGCCGCGCCCCCGCTGGGTCGAACGCCAGGACGGCGGCCCGGGCGTCACCGTGCTGCGCGCCTACACCTACCGCGCCCTGCACCGCAGCTTTGTCCACCGCGTCTTCAGCTTCCTCAGT
>Ga0224496_10001972_pt1 | contig 12438 bp, 9 predicted proteins | sample SF_Jul11_sed_USG_2_FD_168127 | JGI IMG/M metagenome (GOLD analysis project Ga0224496, IMG submission 168127) | Sediment microbial communities from San Francisco Bay, California, United States - SF_Jul11_sed_USGS_8_1 | ecosystem: Environmental > Aquatic > Marine > Sediment | place: USA... | reverse complement strand
TGATCGCCCCCGGCGGCCTGGACGAAACCAACATCCCCGACTCCATCAGGGCCGCCCTGACCCGGGCCGCCACCCAACCGGACTTCAATAGTCTTATGGCCACCATGGAAGAAGCCTATGGCCGGGTTTCCGAACTCTATCGCATTATTGTCGATGAGCCGGCTAACCAGGCCCGCGAGCGCCTTCCCATCGAGGACGGCCAATCCTGATAACCGTGCCGTGCAACGGGTTGATATTGCGCGGCCATGGATTATACCGTTTTCTTTTCCGATACCCTGACAAGGAGAATATCCCATGCGCGTCGATGCTGGCGACAAGGCCCCCGACTTCACCCTTCCCACCGATGGCGGTGGCGAACTGTCGCTGTCCTCGCTGGAGGGCCGGAAAGTTGTCCTTTATTTCTACCCGAAGGACGACACTTCGGGCTGCACGGCCGAATCGATTGCCTTTCGGGACGCGCTGGCGGATTTCGAGGAGGCCGGCACCGCCGTGATCGGCCTGTCAAAGGATAGCGCCGCGAAACATGACAAGTTCAAGGTCAAATACGATCTGAACTTTCCCCTGGTGGCCGACGAGGAATGCACCGCCTGCGAGGCCTGGGGCGTATGGATCGAGAAATCGATGTACGGCCGCAAGTACATGGGGATCGAACGTTCCACATTCCTTATCGACGCCAATGGCAAGATCGCCAGGGCCTGGCGCAAGGTAAAGGTTCCGGGCCATGTGGAAGAAGTGCTGGAGGCAGCCAAACAGCTTTGATCCACATCAAGGAGATATATCGCCCGCTGCATTAAGTTAGTGATCTAACATAATAGCGGAGAGCGAGATGGACACCGTTTTAAGTCTGACGATGGCCGATGTCGTGGCCGCCCTGCTGCTCTTGACCCTTATGGTCGCGATATACCTGTTCGCCCGATGGACGAACGATGAATCGAGGCCGCTGCTACTGAAACGCATGATTTCAAGGGCCGGAGCCAAGCTGACCCAATCCGACGACCCGCTGCTGGGAGATAAACTGGCAGCGGCGGCGCGCGTTTGCGCCGGCTGCCGTAACCGGGAAGAATGTGAAATCCTGCTGGCTGAAGAATCGGAAGGCGACATACCTGACTATTGCCCTAACCGGCGCTGGATCAACTCGCTAAGGGCCAAGCCAGCCTGAAATTCAGCCGCACACGGTCACGATATCGCCACAGAGGCATTCCATAACAGGCATCCGTAACATCAGGATGCCTATCTCCAATGCCGACCATCATCACCCATCCCGCCGCCGCGCTTGGCCTGTTCCCCTGGTTCCGCACACAGATCGGCCGGCCCGGCGTATTGCTGACCGGCGCCGTGCTGACGATTGCCCCCGACCTGGATATGATCGGTTTCAGACTTGGCATTCCCTACGAGCATATGTTCGGACACAGGGGTTTCAGCCATTCCCTGTTGGCGGCGCTATTGATGGGCGGTTTCCTGGCCGCCGTCGGCGCCCGGTTCTGGCGGCTGCATTTCGGGATGCTGTGGACATATTTCTTTCTCTGCACGCTTTCCCACGGGCTGACGGACATGCTGACCGGCGGCGGGTTGGGCATAGCCCTGTTCGCCCCCTTCACGAACGAACGCTATTTTTTCGACATCCGGCCGATCACGGTATCGTCCTTCGGCATAAGGGACTTCACGAATGGCCGCTGGACCGCAGTGCTGGGCAGCGAACTGCGCTGGATCTGGCTGCCGGCGCTGGGGCTCGGCCTGGCCGGGCTGATGGCGAGCTGGTTGCTGGCACGATATCGCGCCCTGCCCGCCCCGTTGAAAAGCGACTGACTCTCGCCCTCGTTCCCGCAATGCTGTAAGAACGCCAGCATGGAAAAGACATTATCCGAACTGGCGGTCGGGGTATTATTAACGGCCGACCCGGTCGAAAAGGCCCGCGCCGCGCAACATGCGGCGGCGGCCTGGCGAAAAACCCCGGACATGCCGGTTGGACAGGCTATTACGCCCCGGCGCCCGGCCCGCCCTTCCCGGCCTGTCCTTACCCCCCCGCGCGACGTGCCGCGCCGGAAAATAACTTCGGGCGAGACCGGCCGCATCGCGTTGCTGCATGCGTTGGCCCATATCGAGCTCAACGCCATTGACCTGGCCTTCGACATTATCGCGCGCTTCACCGATCAGAATTTGCCCCGCGCCTTTTACGAGGACTGGATTGCCGTCGGCGAAGACGAGGCGCGCCATTATCTGCTGCTGGCCGACAGGTTGGCTGAACTGGGCGCCGCCTATGGGGATATGACCGCCCACGACGGGCTGTGGCTGGCCGCCGAGGAAACCGCCGACGACCTGCTGGCGCGGCTCGCCATCGTGCCGCTGGTGCTAGAGGCGCGAGGTCTGGACGTTACCCCGGCGATGGTCGACAAGCTGCGTAGTGTCGGGGACGCCCGCTCGGCCGATATTTTACAGCTGATCCACGACGAGGAGATCGCCCATGTGGCCGCCGGCATGCGCTGGTTCAGCGATGTCTGCGGAAAGCGCGGGCTGGACGCCGCCGAGACATACGGCGCATTGGTCCGGGCGCGCTTCAGGGGCCATCTGAAACCACCCTTCAATCGCGCCAGCCGCGATGCCGCGGGCCTGCCGCCGGACTTCTACGAGCCACTGGCCAGCGATCCGTGAACAACCGAGTCAGTTAACAAACAAGGGAGAAAACAGTGACCAGAACACATAATCCGGCAGGCGTCGCCCCGCCCTTCAGCAACTATGTGCATGGCGTGGAAGTCCCGGCGAACGCCAAATGGCTCTATGTCTCGGGCCAGCTCGGCGTAACGCCGGACGGATCGGTTCCCGGTGATTTCATCGGCCAGGCCGAACAGGCCTTCCGCAACGTCATCGCGGTCCTGCAAGAGGCCGGCATGGGCGTGACCGATATCGTGCGGGTCAATACATACCTGACCGACACGGCCGATATCGGCGACTATCGCGGCATCCGCGACCGGATGCTGGAAAATCACGCAACGGCATCGACCATGCTGGTGATCTCGGCGCTGGCGGCGCCGCATTTCAAGATCGAAATCGAGGTGGTGGCGGCGAAAGCCTAGTCTTCGTCGTCGCCCGCGCTCCCCGCAACCCGCTGCGCAAGCGAAGCCTGCAGGAACAGGTCGATATCGCCGTTCAGCACGCCCTGGGTGTCGCTGGTTTCCGCCCCGGTGCGCAGGTCCTTGATCATCTGGTAGGGCTGCAGCACATAGGAACGAATCTGGTGCCCCCAGCCGATATCCGTCTTGGCGTCATGTTCGGCCTGGGCCTTGTCTTCCCGGCGCTTCAACTCGGCCTCATAGAGCCGGGCCTGCAGCATCTTCATGGCGGTGGCGCGGTTCTTGTGCTGCGAGCGGTCGTTCTGGCACTGCACGACGATGTTGGTCGGAATATGGGTGATGCGGACCGCCGATTCGGTCTTGTTGACATGCTGGCCGCCGGCGCCCGATGCGCGGTAGACATCGATGCGCAGATCCTTATCGTCGATATCGATTTCGATATCGTCCTCAAGCACCGGGTAAACCCCCGCCGCGGCGAAGCTGGTGTGGCGACGCGCCGCGGAATCATAGGGTGATATGCGCACCAGGCGATGGGTGCCGGTCTCGGTCTTCAGCCAGCCATAGGCGTTGTGGCCGGAAATCTTGAGGGTCGCGGATTTCAGCCCCGCCTCTTCCCCCGCCGATTCCTCGATCCATTCCACCTTGTAGCCATGCGCGTCGGCCCAGCGCGTATACATGCGCACCAGCATCTCGGTCCAATCCTGGGACTCGGTACCGCCGGCGCCGGCATGAACTTCCAGATAGGCGTCGTTGTGATCGGCCTCGCCCGACAGCAGGCTTTCGATGCGGCGCTTTTCGACCCTTTCCTGCAACGCGGTCAGCGCGGATTCCGCCTCGGCCTGAACATCGGCGTCGCCCTCGGCCTCGGCGAGTTCGATCAATTCCAGCGAATCATCCAGTTCCTGGCTGATTTCGTCATATGCCTTGATCGCGGACTCCAGATGGGTCCGCTCGCGCATCAGCTTTTGCGCCTTGTCCGCGTCATTCCAGAGATCGGGATTTTCGGCGAGCGCATTCAGCTCTTCTAGTCGGCGTGTTGAGACATCGTAGTCAAAGATGCCTCCTCAGCAGCAACATCGACTGCTTGATGTTATCGGCAATAGCCTGAATTTCCGCGCGCATGGACGCATGCTCCAGAATTGGATTAATGATAATGGTCGGCAGGATTTAGTGAATTACGCGGCGCCGCGCAACCGTCCTGAATAACTAATCAGTAAAGTCCGCTGTCGGTACCCTTCTTGAGAGCCTTCGGCGGCTCGCCCTTGTCCCTCGGCTGGTTCCGCGTAACCGAGCCATCGGAGTTGATTACCATGGTCGGCACATCGCTGTCGTTTTCCGACCCGTCCAGGTAAACAATCCCGGCATTCAGGCCCGGTTCTGTACCTCGGCGGAACGACTCGTTGACGATCTTTCTTCTGTCGTCACCGGGTTTCGCCGGCAGACCGGTCTCGGTATTCATCAGGACCATGCGAATCCCCTCGGGAACGCGGAACGGCGTGGCGGTCTTTCCCGACAGCGCCTGTTCCATGAATTCCATCCAGATCGGCAACGCCACGTTACTGCCGGTCTCGCCAATGCCAAGCGTGCGCGGCGTATCGAAACCGACATAAACCCCGGCGACAAGATCGGGAGAAAATCCCATGAACCAGGTGTCCTGACTCTCGTTTGTAGTCCCGGTCTTGCCGGCCAGCGGTTTGCCAATCCGGCTGGCGCGGTATCCCGTGCCACGGCGCACCACGCCCTCCATCATCGACACGATCTGATAAGTGCTGATCGGATCCGACACGACCTCGCGCTCGTCGGGGATTGCCGGCGTCTGCTGCCCGTTCCAGGCCGCAGCCCGGCAACCTTCGCAAGGCCGCTCGTCATGGCGGTAGATAGTCCGGCCGGTGCGGTCCTGCACCCGGTCAATGAATGTCGGCGTAATCTTCTTCCCACCGTTGGCCAGAATCGCATAGGCCGTCGCAAGCCGCGCCAGCGTAGTCTCGCCGGCGCCCAACGCCATGGCCAATTCACGGGGCATGTCGTCCATAATGCCAAATTTGTGCGCGTTATCGGCGATCGGCCGGGTACCGAGCGCTTTTGCCAGGCGCACGGTCATCAGATTGCGGGATTTCTCGATCCCCAGCCGCATCACGCTGGGACCATAGAACCTGTTGCCGTAATTTGTCGGTTTCCACTTCGACCCATCCGGCTGTTTCATGACGAATGGCGCGTCCAGGATTACCGTTGACGGGGTATAGCCGTTATCCAGCGCGGCCAGATAAACGAACGGCTTGAATGCCGAACCCGGCTGGCGGCGGGCCTGGGTGGCACGGTTGAACTGACTGCGTCCGAATTCATAACCGCCCGACATGGCCAGAACACGACCGGTATGGGGATCCATCGCGATGATGCCACCGTCAATATCGGGAATCTGGCGCAAACCATAGCTTCCCGGCGCATAGGGAATTGTCTTGCCATCCTCGTCGGGCTCGGACTGGCTCATCGGCTCGACCAGAACCACATCGCCGACAACCAGAACATCAGACGCCTTGCTGACTTCCGGCCCCAGTTCCTGTTCGGGCATCGTGGCGCGCGCCCAGATCAGTTCGGATAACGGTATCGTCCCGGATTTCCCCTCGCCGATGCCAATCGTCGCCGCGTCCTTTGCCACCTTCAGCACAACGGCCATTTGCCAATTGCGCGACCCGGCCGGGGTCGACGCGGACTTCAAATATTCCGCCCAATCGGCGCCCGGTTGCAAGCGGTCGAGCGGCCCGCGCCAGCCATGCCGGCGATCATAGGCAATCAACCCGTTGCGAAGCGCATTGTCGGCGAAATCCTGAAATACCGGATTTACCGTGGTACGCACCGACAGTCCGCCCTCGTACAAATCCTCGTCACCAAACTGTTGTGACAGTTCGCGGCGGACTTCTTCAACAAAATAAGCGGCGCCAACCGGTACGGCGTCGCCCCGTTCAGCGACAATCAGCGGTTCGGCAACCGCCGCCGAAGCCTCGGCGGATGTAATGTAACCCTCGATCTGCATGCGGCCGATCACCCAATCGCGCCTGCTTTTGGCGGCCTCGGGGTAACGAAGCGGATTGTAATTGCTCGGCGCCTTGGGAAGGGCGGCCAGAAAGGCGACCTGGGCGATCGTCAACTCATCCATCGACTTATCGAAATAATTCAGCGACGCGGCCGCCACGCCATAGGCACCGTACCCCAGGAAAATCTCGTTGAGATACAGTTCCAGGATTTGTTCCTTGGTGAAAACCTTCTCCATCCGGATCGCGATCAACGCCTCGCGCGCCTTGCGTTCCAGTCTGCGCTCGTCGCCCACCAGGAAGTTCTTGGCGACCTGCTGGGTAATCGTCGAACCGCCTACCATACGGCGGCCCCGCATGTAGTTTGTCACATTCGTCAGCATGGCCCGCGCCAAGGCTGTCGGATCGACGCCCATATGCACGTAGAAACGCTGATCCTCGGCCGCGATGAAAGCCTGTTTAAGGCGCGTCGGGATAACCGAAATAGGAACAAACGAACGTTTTTCTGTTGCGAATACCGCGATCACCTGCCCGTCGCCCGCATGAACGCGGGTGGAAATTTTCGGGCTGTAATCCGCCAGTTGCCGATGGTCTGGAAGATCTTGAGAGTAATACCAGATGCCGTAAATGAACACGCCACCGCCGACCAGGCCCAGCATGAACAAAGCCGAAAAACCATAGAGAACAATCTTGAAAAAACGGCGCATGCCAGTATTCCATCCCAATCTATCGCACAACCTTCACACCAACTCCCGCGCGCCGCCCCAGGCGGGCACGGGAAACTGTGACGGTAAACACCAATTATGACTAATCTGTGAACAGCCGCCCCTATCTGGCGGCGAGGTCATCCATGTGCTTAAAAAAATCGTCTAGCGTCGCGAGGATGGCCCGTCCAACTTTCTTTCGAAAATCCGTGCTCAAAAGCATTTTCTTGTCGATGCTGTTCGACAAATATCCCATTTCGACGAGCACCGAAGGTACATCGGGTGCCTTCAGCACGGCAAAGCCGGCAAACCGATGGGTCTTGTAAGGCTGCATGTTGATCTTTTTCTTGGCGAACTGGGAAATCATCATGTTTGCGAAGACCGATGATTCCTCCATCGTGCGCCGGCGCGTCAAATCCCGAAGAATGTCCGTGGTCTCATCGGAATATTGCGAAAGATCGAGGCCGCCAATGATATCACTGGTGTTTTCCTTTTTCGCCAACCGCGCGGCTTCCTTATCCGACGCACCTTCCGAAAGCGTATAGATCGAAGCTCCCCGCGTTTTCTGCTTGGGGTGGGTGTCTGCGTGAAGCGAAATGAAAATGTCGGCATTATTGGCCTGCGCCACCGTCACACGGTCCCGCAGACCTACAAAAATATCACGATTCCGGGTAATGATTACTTGGTAGCGCCCGGAACTGTCCAATTGCCGCTTGACCTCTCGCGCCACCGCCATGGTGACATTCTTTTCATGAGTATTGCCCCGCACCGCGCCCGGATCGACGCCTCCATGTCCCGGATCGATGACCACGACCCTCTTGCTGTCGGCGCGAGGGGGCGCCTGGGGCAAGGGGAATGCGTTGGCGACCGGCGGCTTCCAATTATTAAGCGCCACAGCCTGCCCGGCCTTGTATTTCGATTTGGACACAGGCAACAGATCGAACATCAATCGGTCTGGTTTGCCCAAGGCCGCGTGGGACACGATTTCAATAGGCCCTTTCAAATCCACCACGACGCGGCTGTTTCCGGCCCGGAACAGACCATAGCGCATCCCCGTTACCACGCCGCGCGCCGTCGCATCCTCGTTGACGCCCCAGTCCAGTTCCGGCAGATCGATAACGAGCCGATAAGGGTTTTCCAACAGAAACGCCGAGTAAGGAACAGCCTTGGTCACATCAAGGACGACCCGGGTTTTGCCGTTATTTACACCGAGTCTGACGCCAGTCACCGCCGGATCGGCCGCAACAGCCATTCCAGCAAAAGATACGGAGACACTCGCCGCAAAAAAAGCAGCCATCAAAAAACGAATCAAAATCAAATACTTCGAATAAGCCATAACGCCAAACATATTGTGTCTTACAGCATTGATTAAACAAGATATATACGAAACATGGTGAATCTGTCCACCTAAATAAAGCATGATTTTAACGAGTGTAGTCCATGGAAAGCGAAAATATACATTGTCCTGTGGATAGTTTCAGGCGTATCTATAACATGCGTGTACAGCCGTGAATCGGTTGCGCCGGCGATTGTATCCGGCAAGACGATGCAGCGACCCGCCAGAAACGACTTTTCCGTGCTTTCGGACAGAGACGGAGTAATGGCAGGCCGATACATTTAAGATCACGGCGATTTTGAAGGGTAACTCGAAACCGATCCACGGGCGGAGCTCCATAAAGGAGCGTCAGCCACGGGATGAGCAGGCACCCAATTGCGCTTCTGTCTTGGCACCAGGTTATGCGTGCTGTTCGACGGAGGAATTTCGGGGGTGCTGCCGGTTTTGCACAATTAGCGCTGCCTGCCGCCGGGTCATTATGTGACGCGCGGCCCCGCGCAGGCGCGTTGGAGTTTGGCCGTATGGCACGGAGAATGTTAATTGACGCAAGTCATCCGGAAGAAACCCGGGTGGCCGTTGTAAATGGTAAGCGCCTCGAAGATTTCGACTACGAGACATCCCGCAAAAAGCAGCTCAAGGGTAACGTCTATCTGGCGAAGGTAATCCGCGTGGAACCGTCGCTTCAGGCCGCCTTTGTGGATTATGGTGGCAATCGCCACGGCTTTCTGGCGTTCAGCGAAATCCATCCGGATTACTATCAAATCCCGGTCGCCGACCGCGAGCAATTGCTGGCCGAGGAAAAGGCCGCGGCCGAGGACGAGGATGGCGAAAACGGCGAGACGGTGGAAACCGTTGGCGGCGATGAAGTCGAAGAAGTCGAGCGCCGCCGCATAAAGCATTATCGCCACTACAAGATCCAGGAGGTTATCAAGCGCCGCCAGATCATGCTGGTGCAGGTCGTCAAGGAAGAGCGTGGCAACAAGGGCGCGGCGCTGACCACCTATCTTTCATTGGCCGGCCGCTATTGCGTGCTGATGCCCAATACGGCGCGCGGCGGCGGTATCAGCCGCAAGATCGGCAGCGTCCAGGACAGGCGCCGGCTGAAAAAGATCCTCGACGAATTCAAGATCCCCGAGGGTCTGGCCGTCATCGTGCGTACGGCGGGCGCCGAGCGGACCAAGGCGGAAATCAAACGCGATTACGAATATCTGGTCAGGCTGTGGGACGACATTCGCACCCGCACCATGGAATCGATCGCGCCAACGCTGGTGCATGAAGAGGCGAACCTCATCAAGCGGTCGATCCGCGACCTCTACAGCAAGGATATCGACGAAGTCTTTGTGGAGGGCGAGGAAGGCTATCGCACCGCCAAGGATTTCATGAAGGCAATGGTGCCGAGCCATTCGAAGCGCGTTCAACGCTACGACGATCCCGTCTATCCGTTGTTCTTCCGCTATCAGGTGGAAAACCAGATCGACGCCATTCATAACCCGATCGTCCAGTTGCGTTCGGGTGGCTATCTGGTGATCAACTCGACCGAGGCCCTGGTGGCGATCGACGTTAACTCGGGCCGCGCTACGCGTGAACGCCATATCGAGGAAACGGCGTTGAAGACCAACCTGGAAGCCGCTGAAGAAGTCGCGCGGCAACTCAGGCTGCGCGATCTCGCGGGACTCATCGTCATCGATTTCATCGATATGGAAGTGAACCGCAACAACGCCGCCGTCGAACGGCGTTTCAAGGAAGCTCTCAAGAACGAGAGGGCGCGCATCCAGATCGGGCATATCAGCGCCTTCGGGTTGCTGGAAATGTCGCGTCAGCGACTGCGGCCCAGCCTGCTGGAAACTTCCAGCGAGGCCTGCCCGCACTGCGGCGGCACCGGACATGTGCGTTCGACCGAATCCACCGCGCTGCATGTCATGCGCGGGATCGAGGAAGAGGGTCTGCGCAAGCGGGCATCGGAAATCGCGGTCTTCGTGCCTTCCACGGTGGCGCTTTACGTTCTCAACAACAAACGCACTGCGCTCGCGGCAATCGAAGAAACCTGCGATATGCGTATTTCCATTGCCGCCGACGATACGCTGATCCCGCCGGAATACCGGATCGAACGCATTGTTGCGCGTGAAGGCGCCGAGGAAGAAGATCGCTCGGAAATCGAGCAGATCATCGGCCCGGAAGAGCAGTCGGAAGACGGTCGGCGCAAACGCCGTACTCGCCGCCGCCGTTCGGACAGACGCGACGACGAGGCACCACGGGCCACGGAGACCGACGAAGCCCAGACCGAAGAGTCGGAAACCGGGACCCTGCCCGAGACCGAAGCCGAAGCCGAAGCCGAAGCCGGTTCCGAGACCAGAGCCGAACGTCCGGCGGAAGCCGGCGAGGATGATCGCCGCAAACGCCGTCGGCGCGGCAAGCGCGGTGGCCGGCGGCGCGGCCGCAAGACCGAAGAGGGCGAAGGCACGGAAGCGATCGCGGGCGCCGAAGGCGCGCCTTTGACGGAAGAGGCTGCCCCGGAACTGGCGCGCGAAGAGACATCGCCGGAGCAGGAATCCGAAGAAGACGCAGTTTCCCGGACATCGGAAGCTGCCGGAGAGGAAACTGCGCCTCCCAAGAGAAAACGTGCCCCGCGCAGGCGCAAGAAACCAGTTGATGCAGCTTCCGCTGAAACAGCGGACGCCGGCATGGCTGAAACAGTGATCGATACCGAAGCCGCGGCCGAAGCAACGGCACCATCCGTGGTAGCGGAGACATCCACGGAAATGCCGGAAGCCGAAGCAAAGGAAGAGGTCAAGAAACCTGCCCGGCGATCAAGGCGCAAGCCCGCCGCGGCCAAGGCCGAGGATGAGGCGGCCGAGGTTAAAAAACCTTTGCGCAAACGCGCCGCTAAAAAGCCGGCGGCCAAGGAAAAGGCCGTCGAGGCTGAAACCGGGGACAAAATCGTGGCCGAACCTGCCGTGACCGCCAGCCCGGATACGGAACGTGAAACGCAGACCGAGCCCGTATCCGAACCGGCAGCAATCCCAGTCCCGGTACAACAGGCTGAAGAAGCACGTCCGGAAATGGCCGAGGCGACTGCTGAACCGGAAGCCGAGAAGCCGGCGGCGGAAGAACCCGTCAAGGAAAAGCCGAAACGGATGGGATGGTGGCAGCGAACCCTCGGCGGCTAACTGCCCGGGGCAATCGATCCAACCATAAGACCTGTTTGAGGGCGCCCTTCGCGGCGCCCTCTTTCGTGCAGGGAATTTATGATCTTTCCCGTCAGGATTGACGAAGCCTTAATATTTAGTAAACTTATAATCCGGTGCGCTGCCGTGGTCGACAGCCATGACCGCCATGCAGCGCAATCCGCTGGGAGAAATCCAATGGCCGGACTAGACAAGCATTACGAATCCTGCGCCAAACAAGCGCGTCGTCACGGAAACCGCGATACCGGGCGAACCTCCAGGCCAATCGTCTTGCTTCTGTTCCGGGCGCTCGCGCCAATCGTCGGCGCCTTCGCCAAAAGGGGATCACTGCAGCTGAACTACCGGGGGCAGGCCGAAGTAAGCTTCGGTGACGGAACCGGCCCGAAACACAAGGTGCGGTTGAACAATTTCAAGACAGTCTTCCGCATTATAAAGAACCCGGAGCTTGGTTGCGGCGAGTCCTACATGGATCAGGGCTGGGTACTGGAACGCGGCGATCTGGGCAGTTTTTTACGGATGATGTGCCGCAATGAAACCGTGGCCAAGACATCAATCCCCGGCAAGACCATGCGTGCGATAAGCGACATCCTGTTCCGAAACCGTCGCAATACCCCGCGGAAAAGCCGGAAAAACGTCGCGCACCATTACGATATAGGCAATGACCTGTACGAGGCCTTCCTGGATGAAGGCATGAATTATTCCTGTGCCTTTTTCGCCCAGCCGGACCAGTCCCTGCGCGACGCGCAACTAAACAAACTGCACACAACGATCGACCGCCTCCAAATTCCCGAGGGCGCGAAAGTCCTGGATATCGGGTCTGGATGGGGTGAACTCACCCGGCTGATAGCGACCGAAACAGGCGCCGGCCATATCACGGGAGTTACCTTGGCAACCACCCAGCGCGATCTGGCGCGTCAGCGGGCGGCGGAATTAACCGGAAACAGGCCGGAATATCTGCTGGTCGATTATCGCGTACACGCGGCGCAAAATCCGGCCGCCTATGACCGCATCGTCAGTGTCGGCATGTTCGAACATGTCGGCGTCAATCATTTCGTCGAATATTTCGACGCGATCCGCGACATGCTGACCGATGACGGGCGAGCGCTGGTCCATTCG
>Ga0224496_10001970_pt1 | contig 12451 bp, 7 predicted proteins | sample SF_Jul11_sed_USG_2_FD_168127 | JGI IMG/M metagenome (GOLD analysis project Ga0224496, IMG submission 168127) | Sediment microbial communities from San Francisco Bay, California, United States - SF_Jul11_sed_USGS_8_1 | ecosystem: Environmental > Aquatic > Marine > Sediment | place: USA... | reverse complement strand
TCATGCCCCTGTCCCAATGTTTTGTGGTACGCCCCTTCCACCTTACGCAGATGTTCCTGAAATTCATGATAGTCCTCCCGCCGGTCAATGATTTCTGACAGAGAGGATTCTTTGATGAGGGGATCCTCGACTGCAGGTTCATTGAATTCTGAATCGGAAAAGGCCTCGGCATCTTTGGAACCACTTGGGTCCGTCTCGAGATCAACGGGCCGCCGGTTCTCATCTTGAACATCGTCAACCTCTACCGAGGCAGACCGCTCAGGATCATGGAGAATGGTGACGTTTTTGAGACCTTGAATGGTGGCCAGATCTTCTGAGGATTTAATTTTAAAGGTATTAGTGGGAAAAGGATGACTAAACCAGGATCCCTCGAGTTTGACAAACGTCCCGACCTGGAGATCCCGAATATCTTCAACTTCCAAAAATGGCATAGCAAAAACCTCTTCCAGGTACAATTCTAGAAAGACCAATAATGGGTGAAGGCCTCATTTTCCTGGCACCGGCTAATCCACCTCCCTCCATGACAGAGTGCCATCTACTTTTTCGGTACTGTCCCCCTTCTGGTTAAGGGTTCCCAACTGCCTGTTGTTTGCTAAATCAGCTGGGTCCCGGCGAGGAAACCCCTAGGTGTCAGTTGAGGAAAATTCATTACACAACAACGCAGTGGTTTGATTGAACGACAGATGGCCCCACACACATCGGCAATGGGACACAATTACACCACTCCCCGGCAACTCTGACAGGAAAATCTTAAGTTCACGAGTCGGGTCTTGGAAGAACGGGCGCATTAGGGTAGACTTGGCTTCACCTCTTTTCTTGGTGTCCCTCTCCCGAGACTTAGATCATGCTGGCTCCTCTCCTCGCTCCCGCCACCCTTCCAGATACTATTCCGGAGGCTTTTCTCGCACTCACGGCTGTTGCAGGGAATCGGGTGATCATGCAGGTAAAAGAAGGCGAGGGATATCGACGTCACACCTACGGGGAAGTGTTGGAACAGGTTCATGGACTCTCAAACGGCCTTGTCGAGCAGGGCCTTCGTCCTGGGAACCGTGCGGCCATCGTGGCTGAAAATCGCCCCGAATGGGTCATCGCCTATCTCAGCATCCTCACAGTCGGCGCGACCGCCGTTCCGTTGGATATTCAGATGCCGCAGGAGCAACTCCTGTCCTTCCTTACCACCTCCAACAGCCGATTCGTCTTCGCCAGCGAAAAAACCTGGGAGTCGGTTCAAGATCTCCCAGCCTCCATCAACGTGGTGTGCATGGATCACGCGAACAGGCCTCGTCACCAACTGTCCATGCGGAATCTCATCACGCAAGGGCAGCAGAAGCCGCCCGTTGACATCAGGATCGATCCCGACGACGTAGCCTCCTTGCTCTATACTTCCGGCACGACTAAAAGGCCCAAGGGCGTGCTGCTTACTCAGCGGAATTTTACAGCCAACGCCAAAGCGATCATGGAGCAAGGGTTAGCCGGGCCTGAGGATAACTTTTTAGTGATGCTCCCCCTGCACCACGCCTATCCGTTCATGGTTGCCTTCCTCGTTCCGATTCTCCTGGGTGCAAGGATCACGTTCTTACAATCACTCAAGGGACCGGATCTGGTGCAATGCATTCAGGAAACCGGCATCACGATCGCAGTGGGAGTCCCCCAAATTTTCGCCATGATCCGCCGGGCGATCTATGAAGAACTTGGTCGACGTCCCCTCCTAGGGCGCTGGTTTGTCACTCTGCTCACCGGCTTCTCAGATCTGGTGAGAACCCACACCGGTTGGAATCCCGGACGGTTCCTCTTTGCACCTATTCACAGCCGATTTGGTCCCTCCCTTCGGCTCCTGTGTAGCGGCGGGGCCAAACTGGATCCGCAGGTCTCGAAGGATCTGGGCGGTCTCGGATTTACGATTCGAGAAGGGTACGGATTGACCGAAACCGCGCCGGTCATTGCCTTCAGTCCCTTGTCTCGACCGAAACCGGGTTCCGTCGGTCCACCGATCGCCACTGTCGAGGTGCGGATCGACAAGCCCAACGAAGCGGGAGTTGGAGAAGTGCTGGTGCGAGGGCCGAATGTCATGAAGGAGTATGACCACGCGCCAGCCGAAACGGCCGAGGCCATCCGGGATGGCTGGTTTCACACCGGAGATCTGGGCTACCTGGATTCCGACGGGTACTTATTTCTCACAGGGAGGATCAAAGAGCTCATTGTCACACCTGGAGGGAAAAACATCCTTCCCGAGGAACTGGAAGGAGAATACCAACAAAATCCCGCGATCGCGGAACTCTGCATCCTCGGGCTGCCCCGCGATGATGAGGAAGGCGAGCATCTTCATGCCGTGGTCGTGCCAAACTTTGATTATGTGCGGGAACAAAAAATTCATGATCCCGCAGGCTACATTAAAGATGAGCTCAATAGAGTCGCCGTCACACTTCCCACGTACAAGCGGATCAGCGGCGTGACCCTGGTTAAGGAGCCCCTCCCGCGTACTCGCCTGGGAAAAATTCAGCGGCATCTGGTCATGGCCAGAGCTCGATCAGAAAAGACTTCGGTCGAACAACCACAGGCCCAAGTTTCTGAGACCGACCGGCAGATACGCCAGACTACGACAGGCCGGGTGGTTATCGAAACTCTGGCCGGGATGACTGTATTGCACCGAGACATCCGCTTGGATGATCACCTTGACCTTGACATGGGATTCGACTCTCTCAAACGTGTCGAGTTTCAAGCCGCTCTCGAAAGCCGGTTGGGGCCGGTACCAGAAATGCTCATGGGAGAAGTGGTGACCGTACGGGATGTCATAGACAAACTCATGGCCCTCGAACATGTTCATGCCGGAAAAACAGAAGCCCCCAGGTCTTGGCACGACATCTTCAAAGCCCCCCTCCCGCCTGCTCTGACGGAGACCTTCCTCACGCCGCTATCCCGAGGAAACAGGCTCATCGGAAATATGGCAATGGTATTCTTCGAACGCCTCTTCCGTGGGGCCTTCAAATTGACCGTCAACGGTATCGAACATCTTCCTCGGGAAGGTCCATGTATCCTCGCCGCCAACCATCTGAGTTTTATTGATCCATTCATTGTCCTCGCGGCCGTGCCACGATCGACGTTTACGCAACTCTACACACTTGGCTGGGAACCCTACTTTCGTTCACGATTTCGTCGTTGGGTTGCACGCGTGGGTCATGTGATTCCCGTGGGGCCTGAGACACCCCTGGTCACCGTCCTCAGGACCTCAGCGGCCCTTCTTCGCAGTGGGAAAAGCCTTCTGATCTTCCCCGAAGGTGAGCGAAGTATCGATGGGCAACTCCAACCCTTCAAGAAAGGCATCGGGGTTCTGGCCTGCGAGTTGAATGTCCCTGTTATCCCCGTCAAAATCGAAGGAAGTTTTCAGGCCTGGGCACCGGATGCCAGAAGACCCCACCTCCATCCCATCACACTCACATTTGGCAAAGGCCAAGTCTTCACCCCCTCCATGATCAAAACATGGACAACCAAGGGAGAGGATCCTCATGTCTTCGCTACCAAGATAATCCGTGATGCCGTGACATCCCTCTAATCGGGACAGGCAGGGTTTCCCCCGAGGCGAAGCTCACCCACATCCTGAACGACCCGACCTCCGTGAGGCTTCCTTGGACACCTCCGATGGTTATATTTTTGACTGGGTTAACAGTCTGAGAGAACGATCCCCTATGAAGGATCTGGGGTTTTTGGGGGTGGAGGTTCGATATCTAAATGAAGAACCTCACGAAGAGCCCGCCCTAAGTCTTTGATCAACAATGGCTTGAAAAGAAAAGCTCGAATGCCGATGGCCTTGGCCTGTTCAGGAGTAATCGCGTGGCTAAAACCGGTACAGAGAATAACGGGCACGTCGGGACGGATCTGCAACATTTCACGGGCAAGCGCTTCACCAGTGATATTCGGCATCGTTTGATCAGTCACGACTGCATCAAACCGGAAGGGATTACTCCGAAAGACTTCCAGCGCTTCTACACTGCTCGTATGCACCATGACCTCATATCCCAACCCTCTTAATGCCTCCTTCCCCAACCTGGCAAGAGGCTCCTCATCCTCCACAAAAAGAATATTCCCCCGGCCCATGAAAAATTCTTGTTGGAATGGATGATTTTCCCCCTGGACACTCTCTGCCTCTGCCGCCGGGAAGTACACACGAAAGGTCGTTCCCTGTCCAGGTTCACTCTCTACCTGAATGACACCGCCATGACTGATGACGATTCCATGAACGACGGCTAGGCCCATTCCCGTTCCTTCGCCAACCCCCTTGGTGGTAAAGAATGGATCAAAGATGCGTCGGGCGACCTCTGGAGGCATTCCCGCTCCAGTATCTCGAACAGTCAGGCGCACATAGGAACCTCCCTTCAGATCAGGATGTGTTCCTATTCCATCAGGTTCGCCAGCGACATGCTCCAACTTCAATTCAAGAAGACCTCCGCTTTCCCGCATGGCATATTCGGCATTGGCACACAGGTTCATCACCACCTGGTGCATTTGTATAGGATCTCCTAAAATGATTGTAGGTCTTTCCGTGAAATTTTGACGAATTTCGATGGTTGCCGGTAAGGTTGCGCGAAGGAATTTGCAGACTTCCTTGACCACCAATTGAAGTTCAATCGGCTGTCGTTCCTGCTCGGCTTGCCGGCTAAAGGCCAAAATTTGCCGGACCAGTTCCTTGGCACGTTGCCCCGCAACTAATACCTCATCCAGGTTTCGTTTGACCGCTTCATTTGCCCCAGCCTTCTGCTTGGCGAGTTCGGTATAACCCACGACCCCCATCAGAATATTATTGAAATCATGCGCGATACCACCGGCTAAGGTCCCAATGGCCTCCATTTTTTGAGATTGTCGAACTTGATTTTCCAACTCTTTCAATTGGGTGATATCCGTATTAGTCCCAAACCATTTCACCACCTGACCCTCTTGATTAAAAATCGGCAACGCTCGCCCTAAATGCCAGCGATAGACTTGATCTCTTCCCCGCCGCAATCGAAATTCAATTTCATAAGGCTTCTTGGTCTCCAGAGCTTCCGCCCAGCGTGTCAGGCATACCGGCAAGTCATCAGGGTGCAAGAGCTTCTGCCATCCACGACCAATGATGTCCTCGAAGGGACGCTGAAAGTACTCAACAACGCGTTTGTTGACATAATCGAGTAATCCATCAGAGTTCGCCGTCCACACCTGCTGCGGAATCGCTTCAGCCAGAAGTCGGAACCATTCTTTACTTTCCTGGAGATCCTTTTCCCCCTGCTTCCGGAGGGTAATATCCTCAACCATCGCAATATGCAAACGAGGATCTGTAGGTTCCAACCATAATGGGACGCAAGTCAGATGAACCCAAATGACTTCGCCGTTTTTTCGAATGTAACGTTTTTCCATTTGAAAGCTGCTGACTTCCTCGGCCAGGAGGTGCCGCATCCGATCCAAGTCGGCTTGCAGATCATCCGGATGCGTAATGTCTCGAAAGGTCCGATGGAGCATTTCCTCCTGCGAATACCCGACAATGTCGCAATATTTCTTATTGATTTGAGTGAATTGCCCACTGAGTGAGTCTAGGATGGCAATGCCGGTGGGTGCCTGTTCATAAATGGCTCGAAATTTTCTCTCGCCTTTCCGAATTACGTCCTCTGCCTCCTTACGTTCCGTAATATCGTGGGAGATGGCCAAATGCTCCACTTCCTTCGTCAGGGGATTTCTGAACGGCACCGCATATGTCTCCAGCCACCGCCGGACCCCTTTGAAACCCTGGACTTGAAATTCAAGCGTCCGTTTCCTGCCCTGAATCACTTCCTGATGCATCCGTGTGAAAGCGGCTCGGTGCTCCGGCACCACCAGGTCAAACACGGAACGCCCAACCACATCGGTCTCTTCCGCTTCAATGAACTCCAAGCCGGCAGAGTTCATGTATAACACCGTCCCATCGGCGGCAACCCGTTTGACACAACCGGCCCCTGTCTCAAGCATCAGCCTCAAGAGTAACTCTCGTTCGTCCCGTTCCAATTCTGCCTTCTTGCGTTCGGTAATATCTTCGGAGATTCCCAGGAGGTAGAGAGGATCCCCGTGGGCATCCAGGAGCGGGATTTTTTTAGTATGGAGGGATCTCGTCCCGAGAGTGTTGGTTTGAATGAATTCTTCCGGAATATCCAGAAGTTTTCTACCTGACAAGACTTTTCGATCGTTACTAGTGAAGAAATCCGCCTCGGGTGTGGGGAAAAAGTCGTAATCGGTTTTGCCGATCATGGTATCTCGGGGATAGCCGAGGAGGTCCTCGCCGGCTTTATTGAAGAGAAGAAACCGGAGATCCTTGGCATCCTTGACAAAAATCATATGCGGAAGATTTTCCACAATAGAGGTCAAGAACATTTGACTGTCACACAATTTAATCTCGGTCTGTTTTCGGGGGGTGATATCCTGAACGGTGCCAAGCATTCGTTGGGGACAACCTTGCCGATCTTTGACAACCTGTCCCTTGCAGGCTAACCACCGGACCTCTCCGGTGGGCCATATGACTCGATGTTCGATTTCGAAAGGCGCTTCATTCTCCAGAGTTCTCCGAACGGCTTCCTCCATCATCGACCGATCCTCAGGATGAATACAATTTACATACGCGCTATATGTCCCATCCAACGCCCCTGGAGTTAACCCGAAAAGCCCGGCAACTTCATCGGACCAGATAATGTGATTAGTTGGGATATGCCAGTCCCAAATCCCCATATTGCCGCCCTTCAAGGCCAGTCGGAGACGATATTCACTTTCCGAAAGAAGCGTTTGCGTGCGTTGCTGTTCAAGCTGGCGCTTGGCCTCACTCAAAGTGAGTGCCTGTTCCGCTTCAACGGCCTTTAGAGTCAGATTTTTAGCTGCCACCGCGCGGTGCACTATCTGGATAATCTCTTGCTTGTCGTACGGTTTCATCAGGTGGGCAAACGCGTGATGTTGAAGCGTGGCGATTTTTTCCTTTTGGTCGCCATGCGCGGTGAGTATGATCACCGGAAGGGTTTCGTCTTGTGCATGAAGCCGTTGAAGGACCGTCAGTCCATCGAGGTCCGGAAGGCCTAAATCCAGAATAACGGCACTATAGGAATGAGTGGAGGACACACGACGCAGGGCAGCATTTCCGGTCTCAACCGCTTCCACCTGATAGCCTTCGTTTCCCAGTTGATCGCCGAGAGCCAGACTAATATCCGTCTCATCATCCACAATGAGAATAGTGGGTGGGGTCGTCTTGGTGGCCTCCATATTTTCCCTTTTCCTCATCAGAAAAGCACTTCCACACACAAAAGGCCATAGCAGGAATAATAAGTGCATTGTAATCCTTTTGGCTTAATGTTCAAATAGGGAAACCCTTTTCGGCATATCCTGGGCATTTTTCTTCCTACCCGAATCGCTGGCATGCTCGTCATTTCGACATAACGAGGGTACATAGAGCAGCACAGAGGATCTTTGGCAAGGAGCATCTGTTCGGCAGATCGCGGGGAAATTTAAGAGACAAGCAATGGTCATAGAGGACCAACTTGCCGATGAAGGTGGAACTCTTTGCCCAGCGACCAGACCTCACTTTCGGCTTCACACACTTGTTCTCAGCTTTTTGGAGAGTTTTGCCCCGCTTTGTGTACGGCACAAAACTTGAGAAGACTTCATACGTCTTTTGGGAATAGAGGACTTTGCCATGCATGAGCCGAGGGCAACATGAAGACGCGGGTGACTAGGTGAATACCCCTTCGGTTCTGTGGGAATTTTTAAGCCGTGACGTGGCCTTCCTGGGAGGGCCGCACAGCCCTATGCTGAGTTGGCTGGGATCCTGTGGGATCGTGCTCTTTTTTGTGTGGCAGGTCCTCAAATTAAAAAAAGAGACCACGTCGGTTCAGCAGGCGTTCGATGGAGTGCGCCCAATGTTAACCGCTCTCGCTAAAGAGCGCGGGGAAATTGATCGGGACCGATTTACTCATCACCCCGGGACAAGGTCCACAACTCACACTAGCCGGACGCCCTCCTCCTCCACGCGAATTGACTGCGACGACATCCAAACACTCAATTCGGGGATGCAACGGGAACCCATGTTTGCCGGCCCATGGGCACAATACCGGATGACGCTGATTCTGGAGCAGGTTCCCTGGTTTGTGGAACCGCGTATTTTCAGCACGAGGCGTGCCGCTGAGGTGTTTACGCAGGAAGCCCTCATGGCTAACCATGTGAATCTGGCCTTCTATCGTCAATTTCCTTCATTGGTCACTGGCATCGGGTTGCTCTTGACCTTTCTCGCCTTGTTTATCGGCCTCGGAAAGCTTCATGCCGAGGGCAGTGAGATTGTGGGAATTCAGGGTCTGATTAACGGACTCGCCGGGAAATTCCTGACCTCGATCGTCGGGCTCATTGTCGCGAATGTATTCACGTTCCTTGAAAAACCCACGCTATCCAGGCTTATAAAAGCTCATCACACGTTCCTCGGTCTCATCGACCAACTGTTCCCCAGAAAAACCATGGAACAGATGTTAGAACAACTCACGGCAATGCAGGGCGGACAATCGAAGGACGGATCAATCTCCGGCATGGAAATTCGGGAACACGCTGGAGGATGGGGGACAAACGGTCTTGCCGCCCCAACCGCCAATTTGACTGCGGCGATTCAGTCCTTGACCAAATTGCAGCAGGATGAGCATGCCGAGACACGACGAACGGCGACGAAACTTCCCTATATTATCAAAGAAGAGCTTCATGGCCCTCTGAACGAATTAACTAATGCCATTCATGCCCTCACCAGGTTATTGAAAGATGCCCCAAGCAACTCCGTTGGGATGGAGCCCCCTTTTGATGACCGCTCCGTCTTGTGGAAGACCTCGGCCTATCCCCGGACTTCTTCCCATATCAATTTCTTCGAGAGAATCAGCTCTTGGCCAAAACGATCGTGGCTTTCCAGGCCACGGCGTACAGGATAAGTTGCACGATGGATCACGGACCCTCCAGCTCTCCCACCACCGCCGGCGTCATCGATCTCATGACTTCGCTGGCCATGATCTTCATCCTGCTCTTTGCGGCCTTTATCACTCAGACCTCCTCCGAAGCACAATCGCAATTGCGAGAAAATAAAGAGGATGTGCAGGCGGCCCTGCGCGACCACCTTGGACGGTTAGGGCTTTCGCTCAATCCTGATCCCCGTGATCCGCTCACTCTCCTCATCGTCGTCCCCGAAAACCGGCTCACCTTCGAGTTCGGCCGGAGCACGCTTTCCCCTGAGGCAATCCGGTTTTTGGAGGAGGCCATACCGTTCTATGCGGCGGCCCTCTGTGGACCCTTGCGGGACAAAATCGATTCTCTCGCGATCCAGGGACACACCGATGATCGCGGAGACGATGTTTATAATTTGAAATTGAGCCAGGAACGATCGCTGGCGGTGATGGTGAAAGGCTTAGAGGTCATTGAGGCTCAAGAGCCGTCGGCCTATCAGTGCTTCCAAGAAATGACGTCGGCCTCCGGCCGGGGAAGACAAGACTTGGTTTACGACGCCGATAACAGGGTCAGCCCTGAGAAGAGCCGTCGCGTTATCTTTAAAATCCGCCTCAGTTCGACCGAGCAACGGCACATGGCTGAGAGGCTTCCCCAAATCCCTTCATCCTTGTCGTCTCCGATAAACCTGCCGATGTGATTCTCATTTTCACACGGTCACGACGATTTTCCCTTTTTGCTGATTGGATTTCATATAGCGGTGGGCTTCAACAATCTCTGACAAGGGAAACGTGCGATCAATGATCGGTGTCAGGGAGCCGGATTCGAGACCTCGATAGATATAGTCCTTTCCCCGTGCCAAGCTCTCAGGTTTTTTAACGATTTCAAACAACGTATACCCGCGAACCGTTAACCCTTTTGCCAGCGCGGGAAACAAAGGGAAAATGGTTGGATTGGGAGACAAGGCCCCGTATTCAAAAATAATACCTCCGGCAGTTGTCAATTCGGCCAGCTTTTCCAAAAAAGGTCCCGCAACGGGATCAAACACCACTCTGACCCCTTTGCCAGCCGTGAGAGACATTCCTGTTTCCACCAAATCTTCCTGGTCGGTGACGATGACGTGATCGGCTCCAGCTTCCAGCAGAAAAGCTTTCTTGTCGGCCCCACGGGTTGTCGCGATGGCGACACCTCCAGTGGCTTTAACAATTTGAATAGCCGCTAATCCCACACTGCTGCTGCCTGCCGTGATCAAGACCGTATCGTCTTTTTTCAAGCCCCCGTATGCGATGAGCGCCCCATACGCCGTCATGTATTGCATCCAGATGGCGGCACCTTCAATGGCGGATAATGTGTCGGGATAATGGGCAGCCGCATAGGCCGGAACGATCGCACTCTCCCCATAGACGCCATATTGGCCCATAGGAAAAGACGGGATCGTACTTACACGGTCGCCTATCCGGAGACCGGTCACGTCAGGGCCGACGGCATCGATGACTCCTGCTGCTTCATAACCCAATCGCGAGGGCAATTGAGGTGTCTCAAGATATTGGCCCTTCCGGAACATGATCTCTGCGCGGTTGAGTCCGATGGCTTCGACCTTTATGCGGACTTCTCCCTTACCTGGTTCGGCCAAGGGTAGATCTTCAAGTTTCAGGACGTCAGCCCCACCCGTTTGATGAAAGCGTACGATCTTGGGCATCAGCTACCTCCCATGAGATGATGAACATCAGGTGCTTAACCGATCCATGACAAACTTCACGATGTGATCCACATTATCCTCTGCCTCCCGAACCACTTGGAGAAATTCAGCGGGGTCAACATTGACCATTTTTAAAAACCGTCGATCGCCGCCACAGCCATACATCAGATCAGGCGGCAATTCTCCCCGGAGTTTGGCTCTGGCTTTTTCAATAATTCGGGGAAACCATTCCAATCCCGCAAGTGATTCATGGCGGGAAGGTAGTTCGCTCGTCATGATTGAATGCTCGGAAAACCTGCCTTGCTGTTCCTGAAAAAAATAGTCGCGTCGAGCCTTGGTGATGGCAAGCACGGCTTCCGGGTCGGGTTCTCCGTCATCGCACCAATCTTCCACAAAATCAAAAATTTCCTGTGGCGTTGCCCCGATCGAGCGAAGAAATTCTTCCTCCGCTTTTGAGAACATACCGTCCGCACTCCGTGTCCCGCTTCTGTACGCGGTGGTTTTGTTTTCGAAGAGAGCCCTGAATTCCTCAACCCAGTCTAAAGATTTATTCTTCCTGGTTCGATTAGCCATGAGGGTCTCTTGTTCTCTTTTAAGTAAAACCCCTTTCACAGATTGGCGTTGCGTATCGTTTAATTGTACGGTCGCCATCATTTCATTGTCTCCTTTTTCTGAATGTCTTTCACAAAAACCCCTGATCAAAATCCCACTCGCCCGCTTTCGCCAAGGAGGTTGGAGGGATTTACTCAAAATTTACAGGATATTTCAGCCTGAATTTCTACCTTTCGCTCCGACAGCCGAATTTCCTGGCGCCTGCAATTGATGTTTCAACGCGTCATTCTCGGCTTCAAGCGAGGCCAGACGGTCCCGGATCGGCTGCAGGAGGGCTTCCACGTCTTCTTGAGAATATTTTATGGGAATATGTTGTCGGCAATTGACGTCCCAGGCCTCGACTCGAAAACGAATAACCCGTTCCGGCTTTCCCTTATATTGGGGATCAGTGAGGCGTGCCTGTAGCTCCGGATCATCCTCTATGACCTCAGCGGTTCCCCAAATCTTGATTCGGGTTTGTGTCGCATAATCCATGAGAAATAAAAAAGCCTGATTGTTTTCAGCCAGATTTCCTACTGAAATGTATTGCCGATTGCCTTTAAAATCAGCGAACTCCAGCGTTCGGTCATCAAGCACCTTAAGGAAGCCTTTCGGGCCTCCCCGATGTTGAATATACGGCCTCCCGTCCCGACTGGCCGTGCCGAAATAGAACGAGTCCTGCTCATTTAAAAATTCCGAAAGCTCGGGTGTGACGGCGTCCGACCATCCATCACGTTTCTCCATTTGCGCATAGTGCTGTCGCGATCCCAAACGCGCCTGCACGGCTTTCACGGATGGGGTGAAGGCGACATCGCTTATAACTTGTGTCATGATGGATTCTCCCTTTCTTGGCTAGGTCGACCCCAGGCCACCCGTGTGTCTAGAAATCGGCGGATATGGGCGGCGATAACCAGTCCGTCCTCTTCAAGGGCAAAATGCCCCGTGTCTAAAAGATGAAATTCAAGATCTTTCAGGTCCCGTTTGTACGGATACGCGCCTTCAGCCGGAAAAATTTTGTCATGCTTTCCCCACACGAGTAATGTCGGCGGTTGATGCTCCCGCAGATACGCCTGCCACTCCGGATACCGTGGCGGGTTGGAGCCATAGCTATAGAACAATTGCAGTTGAATATCGTTGTTGCCTGCCCGATCCAACAGATACTGGTCGACCAACCAATTATCGGGACTAATCGCCTCTGCATCTCTCACTCCATGG
>Ga0224496_10001969_pt1 | contig 12452 bp, 12 predicted proteins | sample SF_Jul11_sed_USG_2_FD_168127 | JGI IMG/M metagenome (GOLD analysis project Ga0224496, IMG submission 168127) | Sediment microbial communities from San Francisco Bay, California, United States - SF_Jul11_sed_USGS_8_1 | ecosystem: Environmental > Aquatic > Marine > Sediment | place: USA... | reverse complement strand
CCTTTCGGCTGGTTATTTGTGATCACAAATCTTATCGGACACAAACATATGACAATATTTGAATTACATAAAAATGCCCGCGCATAAAGCCGGGATTATTTTTATATAAACCGGTGTGTAGAAGAATTTCCCTACACACCGGTTTAGTTTATAACCACGCTCTAAATCAAATTAACTCTTTTTCTACTCGTCGCCATATTCAATTTCTTGGATATCATCATAAGTCATGACAAAATCAGGTCCAAAGAACCTGGCATTTACTTCTTCGAGGAAACCATCATCCATCATCGATTGCAGCGCTTGGTTGACTGGGTCCACCAGATCGCTGCCCTTGGGGAAGATGAAACCAAGCTGGTCACTGGAAAGAGAAGGGCCAACCAGTTTCAGTTTATCCGCATTCTCGCCCAAGTAACCTTGTCCGGCGGTTTCGTCAATGATCACGGCATCAATATCACCAGCCAACAATGCTTGGACGGCGAAGGGGAACTGCTCGAAGGCCTGAATACGTTCCTCGGGCAGGTATTTCGCCGCTGTTTCATAGTTGGTGGTACCAGTTTGCGTACCAAGGATCAACTCTTCATTATTGACGATGTCCTCGATGCTCTCGATGCGGTCTTCATCTACACGTACCAACAGACGCTGGTCTACGTTGATGTAGCCAATGGAGAAATCCACAATCTCAGCGCGGTCTTCAGTGATGGTGATGCCATCGGCTGCTGCGTCGTACTGTCCATCGGAGACAGCCTGGATCATGCCATCCCACGCAGCTTCCACATAGACCGGTACGCAGTTCAAGCGCCGGCAGATCTCGTCCCATACTTCGTAGTCCCAACCGCCAGGTTCGCCGGTTGCGATATCAACATAGTTGAAGGGCAGATAAGCGTTCTCGATTGCAATCGTGATTTCACGGCCACCCAGGTCTGGAAGATCATAGCCTTCTTCCTCTTCGCCATCACCGTATTCAATTTCTTGAATATCATCATAGGTCATGGTGAAATCTGGTCCAAAGAATTTGGCATTGACCTGAGACAGGAAACCATCATCCATCATAGACTGCAATGCCTGGTTGACTGGATCAACCAGATCACTGCCCTTGGGGAAGATAAATCCAAGCTGGTCTCCAGACAAAGAATCGCCAACCAGTTTCAGTGCATCGGCATTCTCGCCGAGGTAACCTTGTCCAGCGGTTTCGTCAATGATCACAGCATCAATATCACCGGCCAACAATGCCTGAACGGCGAATGGGAATTGCTCAAAAGCCTGGATGCGGTCTTCTGACAGGAATTTTGTGGCGGTCTCGTAATTGGTGGTGCCGGTCTGGGTTCCGAGGCTCAGCTCTTCGTTTGCAACGATGTCTTCAATGCTGGAGATGCGGTCTTCATCCGCGCGCACAAGCAAGCGTTGGTCTACGTTGATATAACCAATCGAGAAATCAACGATCTCGGCACGATCTTCAGTGATGGTGATGCCATCAGCTGCTGCATCATACTGGCCATCGGAGACGGCCTGGATCATACCATCCCATGCAGCTTCCACATAAACGGGAACACAGTTCAGACGCTTGCAAATCTCGTCCCAAACTTCATAATCCCATCCGCCGGGCTCGCCGGTTTCAATGTCAACATAATTGAACGGCAAGTAGGCGTTCTCAATGGCGATGGTTATTTCCCGACCACCCAGGTCTGGTAAATCCACACCACCAACTTCCGTATCACCGGAATCTACAGGAACTTCAGCTGTTGGTGTGGCCGTGTCCTTGGGGGTACAGGCTCCCAAAGTCAGCGCCATCGCAATCAAGATAAATAGTAATATTTTTCGGGTTTTCATTTTTTCTCCAATCTCCAATATATAGTTGAGTAAAAGGCAGGGGATAAGGACCAAGGACTACAGGTCTTGGGAATTAGGTTAAGCTAGGATGTAATGGGCGAGTCTTGCATTTATACACTGCAAACTCCTTTTGCCTTTCATTATGGCGTGAAGATGGAACACCGTGCTTAGCGCCTTTTACTTCATAATGGTGCAGGGGTTCACCTTTGCGCATACTTTACAACAAAACCCATTAAATTGCAAGCTAAAAAATAAAAACAGGCAAAACTGGCACTTAAATTCCTAAGGATTACCCAGGTATCAAGGAAATGCCGGAAATCATCTGGATTCCCATGGTTGAATAATTTCCTGGGATGATAAAATTACCCTCTTTCACGAGCTTACCAAGGACACCACTCAATGCAATCCTCCCTTAAAAAAGAGTTCATGCTGGACCCCAATATTGTTTTTCTCAACCACGGTTCCTTCGGGGCCACGCCGATACCGGTATTCAATACCTATCAGGATTGGCAGCGTCAGTTGGAATTCCAGCCCGTCAAGTTTATGGCCCGCCTAGCTCCCACGCTGTTAGCCCAAGCGCGGGAGGGATTGGCCGCCTACCTTACCTGTGCCCCAGACGAAGTGGTCAACTTCACCAACCCGACCGCGGCAATCAACATGGTGGCACGCAGCCTCAATCTCGAGCCCGGCGATGAAATATTGACCAGCAACCACGAATATGGCCCCATGGACCGTACGTGGGAATTCGTGGCCGAAAAGACCGGAGCAAAATATATCAAGCGGTCAATCCCACTCCCGGTCACCACGCCAGAAGAATTCATTGATTATTTTTGGAAGGGCGTTACCCAGAAAACACGAGTGATTTTCCTCAGCCACATCACCAGCTTGACAGCGCTCACCTTCCCGATCAAAGAGATCTGTGCCCGCGCCCGCTCCGCTGGACTGTTAAGCATCATCGATGGCGCTCACGTCCCCGGCCATATCCCGCTGGACTTGAGTGACCTGGGAGCCGATATTTATGCAGGGGCATGCCACAAATGGCTGTGTGCGCCCAAGGGAGCCGCCTTTTTATTTGCCCGGCGCGAGGTGCAAGAGTTGCTGGAACCATTGATCATTAGTTGGGGTTACCGCTCCGAGAAACCCAGCGGCTCTTTGTTTATTGATCACCACGAATGGCAAGGAACCCGTGATCTCGCCGCTTTTCTTTCAGTGGGCGCAGCGATCAAATTCCAAGCAGAGCATAGTTGGGAAAACGTGCGGACAGCTTGCCATGAGCTTGCTGCTGCCACACGGGACCGCATCAACCAGCTGACCGGGTTAGAGCCGGTCAGCCCAAACGCACTGGGCTGGTTCCGGCAGATGGTAGCAGTGCGTTTGCCCGATCTGGATGTAAATGAAATGAAAACGCGCCTATACGATGGATTCCAGGTTGAAATTCCCGTTTATCGTTGGGATGATCAGCCTTTCCTGAGAGTCTCATTTCAAGGCTATAATGACCAAGGCGACGCCGACCAATTAATCTCTGCTCTGGAACACATACTGCCAATATAACTATTTATTATGAAAGGCTCGTTCTGATGTCTGATAAACCCATTGGCGAAAAACCAGAAGACTTTTTTTGCTCAGCACTCTCTCAAGAGATTGAAGGCAGCATTTTGGGCAGCGCTCCGCATATCAAAACCTGGCTGCTGCTGGAACATAATGGTCCTTGGGGCAAAAAGGCGCTTGAAGAAAGCGATATCCCCGGTCACGTTAAAACTCATTTACAAGCCTTTTTAGATCAGGATGGTTTCGCTCGCTTACTACTGATCAAACAGCAAGTGACCAACCCAGAACCCGGACTGGCTTTTTTCATCGCCCTGGCAGCACATGCTGCGCCCGTATTGTATCGATTTCAACTAAATAGCTACGACGATCTGCTGAATATTGATTTCGAGGCCATTGCTGCAGGCACCTTGCGCCCGGAGGAAAACACCAGCAAGGAACCCTTGTTCTTGGTATGCACCAATGGCAAACGCGACCAATGCTGTGCCAAATTTGGCCTCCCCGTGTACGATGCATTGGCTGCAGAGAACAAATTCAATGTTTGGCAAAGCTCGCATGTTGGCGGGCATCGCTTTGCAGGGAACTTGGTGTGCTTTCCTCATGGCATTTTTTATGGACGCCTCAATCCGGCGATTGCGCCGGCCATCGCAGCTGCCCATGTAAACAACCAAATCACTGTCGACAATCTACGCGGACGCTCCAGTTACGCAGACATTGAGCAAGCTGCCGAAGGATTGCTGCATGCAAAAACTGGAAGCATGCAATTAGACTCATTTAATTTGTATTCCGTTGAAACCAAAGAAGATAACCACTGGGACATCGTTTTTCACCACCACTCCTCCGAGAAATTTCACCACGTCCTGATCGGAAAACAACCTGGTGAGACCCAAGTCTTCTCATCTTGTATTGGCGAAAAACAAAGCAGGCCCATGGTTTACCAATTGCTCAAGCACAAGGTTATCTGATTTATATTCAAATCGCAGCAAGCATAGTCCATAACTCACATTCACTAATATCGAAATATATGCCATAATCAACATTCGGCCATAGTAATCAGAAGTGAGGTTATAAATGGAAAGAACTAATTATTCGTCTGGAACCCGCTGGGAACCTATTTTCGGCTACTCTCGGGCAATAAAAGTTGGGGATTTTATCTACGTGTCTGGCACAACCGCGACCGATAAAAATGGAGACATCATCGGTCCGGGCGATGCCTATGCGCAAACTTTGCAAGCCCTGAAGAATATTGAGACCGCTCTAAAAGCCCTGGGAGCACAACTTGAGCATGTCGTCCGTACACGCATTTATGTCACCGATATCGACCAATGGGAAAAGATCGCCAAAGCTCATAGCGAGATATTCGGCAATATACGCCCAGCCAGCGCCATGGTCGAGATACAGCGGCTGATTTCCCCCGAAATGCTGGTTGAAATTGAAGCCGATGCAGTGATTTCCCAGCATAGAGATTAGTTCAGCCAGTCAAGCTGCACAACTGAGAAACCAAAATGCTCGCAATAGAAGTCCAGAAACTGCGCAAGGTTTTCCAAACCAAACAAAAAGCTGCTGGGTTAAAAGGCAGCTTGCGAGCATTGGCGCGTCCGGATATCAAAAGCGTAGAAGCGGTCAGAGACATCAGCTTTGAAATGCAAAACGGCGAGTTGCTTGGCTTGATTGGCCCCAATGGCGCCGGAAAATCCACCACCATCAAAATGTTGACCGGCATCCTACACCCAACGGATGGCAATGCCCTGGTCTTAGGCAAAGTTCCCTGGAAACAGCGTCGCGATTTGGCTTATAAGATTGGCAGTGTATTTGGTCAAAGACCGCAGTTATGGTATCACTTGCCGGCTATTGATACCTTCCTTCTTTTTGGAAAGATCTACGAACTGGATGACGCGGTGACCAAAAATCGGATTGGTTTTCTGAGCGAGGCCTTTGAGATCACCCACCTGTTGGAAACTCCGGTGCGCAAGCTTTCACTGGGCCAACGGATGCGCTGTGAAGTGGCTGCCTCTCTACTGCATAAACCCGAGCTGGTCTTGTTGGACGAACCTTCAATTGGCTTGGACGTAGTTGCCAAGCAGCGCATCCGAGACACAATCAAACAAATGAATGCCCACGAAGGCGTTGGTGTGGTGCTAACCTCCCATGATGCCGGGGATATTGAAGCGCTGTGCCAGCGCGTCATCATCATCAATCATGGCAAGATCATTTATCAAGATAAGATTTCCAATTTAAAACGCCATTACCTGACCTCCAAGCAGGTTGATGTGCGCTTTGCCGAAGAACTCACCGCCCCCCCAACCCTTCCGGGAACGGACGTTATCAAAGTGGGCCGGTACGGCATGAAATTGAAATTTGATACACAAAATATCCCGGTTGCACAGGTGATTGCCACCCTGGCCGAAGCTGGCAACCTTGTAGACGTGACCATTTCCGACCCATCCTTGGAAGAAGTGATCCGCACCATTTATGAAGAGGCGGATAAACTTTGAAGCGCACGGCCGTATTCCCAAGTTTAATCCGCGATATCAGGAAGTATTGGGCTATTTTCAGGACCCAATTGGTCAACAGTCTGGCATATCCATTAGACTTACTCTCGCGCAGTTTCTCCATGGTATTGTTTATGTGGATATTCGCCCAATTATGGCGCACCACATATAGTGCCAGTGGGCAGGAGAGTATCGCGGGGCTTTCCCTGAATGACACCTTATGGTATCTCATGATGGCTGAAACCATCATCTTGAGCAAGCCGCGTATTTCCACCCAGGTCGCTGAGGCAGTAAAGGATGGTTCAATCGCCTACAACCTCAACAAACCCTACAATTTCATCCTATATCATTTCAGTGTTAGTTTTGGTGACAGTTTGCTGAGGTTGGTGCCCAATGCACTGATCGGCAGCCTCGTAGTGTGGCGATTGGCCGGGCCTCCCCCGGCAACGCGTGGCTGGCCGCTGGTTTTCGTGGCAGTATTGGCCGCCTTGGCGATTGATTTTTGCATCAATGCCATGATCGGGATGCTGGCCTTCATCACCGAAGAGATCCGCGCTTTTGAATGGATCTACGCGAAGTTCATCCTCATCCTTGGCGGAGTGCTGATCCCCCTCGATTTTTTCCCCGAATGGTTAAAGACCGCGGCCCTATCTCTGCCCTTCGCCTACACCACCTATGGCCCGGCAAGGTTGTTCATCGATCCAGACTGGGATCGGTTTGTCACATTGATCTCGCGCCAAGGCGCTTGGTTGCTCGTCTGTGGGGGAATCTTAGCGCTGATCTACCGCAAAGGGACCAGCCAGTTGGCGATCAATGGAGGCTAACCGGTGATGCGAAGAGAAGTGATTTTCCTGCTCTCCTTATGGAAAGCAAATTTACTGGCAGCGATGGAATACCGGGCTGCATTTATCTCCCAGGTCTTAGGGATGATGCTCAATAACGCCGTCTATTTTGTATTTTGGATGATCTTCTTTGACCGCTTCAAAGAAGTGCGTGGCTGGGGATTAACCGATATGCTCCTTTTATTTGGCGTGGTTGCCGCCGGCTTTGGGATAGGTGTGGCCTTATTTGGGAATGTATTAGGACTGGCGGAAGTGATCGCCCGCGGCGGCCTGGACTACTACCTCTCGCTCCCACGCCCGGTACTGCTGCACACGTTGGCCAGCCGCAGCGTGGCCAGCGGCTTTGGCGACTTCGTTTATGGCGTTCTAAGTTTTGTTGCTGCCGGACAGTTTTCTGCGGATACGGTAACGCGTTTCATCTTGGGAACGCTGCTGGCTGCAACTGTCTTTATATCCTTTCTTATCTTGGTAAACAGTCTGGCGTTTTGGATCGGCAATGCCAACATGATTGCCCAGCAGGCAACCAATGCCATTATCACCTTTTCCCTATATCCGATCACATTGTTTGACGGCACCGCAAAGCTGCTGCTGCTGACATTAATTCCTGCCGCGTTTGTCGGCGCTATCCCCGCCGAACTGGTACGAGGATTTTCCTGGCAGTCATTCGGCCAATTATTTGCTGCAGCGATCTTCTTTTTCAGCCTCGCTGTCTTTGTATTCCATCGCGGCCTAAGAAGATACGAAAGCGGCAGCGCAATCCAGGTTCAGTTATAATTACAAGATCATCGAAGGATACATCTATGAGCATTAAAGGTTTCATCCAACAAGAATCATCACGGCGGCGGGCAATGACTAGCGGTCAAGTCACCCCCGAATCATCCCGGTGTGTGCAGTGCGGCATTTGCTCGTATAACTGCCCACTCGAAATTGACGTACGCCGGCATGCCTGGCGAGGCCTTCCCATCAAGGAAAGCCAATGCCTCACCTGTGGCGAATGTGTGGCACGCTGCCCGCGAGGTGTGCTCAGTTTTGCTCAAACCAATCTATCGCTGGGTGGGTTATAGCCATGCCTCAATATGTCATCATCGGCAGCGGAGCAGCGGGGGTTTCCGCCATTGAGGCCATCCGCACACAAGACGAGCACGGAGAAATATTACTGATCGGCGATGAACGCGAAGGATTCTACTCCCGTCCCGGCTTGGCTTATTTCCTGACCAATGAAATTCCAGAAAAGCAGCTCTTTCCCTTCAAACGCGATGATTTCGACCGATTGAAAGTAAAACTGCTCTTCGCCCGAGTGATGCAAATTCACACAGCAGACCAACTGGTGGAACTCCACGACGGCAGCAAGATCTCATATGACCGCCTGTTGATCGCCACCGGTGCCAGCGCCGCCCAACCCGCACTATCTGGAGCTGAATTGGAAGGCGTAGTAAAACTGGACAACTTGAATGATGTCCGCAAGATCATCAAGCTGGCCCGTCGGGGAAGTACCGCGGTTGTCATTGGCGGCGGAATTACTGCGTTAGAACTAGTAGAAGGATTGCTTTCCCGTTCTGTAAAAACGCATTACTTTTTGCGTAAAGACCGCTATTGGAATAACGTGCTCGACGAAACCGAATCGCGCATCATCGAGCATCGTTTAAAAGAAGAGGGTGTGCGCATCCATTACAACACCGAAGCCGCCGAAATCATCGGCAAAAAAGGGAAGGTTGTCGGAATCCGCACGACGGACGGAAAAGAGATCAAATGCAATATTGTCGCGATTGCCATTGGCATTCGACCACGCATGCAATTGGCTGCAAATGCAGGTATAGCGACCGACCGCGGTATCCTGGTAAATGAATACCTGCAAACCGAAGCACCCAATGTCTATGCCGCCGGGGATGTTGCCCAGGTATTCGATCCGCTCAGTGGCAAATCGGTTTTAGATTCTCTTTGGACCCCAGCTCGTCTTCAAGGGTACGCGGCAGGGTTGAACATGGCCGGTAAACCCACGATGTATTTAAAAGAAGTGCCCTTCAACGTTACCCGTTTAGCCGGATTGACCACTACGATCATTGGCACCGTCGGCCGCGGGGTTGATGAGGACTTGATCGGGATCGCCAGAGGAGACAGCGAAACATGGCGTGAACTCCCCGATGTGATCGCTTGTCAAAACAATTTCGATGTCAACCGGGTGCGATTACTCGTCGGCGAAAAGACGCTGGTTGGAGCAGTGATCATGGGAGACCAAACCCTTTCCCACCCCCTGCAAGAACTCATCGTCCAGCATGCTGATATCACCCCGGTACGCAGTCAATTGCTCAAACCTCAGGTGGCAATATCAAACATTATCGCTGATTTCTGGATCTCCTGGAGGCAACAAAATGCAGCGCAGCAACCGTGAACTATGGTTATCGTTTTTAGCTATATTCTTAATCACTCTTATCTACATTGCTGTTGCCCTACGCAACGGTTCTATCCCAGCAGCCAAAGAATTTTTCGGGCATTCCCTGGGCATAGTTGGTTTCCTAATGATGATCATGACTGAAGTTGGCTATTCACTGAGAAAACGAAGCCGCACCGCCAAATGGGGGCGAATTTCAAAATGGCTCGAATTTCATATATTTACAGGCATTGTCGGTCCATATCTGGTGCTGCTGCACAGTTCGTGGAAGTTCAATGGGTTAGCTGGGATCGTCATGCTGTTGACGGTGATCATCGTGCTTAGCGGTTTTATTGGCCGCTATATTTATACAGCCATCCCGCGCAGCATTGACGGGCGCGAGGTTGAGTCCAGCCAACTAGAAATGGAAATCATCAAAACCGAAAGCCAACTGCAAAGCTGGCTGGAATCCCAGGCAGGTGTTTCCAATTTCCTCAGCAAACAGATCAATGAGTCTACCCAAGCTAGAGAAAGCGGCTGGAAGCTCATATTTTGGCGGGCCTTTATTGAATTGAACCACAGCCTGCGTTGGCAGGCATACATTTCCCGGCTTGAACCTGCAGCCCGGCCGCAAGCCCGGCAGTTGGAAAATATGCTCCAACGCCGCCGCACCTTACAGCGCCAAGCAGCCTCCCTTTCGCTCACTCGCAAGATGATGGGATTATGGCACGCCATCCATATCCCCATTGGAGCTGCGCTCTTTACCTCTGCCATATTCCATATTGGTGGTGCAATCTATTACGCCACACTTCTTCACTAGGTCGAAGAATTTCATCGGGAGTTTATCCATGAACAAACGGCGCCTGGGGTGTTTTTCCGTATCCAGCATGATTGCTGCCTGCTTCACACTTTCCATGATCGTGGGGATCGCCTTGGCCAGCGGCAACCACATGTTCTCTCCAGGCCCTCTTAACGCCCAGGCAGGCGAACGGCCCATCGGCGAAGTATGGACTCATGCAGACACCGGACGAAAATGCGCTGCTTGCCACACCGCGCCATGGAGCCGCGAATCCATGGCCATGCGCTGTATATCTTGCCACACCGAGATTGAGGCCGCCTTGCAAGCCACTGAAGATCTACACGGGGCAGTAATGGTCGCCAATGATAAGATCATCTGCCGGGACTGCCACACCGAACACCAAGGCAGCGATGGCCTGCTGACCATTTTGGATAAGGACAATTTCTCCCATGATTTAGTGGGATTCTCGCTGAGCGGGCACCAAACCAATTTGGATGGCAAGCCTTTTGAGTGCGCCGACTGCCATCAGGATGACATCACCCGCTTCGAGGCCAATACATGTGGCGAATGCCACCTGGAGGTTGATGCTGCATTTACTCGCGAGCACGCCCAAATCTTCGGCAGGGACTGCCTCGGCTGCCACACTGGCTCTGGAGATTTTTCCTCAGACTTTGATCACAGCCAAACTTCTTTCCCGCTTGAAGGGAAGCATATCAAAGTGGCTTGCAAGGATTGCCACACCCAGGGGATTACTGCAAAGATCGAAAGCTCATGCTATAGCTGCCACAAACAAGACGATGAACACCGCGGCAGCTACGGCACCGATTGCGGTGGCTGCCACACCCCCGATGATTGGGAGAATGCCAACTTCAAGCACACCTTCCCCATCAATCACGAAAAACGAGGCGGTAGTGCCTGTCAGGTTTGCCACCCAGATACCCTGCAGACCTATACCTGTTACGGCTGCCACGAACACACACCAGATAAAATCAAGCGCGAACACCGCGAAGAAGGCATATCCAATTACCAGAATTGCATGGATTGCCACCCTGATGGCCGCGAATAATTCTATTTGGTTTAGGGACCACTATCTAAAACCTTGCTCCAAGTATGGTTGATTTTCATTTCAAATCTAGTTCACTATGGATAATTAAATCCTTATAGTGCAATGGCACTATCACAATTTTTCGACTATAATTATTCAATTGGATTGAGCACTTCATAAGTATTTTATATTTGAGGAGAAAACACTGTAAATATGCGTTGTGTATTTATGCTGTTACCCCTATACTAACTGATGACTATTTGTAAAATTGGCGAAATCATTTAGGAAATTGACTTATTTCCCTCGCCTGACCGCAATTTATAACCTGGACACATAAGAATGCATACGCCTGCACAAAAAATCCTTCGCAGCACCATAATTGTCGTCATCGGCTTGGTTACGGTTTTACTGCTGTTTAAACCTCAATCGGCAGCTTTCGGTGTCCCCATCTTAACCATTGACACCATCACTTGGGATGTGGTCGGCTTGGACAGCAACAATGTCACTGCCGGTACCAACCAATTCCCTGTTGCTGCCCGGGTATGCAATATCGGCTCTACAGCGGCTGTCAATGTGGTATCCACATTTGTATGGGACAGCGCCAATGTAAACATCAACAACACCCCGGGGACTTTGACCACCCTCACCTACCCCCTGCTCAGCCCCGGTGCCTGTACAGATTTCTACTATAATATTGAAATTACCCGCACGACTGCGGTATATCCCCCGCCTCCGGTTGGAAATCTAAACACCCGCCAATACCACATCACTGCTACTGCCGATACGCTTGGCACGATCACCACCGTACTCGGCCGCCAAATTTTCGTAGAAAAATTGGTCTCCCAGAACCGCAATTCGGTCACCAGCATCGTGTGCCTCGACTGCGGTGGAGTTGCACCCAATTACGATGTGGTTGTGGGGCAAACCTATACCTTCGTATTTACCCACAGCACCGCCCCTGGCGGCTATGAGCAATTGGAAAGTTTTCTTAACTTTCCCAATATGATCGTACAAATCAACTCTGTCAGTACAACCTATACGCAGCCGGTTGGCTTTGTCAATGATACAGTCTACGCAGACGCCTGCGGCTGGGATCCAATCCCCACCAGCCCAAACTATAATTCCTGTTCGGGCACCGGTAAGGCAGGCGGCGACTTGGTTTCCACTTACCAGGTGACCATTATCGGGGCTGGCTCTGCTACAGTCTCTGGAATGATCTACGACTTCTCCGGGTCAAGCTATCATTACAACTCGGATTTTGGCGTAGCGGCGGCATCAATCATCATTGTCGCAGCCGAACCCACCGCCACCCCCACAGCCACGGCTACGGCAACCGCTACGGCCACCAGCACAGCGACACCAACCCCAACCAACACGGCCACAGCAACCGCCACAGCGACCAATACCAGCACTGCAACCAACACGGCTACGGCCACCAATACCGCTACGGCCACGAATACTGCTACGGCAACCAATACCGCTACGCCAACCAATACGGCTACGGCCACCAACACTGCCACAGCAACCAACACCG
>Ga0224496_10001968_pt1 | contig 12453 bp, 8 predicted proteins | sample SF_Jul11_sed_USG_2_FD_168127 | JGI IMG/M metagenome (GOLD analysis project Ga0224496, IMG submission 168127) | Sediment microbial communities from San Francisco Bay, California, United States - SF_Jul11_sed_USGS_8_1 | ecosystem: Environmental > Aquatic > Marine > Sediment | place: USA... | reverse complement strand
CGTGAACAGGTCGCCGGTATAAAACTAATGGGCAAAATCAACGGTGCCGTGGGTAACTATAATGCTCACCTGTCGGCCTATCCTGACATTGACTGGCAGGCATTTGCGCAAAACTTTATTGAATCCTTAGGCGTGACCTACAATCCTTACACCATTCAGATCGAACCCCATGATTACATGGCAGAACTGTTTGACGCCATTGCCCGCTTTAACACCATTCTGATCGACCTCAGTCGTGACATCTGGTCCTATATTTCGATTGGTTATTTCAAACAGAAAACCGTGGCCGGTGAAATTGGTTCGTCCACCATGCCGCATAAAGTCAACCCGATTGATTTTGAAAATGCCGAAGGCAATCTCGGTATTGCCAATGCCCTGTTTGATCACCTGGCCATGAAACTGCCAATCTCAAGATGGCAACGGGATTTAACCGACTCTACCGTACTAAGAACATTAGGTATGGGCTTTGCACACTCCAGCATTGCTTATCAGTCAGCGTTACGCGGTTTGAACAAACTGGATATTAATCCAGCGGCATTAGAAAAGGATCTGGATAGCAACTGGGAAGTACTGGCTGAACCGATACAAACCGTGATGCGTCGCTACGGCATTGAACAGCCGTATGAAAAACTCAAAGAACTCACCCGTGGCAAATCGGTTAATCAGGAAACCATGCGTGCCTTTGTAGAAACTCTTGAGATGCCACAGGAAGCCAAAGATATTCTGCTGGCGATGACACCGGCGAATTACATTGGTAATGCAATTGAGCAGGCGAAGAATATTTAACGCTTACTAAAACTTGTCATCCCGAGTGAAGCGCAGCAAAATCGAGGGACTTTATAGTCACGAAGTTGATTGAACTTGGCGACATTAAGATCCCTCACCTCGGTCGGTATGACAATACATAATGAATGAACCTCAAGTCTGGTGACAATCAACTCATGAATACAAACGTTAATCCACTGGGCACACTCACGCCAGAACAGTTCCTGAAAGACTACTGGCAGAAAAAAACGCTGGTGATTCGTAATGCCTTTCCTGATTTTGAATCCCCGATTACACCGGAAGAACTCGCTGGCCTGTCCTGTGAAGAAGAAGTCAATTCACGCATCGTTATTGAAAAAGACGGCGACCACCCCTGGCAACCGATTTACGGTCCTATGGATGATGATGTGTTTGCCCATCTTCCCGAAACCCACTGGACACTATTAGTTAATGATGTCGAAAAACATATTCCGGAACTGGCCTGGATTGTCGATCAGTTTCGTTTTATTCCCGAATGGCGCATGGATGATTTAATGATCAGCTATGCACCGGAAGGCGGCTCAGTCGGCCCGCATATGGACTTATATGATGTCTTTATACTCCAGGCCAGGGGACACAGACGCTGGCAAATCAATGCACAACCGGTAGCAAAAGACAATCAGGTTAGCGGTACACCGTTACGCATACAGAAAGATTTCATCGCCGAAGACGAATGGTTAATGGAACCCGGTGATATTATTTATATTCCCCCCGGTGTTTCTCATTATGGTGTCGCCACCGATGACTGCATGAGTTTTTCAATCGGCTTCCGTGCCACCAGTCATGCGGATCTGGTGAATGACTTTATCGGCCAGCTTACCCAGAACCTTGATGCATCACTTACCTATCGGGACCCGGATTTAAAAATCCAGAATAATCCCAATGAAATTACCACCGATGCCATAGAACGGGTACGCACTATTTTTAAAGAATATCTCGATCCGAATAATCCGCAACTGGCCGAATGGTTTGGTCGTTTTGTCAGTGATACCAAAACGGATATGACAGCTGATGTTGATGAAATAATTTCTGCTATTGCCGAAATTAACGATACGACGCTGATGCGCAATCCTGCCAGTCGCTTTGCCTTTATCAAAGATAATGATAATGCACAGTTATTTATTGATGGCGACTGTTATACTGTTACCAGTCTATTTACTGAAACACTCTGCAAAGATCGAAGCCTTGACTCAAATACAGTAATTGCATCCGCCACAGAAGACGAACAGTCTCTGCTTATTGACTTAATTAATAATGGTAAATTAATCATAGAAGATGATTAATTAAAAATGAGCTATCTATATACAGTACGAGTTGCAAACTGGCAGACCGATAAACAGGCTTTAAGCGAGGTCAGACGAAAAGTCTTTATCGAAGAACAAAATGTACCAGAAGAACTGGAATGGGATGAATTTGATGAAACAGCTCATCACATCCTGGTTGTCGATATCAATAATATTCCGATTGGTACCGGCCGCATCAAACCCGATGGCCAGATCGGTCGCATGGCGGTATTAAAAGACTGGCGCAATAAAGGCGTAGGAAATATGATCCTTAAAGCATTACTAAATCAGGCCATCGAATCGGATTATAAAAAACTCTATTTACACGCCCAGACAACAGCAATACCCTTTTACGAACAATCTGGATTTATCATCAACAGTGATGAATTTATGGATGCCGGAATACCCCACAGAACAATGTCAAAAGATTTATAAATATGCAGCTTGTTAACTGACAGCAAATACTTATACTTAAATTATAAATCAACCGTTATTCCATGCCATTCGACCAACTTCAGAAAAAATTTAGCTGAGGAACCATATACAATGAGCATCTACAACCTGTCTGATTTTGAAAAAACCGGAAAGATAGAACAGGATATTCATTTCACCGATCTCAACGGCATACATGAAGCCATCAATGAAATCACTCAACAGGCACTCAAAACCATCCAGATATTTACTCCAGATCTGGAAGCTGCTATTTATGATAACGAAGAACTCAGACAGAACCTGTTAACCATGGTGCGCGGCAACCGACACGCTAAAATACAGATACTGGCATTCGAAACCACTTCGGCTAATAGTCGAGGTCATACCCTGCTTCGACTGGCGCACGAACTGACATCAACGATTGAAATTCGCATACCTGCAGAAGAATACCAACAAACATGCTGCGCCTTCGTGCTGGTTGATAATAAAAGCTTTATTTTCAGACCTGACACAAAAGAATTTAATGGAATTTACAATCCAGACTGCAAATACCGGTCACAGAAATTATCTGAAATATTTACTGCCGCTTGGGAGCACGCTGAACCGGATCTTCAAAGTAGACGATTGAGCATATAACATGCAGAAATCAATTAAGTAAACAATCACTATTTTTTCTTTTTAATGATCATTAAAAAGAAATTTCTCCTGTCGTTTTTCTCATAATAACAACCAAATCACCACATTAATCTGTGCATCCGGGTTTGGCATGACGCCGATCAATGGCGATAGATCTCTGTGAGCCAATTGTTCTACAGTAGGCACCAGCTGACCATTGAGAATTTTTGCACAATGAGTATATCAGCCACATTCACCATGCCATCATTATTTAGATCGCAATCTGGAGAAGCAGGAATAGAATTTATATCCAGAAGATCACTGCCCGCAGTAACTTCTGCACTATCGCCATAACCATCGCCATCCGTGTCGAAATTTAGTGAATTTGATTCACCGGCATCAACTATTCCATTAGCATTAATATCTTCTTCACTATCCAGTAGGCCATCATTATCATCATCGGTGTCTGTCTTGTTAGCAATACCATCCAGGTCTGTAACTAGCCATTCTGTTAAATCAAGAGGAAATGCATCAGTTTCATTTGTTACCCCATCATCATCGCAAAATATTTTTAGTGCCTACAAACTGTAAAAATTCATCCGTTTCTACGACTCAGTCAAGTATGCTTAAAATATCCGAGTCATAACTTAAATTACCTGTAGCACCTATCCAGTTATGATTACCAATACGACTTGGAGAAGACAGGGATCGAGAGCTGTATCCAAATCTCAAATAATTTGACTGTAACCAGTTATTTGCCTCATAGTAATAAATATTGCTGACGCCATTTGCTATCGAATTACTGCCGTAAAAAAGTCCGCCAACACCGATTGCATGACCAGAGGGCTGATTGCTTAAATTAGTAACATCTATAATTGTTTTACCCATAAATTGTAAATCCGATGTATCAGACAAATAATTATAAGGTACACCTGCAACACCATCGGTATCCGCTTCCTCTGACTAACTCGTACACCGCTACCATTAGGTAAATTTATGCCTAATTCTGTTGAAAGTTTTAGATAATCGATATCATCCATATAAGCATAAGAAAGACTACTGTGAAGAAACAATCAACAGGAAATAATAGTGATACGACCAGGGTGGGATATTCAGGAATCACTTTTTTCTAATTTAGTTTAGTAACAGGCCTATAATTAAGACGCAATTTTTAGACCAACAAAAAATAATATATAATATCAATAACTTAGTGACGTACGCATATTTTAAAAATCAAAAGCGCAAATAATGTCAACACTATAATGTAAATAAATTTGATATTTTGAACTGAGAACTAATATTTAGCATCAATAAAAGACTTCTAAATTAAAGGAGGAACTTTAATCTTTACAGCAGAGTGATAACAACAATTTACGCCTATTCTAATAATACCAACCAATCAACTTACCAGAAATGACAAAAAAACAGCTAACAAATGGCCTGTTTTTTGTTTTTATATAAAAATGTTACAGGAACCTATATAGAGACAACAGAGTTTACGCGCTCATTACAGTTTACTTATATAAAAAGACAACAATTATCGCTCACCTAAAATTTCAAGCAATTCATGTATATTTTCACTGTAATTCTCCCACCGACCTACAGAACCACTATATATTTTTTTATTAACCTGATTATAACTTGCTGTAGCAACAGTTCTTTTCTTCTTATGAAACTCCATGCAACTATCTTCCCATTCCATTTCAAGGAAATTGAGAATTCTTTCGATTTCATTTCTTGAATCTGAAACAATATTTTCATACGAAACAGTGAGAATGGGTATATTGAGCTCATTCATCCAGTGTTTCATTAATCGTTCATACTCAAGGTAGTGAACACCTAAATTACGAAAATTTGTCGTATATGGGTGATAACCAGCAAAATATTTAAAGTAAATTGACAAACATGTATCTCTCGCATCCCTGGTGCAATTAATAATTTTTGCATTAGGCAAGAGCTTATGCAGCAATCCAATATGATGAAAATTATGAGGCATCTTATCTATTATTCTTAAACTTTCAGCATTACCATCTTTAATAGACAAAATTAAGTTTTGTGCCAATGTATTCATGGTACTGGTATTAACTTCATCCAGACATACAGGATAAGTATTCTTCAGTTCTCCTTCTTCCTGCAGTGAATTAACCATATTATTAACATGCGCCAACTCACCCGCACCAAATACATTTGAATGCGATGAGATTATTTGTTCAATAAGGCTTGTGCCCGAGCGAGGCATGCCCACTATAAATATTAACTCATTTGATGTATTTTCTGATGTCGGCAAAGAAGAGTATTTCTCTTTAGAAAAATAATTAATTAATGATGATATATAATTTTGATAGGTAATGGGATCATAATTCTGATCTTGATCCAGCATGTCTTTAGCTTGTTTATAATATGAAAATGCCGAATCATATTGCTTAATAGAATCATATAGGTCACCAACAAGAATTTTAGCACTAACAGAGTCATACTTAGACACGTTTTTATTTTTAAGCATATTTGTAAGAACAGAAATCCCTTCTTCTTGTTTTTTATTTCTTAATGAATATTGGGCATAAACAATATTAACCATTGGGTGATCCGGATACTCATGAATTAAACCTTCAATCAACCCCTCTCCCTTATCTGCGTTACCAATTATTTCATAAGACGAGGCAATCTGCGCTTTCGCTCGAACATGCCCCGGTTCAGCATCAATCACTCTTTCAGCCATTTTGATACTATCTAAAATCTTACCCATACCTCTTAATGCTAAAACCAGTTTATACAAAATATTAGCATTATTAACCTGCCACTTTAATGCTTCTGTAAAATAGTATTCAGCTTTATCAAAAACACTCTGGGCAAGCATTTCATCTCCCAATTTAATACAAAGCTGAACATATAATTTAATTGCATCCTGATTGTTATTATTTAGTGAAATTGATATACGAGATAAATCAAATGCCTTCTGGTAATTCTTTTTACGCTTATAAAGGTAGGCCAATGTTAAATATGCTGAATCATTCGTTTCATCCAGATGTACAGATTTTTCAATGTCTGAAATCGCATTATCAATTTGCCCCATCTCTCCTAAAACAACCCCACGCATCAATAAGGCATCAACACAATCATCAGCCTGGCTCAGAATATAATTATATTTGGCTATCGCCTGATCGTACATAAACACATCAATTAAAGCGTCTGCTTCATCTAATATTTTTTCTATATCTATAGTCATAATCAGGAAACCCAAACAGTCAATTTACTAATGATTATCAAATAAATTATTTAATAAATAAAGTATATATTTACTAAATTAATTTCTATGTTAATGTCATTTCGAGAAAAAATTGACTATGCCTCGCAACCAAACCCAAAACAAACAACAGCAAGCACTAAAATAACCGTAATCTGACTCTTCCATCCTCATTAATTAAAACAAAGCCAGAAGAATATGATGACCAATCACTTTTATTCAGTATTTATTACTTTGATTTACATCACCGAGTTAAGTAAACAATAAAAATTACTATTTTAATTGGGACTTCTCATAGTTTATGAAGAACAAATACCCTTTCACAGCTTATGATAAATACCTATGTTTGAAACTAGACCCTTCAATGTGGTTAATTATGCTATTTCTATTAAGACCTTATGTGATATTAATTTTGTCGTTTTCTAACAAAGCCAATTGAATGCAATTAATAAACCTTCTACACACCAATAAATTAATGATGTCTCTGGGTGCGCTTGCGGGCATACCTGCAGCATTATTAATTTATGCATGGGCACATTAGATTTCGTAAAAAAACAATGGTCAAAAGGAAGAGAGCTTATTACGATTTCTGCTTTATTAAATACTATTTTGGTCTTAGTACCATTATTAGTTGGCAGCATTAGCCAGATAAGATTATATGGCTAGTGTCAATTTTCGATCAGCATCGGCATTATTATTTGGGTATATAAAGATTCATATTTACATGACTATTTTGAAGATCTTCCAAAAATAAGCGATGAAAATAACTAACGATTATCCACATATTAAACCTGAAAAAGGTCTGAGGTTGATCTGTTCATATCCCAAAACAAGCGTAGTATTCATCACGGCATGTAAGCAATATCGACAAGTGTTCTATTATTTTTACACTTTTAAACTATGAATTCGGCTACTTGCTAGAAGTCATATAATAAAAAGCACATAAGTAGTTGATTATTTAATTTAATTCGATACTTTATGAAAACAAAATGGATTGATACATTTGGTACGGATTTTGCTTGATATATGTTAATAATAAATTTTATCTTAGGCTATGAAGTGATGAAATTCAAACATATTGTACTAGGCGCAGCACTTCTGATTGCCAGTGGTTGCACCGCTTTACAGCCTTTTCCAAATGTTGCTAGAAGTGGCGATACTGTCGCCCTTGCAATAGGTTCGCCCGATGACATGAGCCGAGCCAATACTACAGCTACTTTCACATCCGATGTAGATGGCGTACCCATTGACATTACCTCTAATATTCGCTCAATTTTTAAACTATTTGCTGATCCTGCAAGCAGGATATACAACCCCAACAATATAACCGCTACACTGGTAGAATCATCCAAACACACGCCATGGATAACCATCGCCGTTATAGATTTACCCCTTGGCTTACAAGTCGGTGCAGGCAATATTGAATTTAATACTAGTGCTGTCTACCCAGATATAGGCTCTCATATTAATGACCTGCAACTACCCATTGAAATTATTGCCGGCACTGGCTCTTCAAACTCATTTGACTATGAACTAGGTAAAGGTGCATCAGTCAGTGGCAGCCTAACCCAGTTAGAGCCACAGGCAAGAGCTGTATTTGGTCCTACGATTCCAAGCGCCGCCTGCCCATGCCCCACCTATGCCGCTATTGAAGTCAAAGTGGCTATACCCACTCTCGAAGGCACAATACCTGCAGAAGTACGTGTTATACCAGATGACCTGACTATGTTAACCCAGTCTAGTAGAAATATGCTGCATGGTGTTTCTAGCGACGGCCAGGAATTAACCGTTAGCTTTTTAAGCCCTACTGGATCACTTGAATATTATGAAGCCCAATTTTCTGTAGTACAAAAAATGACGGGGACGCCGACTATCAATTCTATCAAGTATTTTGATCTAAACGGAAATGAAGTGACAGGGCCTGTATCTGATTACACTGTTGTTCTTCGATAAGAAAGATACTTTAAAAAAGATAAAAAGCTGCATGAGATTAAATATTATGTGGCTTTTTTATGCTTAATAAAAAATTAATAATACGTATAACTACACTGCCAGTTACTTTCTATCAATAAGCTACTCGATTAAATATCACAACACTCTCTGCTAGAAACCATGTGACGGTATATCCATCATGAGTCATTATAAGTTAATGAAAGAACTATAACCATCATTATCAGAATGTACATTACAATGTGATGAATCGATTAATACACTAAGCCCATTATTTTTATACGCAGGTGACTCAATAGCCACTGAATAGATTTTATCTGGCATAGTCGCAGCCTGAGCATACATATTAAGCTGACTTGAAATAACTAGCGATATAAATAAAAGCTGTTTTCTATTAAAAAGAATCATATGGGCCATTAATAATTAATTTTGAGTTCAGATTTTTATACTACACAAGCTCAAATTAGCACGGCAATAGATAAAGCGCTGTAAACCCTCGAACAATAGGTTTAAAAAATATTTTTAAACAAAAAAAAGCAGCATTAAAATGCTGCTTTTTTACTCAAATCATAGCAAACCGCACTATGATATTAATTTTATTGGACTCTTATTTTCCCGAGAAAATAATTATCCGCAAGAATTAAAACTTAATAGCCAAACCAAAACCCAAAGAATATTGCTCCATAGCAATAGAAGCATTAGTACCTGTAACTATCTGACCACCATTTGGTCCAAATGCTGTTGGGCCTTTTATAGTATTTTGGAATGCATGCATGAAGTTAAAAGAAAACTCATAATCTTTGCTATAAAGATAATTTGCACCAAAAGTCACATGTAGCTCAGGTGTAGCAGGGGCTAACATATTAAACAGGACCTGATCTTCTGGAATTGGAGCTTTGCCGTAATTTATACCACCACGAATATTTATTTTCTCACTATAATTCCAGTCAGCCCCTAATTTGAAAATAGTTTGATTTTCCCAGCCAAACCCCAGGCCTTTATCCCCACCTGTTAAACAAGGCGTTGGATCTACCGGACAAAGTGGGAAAAATTGAGTGGGATTAAGCGCAAGCGGGCCCTTATTACCTATTGAATCAATATCTTCATACATTACTCTTTGCACATCAAAGGCAACAGTCACATCAGGCATTACTTTATAAGCAATACCAACCGCAAAATTTTCAGGTATATCAAAATCCCCTCCCTCGGCAAACAAGTTATTGTAACGATGGAATTTACTCATATAGACACGAGATGAATAATTAACCCCTACATTCAGATCGCCATCCATATACTTACCTAACCAGCCTAATCGAATACCAGCACCAAATGAATAATCCCATCCTTCATTTGTTAAACCATTATCACCATCACCAGGTGCAGTATTACCAAAACCAAGAACAACAAAATCACCCAAACCCTCAGCCCTGAAATATTGGGCTGCCATTACCATGGTAGCGCCAACTGAGTTTGTATCATCTAGTTTATAAGCAATACTCGGTAACATTTGCATTTGCATTAGCTCAACACCGGCTTCGCCTGATGCCGCATCACCAATAAGATTGGCATTAAACATAGTAGGCGCATCAGCATCACTCTGGGCATACGAAGTCTGCAACCCGGCACCGACAACTGCAAAACCTAAAGTTATATCATCACTGTAGTTATACGCACCACCCATAGATGGAATCAAAAACCAGTCTTTTAAAGAGCGGGTATTTGTTTGACCTAAAACATCACTATTATGATAAACAGCACGAGGCGGATGAAAAAGCTCTGCACCTATATCAAATTCATCGACTGAATCAACCAGGGTGGCTGGGTTAAATGCTGCCGCCATACCATCCATATTATAAGCAACACCTGTTCCACCCATAGCACGTGATTTAGTACCATAGCCAATTAAAAACATACCATTTGTAGCAAATGACACACCAGGTAATACCAACGCTAATGCCACTGCTGATAACAATGCATATTTACAATACATCTTCATGAGATTTCCTCTAAAATTCTTTTATAATTTTTAAAATAATTTATCTGCGTGTTTATTGAATAAACAAGCACGCAGATTGATTATTTAATTGGTTTTATTTTTAACTTTTCGAAACAAACCAAAGCCAAGTAGCGACAATAACCCTGTAAGCAATGCCCCAAAACTCATTGATCCACTACCTAATACAGTATCAGGCGCCGTCCCTGTAAATTCTTCGATAGTCCCCGTTCCACCTGGGCCTGCATTGAAATTGGCATAATAACCAATGAATGGGCCATCAATCATAGGCATACCATTATTGCCATCTCCATTCACATCTCTCGATGCCAAAAACCAGGGCTGGGTAACGTCTGGCGGTACACCCGCCGATCCCATCCAAAGATTGTTCTGTGAGGTTGCGTCACCATCTGGGTCTATCCAGACATCATTCTCTTTCCAGACGACCACTACATCAATATTACAGTTTGCGACGTCACAACCATCTGGGTCAGCAGGCGACTTGGGCGCACCCCAGTTAAATAACATGTGCGCACCGATATGACCAGCCGGTACATCCAATGGTAGAAACTGTTCAACCTGACCCGGTGAAAAAGGATTATTACAAGGCGATACACCTGCTTCTAATTGCGCAGTTGTACAGGTCGAGTCAATTCGATAAAGCCCTGGGCCAAATACCCGTACATGGTGAGCCGTCCATAAGAAAGCGAAGAATCTTTCTGGCAGCGCCGACGCAATGGTCATATTAAAGTTTGTGCCATTGACAGTGGTGTTAAGTGTCTGATCCCAATCAAACACCACATCATTGGTACCACCAAACGTCGTTCCACTTGGCGTTAACATGGTAAAGTTACTGTTATTTGCAAATACGCCCACACTGACCCGACGTAAGACCGGTGTTGCTGTGTTTCCATCAGAATCCGTCACATCGTAATAAACTGTATAACGACCACCAGTTGTAGCCGTGTCGATTGCTCCTACTATGGCTCCACCCGCATCTCTAATCGTAATCGTATGGTCTATGTTATTGGCACCGGCACCGGTTCCTGCAGTAGTACCTGTCGTCGTCACGGCTGTTAAATCACCGTCCTGTACATCGTGCACATCCATACCTTGTTCGGTATACACATCGCCCACATTCAAAACAACATCGCCACCAATCAGAGTTATAACAGGCTCTGATCGGAATACGGTGACTGTTTGATTGGCCTGTGACTGATTGGGAGTAGTAGCCGTATCACTGGCAAAGTACCTCAACGGCGTGGCTATTGAGTCATCCCCTGTTGGCACTGTGAAAACAACACTGTCCGTCGTTGTAGCCGCGCCGCCAACAACAGGATTACAATCGCCATTCGCATCCACTGCGGTTGCCGTATTATTGACCCATGTTCCGGCCTCACTGGATTCAGCATTAACTGCTGCGCCACCTGCGATAGTAATAACCGGTCCTACGCTATCCGTAACATTCACAGTACGTGTCCGCCTCGCTGCAGCATTTAAATCACTGTCTGTCACATCATAAGTGATGGCATAACTGCCTTCATTTGGTTCATTGCCAGCACCAATGATAGGTGTTAAATCACCCACCACTATAGCCGCTGTTAATGTTGCATTATCATCTTCTGCATCTGTCGCTGTAGCACCCGCATCGTTATACACAGTACAGGCTTCATGCGCTGTAGGTGAACCATTGGTAATCGCAATCGAAGGTACACCTGCACCGGATACATTGACTGTTAAAACAGTGGTAGACGCTGAAGTATTATCTGCAGGAACCGATGGGTTGCCCGGATTATTTGGGTCATCGGTCAATGCCGCTCGTGCAGAGCCATTATCGCTACAGGTATAGAGCACCTCATACGAACCAACCGCACCTGTATTAACAGCGGCGCCACCATTGCCGTTATCCACAGTAAAACTGATATTGGCATTGGTTCCTACGGGGTCTGTTAAATCATCACTGCCATCTGCATTATCAGCGCAGGTCACACTGACGCCTGGATTATTTACATCAAAGGCATCGCCTTGAGTCAGGTTTAAGGTTGTTGAACCTAATGTAAGAACGGGAGCCGTGGTATCGTTATAGGCTGTCAGAGTTAATTTTTGCATGTCAAAGTTAGCATTGATAACTC
>Ga0224496_10001967_pt1 | contig 12453 bp, 13 predicted proteins | sample SF_Jul11_sed_USG_2_FD_168127 | JGI IMG/M metagenome (GOLD analysis project Ga0224496, IMG submission 168127) | Sediment microbial communities from San Francisco Bay, California, United States - SF_Jul11_sed_USGS_8_1 | ecosystem: Environmental > Aquatic > Marine > Sediment | place: USA... | reverse complement strand
CCTGGCCGTTCATCGGCAGGTGTACGGCATCTGCCTGCACATCCAGTGCCGGGTTGGCGAGGTGGCGTGCGAACAGTTCGTCTATCAGCTCCCGCATGTACCTGCCACCATTGCCGTGGGCAAGTGAAATGTGTGTGTCGTCCATGGCTGGCCAGTGTGCTGCTCAGCTTACCTTGCCGATGGCGCAACTGACGAAGGATTTTGCCTTCGCCGTGGCGGCCTTGATGCCTTCTGCAGAGCCTTTCTCCGGATAGCCGCTGGATAGCAGTGCCGCAACCAGTAACTCGCGGCTGTCATTGCCGCCCTCGACAGTGACGCGACCGTTTTCAATATCCACCTCGACGCTCTCGACGCCGACGATTTTTCTCAGGGTCTTGCCGATTGTGTTTGCACAGCCGCCGCAACGGATATTTTCAACATCGATGACGTGTTGCATGAAACGCCTCCCGGGAAACAAGTCAGCCTGAAGCCTAACGTAAATCAGGTCGGCTGTCCGGCAAAGCCGTATTCCAGTACCTGTCCGAAACAGATTCCGGCATCATTCACCGGTATAGCTGACGGGAAGTAGACGCTGAAACCGTCGGCCTGCAGGTGTCGCACGACCTGTGATGTCAGTAACCTGTTCTGAAACACGCCACCGCTTAAACCGACCCGGGTGACGCCTTGTGTTGCGCGTACCGCCCGCGCCTGTTCGTGCAGTGCCGCTGCCAGCGAGGCATGCAAGCAGCCGGCGCGGGCGGCGACGCTTTGCCCGTCATCGAGCAGTACCGGCAGCAGGGGCTCCCAGTCAGTCAACAGCAGCCCGGACGCGCTGGCAGTCAGCGGCAGTTCCACCGCGTCTGCCCGGCCATCGGCGGCGGCTTCCAGCAGCATCGGACCCTGGCCTTCGTGGCTGGCATGCGTGCAGGTGCCGGTGATTGCCGCGGCGGCATCGAACAGCCGGCCGGCTGCGCTGCTTTGCGGTGTATTCAGCCGGCGTTGCCAGGCCTGGTGCAGGATGTCTGCATTGTCAGGCTGTGCCGGCCAGTCGTGACCGGATTCCCAGCACAGGGCAGCGGCACTGCGCCACGGCTCCCGACCGGCACGTTCACCGCCGGGCAGGAAAAAAGGACGCAGGCTGGCAACGCGTCGCCATTGCCCGGGTGAACCCAGGAACGCCTCGCCGCCCCACAGGGTGCCGTCCTCGCCATAGCCGGTGCCATCCCAGGTGAAAACGAGCTGCGCGCCGCTGCCGGCACTGAAGTCGTATGCCGTTGCCGCATGGGCATGATGGTGCAGGACCCTGTGTACCGGGAGGCCGCAGCGGTTTGCCCAACGTGTGGAGGCGTAACCGGGGTGCCGGTCACAGATGACGGCCGCGGCGCTGACGCGGTAAAGCGATTGCAGGTCGGTAATTGTTTGTTCGAATACGCCGCGGCTATGCGCATTGTCGAGTTCGCCGATATGCGGTGAAATGACCACGCGATTATCCCACGCCAGTGCCACGGTGTTTTTCATGTGACCACCGGTGGCGATGACCGGTCGTTCAAGCGTGACCGGCAGTTCCAGTTCCAGCGGTGCGTTACCGCGACCGAGCCGCAGCGGGCGCGGCCGGTCATTGATGAAACGGTAGACCGGGTCATCGGCCGGCCTGGCGATCGGCCGGTTGTGATGCAGGTAAGCATCAACCACGTGACCGAGGCGATGCATGACGCTGTTATTGTCGGTCAGAACAGGTTCTCCACTGATATTCCCCGATGTCGCCACCAGTGGATGGCCGTAATCGTTCAGCAGCAGGTGATGCAGTGGTGAATACGGCAGCATCACGCCGATCTCGTCCAGGCCGGGCGCAACAGCAACCGATATCTCGCTGTTGGCCTGCCGGTTAACCAGCACGATGGGGCGTTCGGGCGACAGCAGCAGGTCGGCCTGGTCGCGCGCAAGGCAGACACTGCGCGTAACGAACGTCAGCGGTTTGCCGGCCGGCGCAGGGAACATGACGGCGAGCGGTTTGTGCGGGCGATGTTTGTGCGTACGCAGGCGGTTGATGGCTGAGTCGTTGCGGGCATCACACATGATGTGATAACCACCGACGCCCTTGACTGCGACGATGAGACCGTCTGCCAGGGCGTCTGTGCAGGCGCGTAACGCCTGCTCGTTGCCCTTGAGAATTTCGTCATCGCGGATGAATTCCAGTTCGGGTCCGCAGGACGGGCAAGCGACCGGTTCGGCATGAAAGCGGCGGTCGCGCGGGTTCGAGTATTCCCTGCGGCAGTCCGGGCACAGCTCGAAGGCTGACATGGTGGTATTCGCGCGGTCATAGGGCAGCCCGCGGATCAGTGTGTAACGCGGACCGCAGTTGGTGCAATTGATGAACGGGTAACGGTAGCGCCGGTCCTGCGGGTCCTGCAGTTCGGCCAGGCAGTCAGGGCAGGTGTACAGGTCGGGCGGCACGAATACCTGTTGCGCAGCATCCGTTTCGCTGTCACGAATATGAAAATCACGCATGTGAACGGGCGCTACCGGCGTGCAACGGTCGAGTCGGGGGCGTGCCAGTGGTGGTGCCTGTCGCAACAATTCGCGAGTGAACGTGAACAGTTTCCCGGTTTCGCCCTCGATATGGACCTCGACACACCCGGTGCGATTGCGTACCCAGCCCTGCAGCTGGTAATTACCGGCGAGCTGGTAAACGAACGGGCGAAAGCCGACACCCTGCACGCGCCCCGAGACGATCAGGTGCAATGCGCCGGTGGTATTTTCCTGTTCGTGTCCGAGGTTGGTACTCACTGGTATCAGGCAACGGAGTCCTGTTGCACCTGCGCGCTTGCCCGTTCGCGCATACCGCCGGACCACCAGATACGGCAGGCCCCTTCGTCGGACACCATGCAGGGGCCGATCGGGTGACGCGGGTTACAGGCCGCGCCGAACAGGCGGCATTCATTTGGATAGATTTTCCCCAGTACCACTTTTGCGCAGTCACAACCCGGGGGCATTTCACCGGCACGCTTGCGTGCATCGTCAGCATAGGAGCTGAATTCGCGGCGCGCATCGTGGGCACTGTAGGCCGAATTGATTGCGTATCCCGAGTCCGGAATGATGCCAACGCCGCGCCAGTTGGCATCGGTAACATCCATGGACGTTTGCAGGCATTTGCGTGCGTAGCGGTTGCCGTCTGGCCTGACCAGTTCCGGGTAACAGTTGTCCAGGAAGCGATTGCCTTCGATCAGCTGGCGCAGGGTCGAGTACATGGCGGCGAGCAGGCTTTCCGGGACAAAGCCGGCCACCGCTGCGGGAATGCCGTGTTGTTTGACGACGAATTCCCACTCTTCCGGACCCATTACGGTGGCGACGTGCCCGGGTGCTATCAGCGCATCGAAGCCGGGTGTGCCGGAGTCCAGCAGCATGGCAACGGCCGGCCAGGTCAGTCGTCCCGATAACAGTACAAACAGGTTATCCGGTGCGCCTTCCACCAGCAGGGCGGCGGTGGGCGCCGTGGTGGTCTCGAAGCCGGCAGCAAAGAAGACGACCGGCTTGCCAGGATTTTCGCGCGCAATGACAGTAGCCTGTGTGGGCGATGCGATCGGCCGGATATCGGCGCCGCGTGTGCGCGCCGCTTCCAGTGAGCGCGCCTCGCAACGCGGTACATTCACGGGTACGCGCAGCATGTCGCCGTAAGCAACGAGAATGACATCTTCATTGAGTGCCAGCTGAATGGCCTCGAAAATATCCTCCTCGGGACAAATGCAGACCGGGCAGCCCGGACCCGGGATCAGTTCAATGTTGTCCGGCAGTGCACTGCGCAGGCCGGCCTGGGTGATGGAGCGTTCATGCCCGCCACATACATTCATGATGCGCACCCGCGCCGGCAGGTCGAGCGCGTGGATGCGCTTTAGCCAGATTGCGGCGCTATCGTTTTTCATGGTGCTGTCGTGGCATCCGCATGGTTGTCAGTGTGTAACTCGCCAAGCCGGTGTTCGAGGCGTGCTTCGCGGTCCATTACCCAGTCCAGCCACTGCGTCATGCCGTCACCGGTCCTGGCCGACAGTTCAAAAACCTCGGCCGGGTTGGCCAGCTCGCGCAGGTGGCGGCGTGCTTTATCCGTGCTGAAATCATCGAGTAGCGGTAACAGGTCGCACTTGCTGAGCAATACCAGGTCGGCGGCACGGAACATGACCGGGTACTTGGCCGGCTTGTCATCGCCTTCCGGCACCGATAGCAGGATGACGTTTGCATGCTGGCCGAGATCGAAGCTGGCCGGACAGACCAGGTTGCCGACGTTTTCAATAAACACGATGTCGAGTGCGGCAAGATCGAGTTGGTGCAGTGCGTCATGCACCATATGTGCATCCAGGTGACAGGCGCTGCCGGTCGTGATCTGGATGGCGGGCACGCCGTGCTGGCGAATGCGCTCTGCGTCGTTTTCTGTTTCCAGGTCGCCCTCGATGACCGCGATCGACAATTCCTTTCCCAGGCGCTTGATGGTTGCTTCCAGCAATGCTGTTTTACCCGCGCCGGGCGAGGACATCAGGTTGATGGCCAGCACGCCGTGCTGGTCGAAGTGCTGACGGTTATGCGCGGCGGTATGGTCATTTTCATGCAGCAGGTTGCGCAGTACCGATACCGCCTCGCGGCCGTCATCCGTCCGGTGCAGGGCGCCACCGGGTTTGACCAGGTGGGCATTGCCCGGCGTTACGTTACATCCACAAGTGTCGCACATAGGTAACTCCGTATATTACGAATGCAGCACGCCGCGTGCCTGCGCGGGTGTGCTCTTTTCACAAATCACTTCAACACGTTCCAGCAGCATCTCATCGCCCGAGACCAGCGTTGTTTGCCAGGCGCCGCAGTGGCTGCAAAGCAGCCGGGTTGGCTGGACCTCGGACTGGCAATCACATTCCCGGCAATGCACAACAACCGGCAGGGAGGTGATAACCAGTTCGGCATCGGCGGCGAGGCTGCCGGCGCTGGCGATCGGGAAGGCCTGCGACAGCAGGCCGGGTTCGACGCCGGACAGGGGTCCTATACCGAGATGAATGGAAACGACATGCGCTGCGGACTGTTCGCGCGCAACGTTTTCGACCTGGTCCATCAGTGCCTGGCAGACCGCAAGCTCATGCATGGTCGTCCGCAAGCATCTGGTCGTATAGCTCCCAGGCCGTGCGTGCCTCACTCGGGGTAATTTTCTGGATGGCGTAGCCAACGTGTACGACAACGAAGTCGTCAATGGCGCAGTGTTCGTCCTGCAGCATAAACAGGCTGACATCGCGGTGGATGCCCTTGGCCTCACAGTCCGCCATAAAACCGTCTATGGACTTAATTTGCATGGGAATTCCCAGGCACATAAATAGTCCCTCCGTCACCGGCGGAAGAATAATTTGCCGATAGAACCTGCGAATTACTTAAACACGAAAAATACGTTTCGAAATTGATGCTCGTCAATAAACGCCCGTTCCGCGTCCTGTACAAATTGCAGGTAAATAACGGGGGATAGTGTTTTGACTGGGAAAACCCTGGTACTGGGCATTGGCAACACCCTGCTGTCAGACGAGGGTGTCGGCGTACATATGCTCGACTGGATGCAGACACACCACCCCGAAATTACCGATATCGACTACCTCGATGGCGGCACCCTGAGTTTCACCCTTGCTCCCTATATTGAAGATGCGGACAACCTTATCGTGATCGATGCGGCCGAGTTGCAGGCCGCACCCGGTACCTTGCAGGTATTCCGCGGGGATGAGATGGATCGTTTCGCCGGTAAAACCAAGCGCAGTGTCCACGAGGTCAGTCTCGGTGACCTGTTGGCCATTGCACATCTGACCGGATGCGTGCCGGCTAACCGGGCGCTGGTGGCCATTCAGCCGCAGGCAGTCGACTGGGGACACAGTCTGAGTAATCCGGTCAAGCAGGCATTGCCTGGCGCGGGCAAGCACATGCTGGCGCTGTTGTCGGAATGGCATTGCGCATTGCCTGGTATCGACACCTGCGCGTCGGCTGTCGCAGCAAACCTGGCTACCTGAGGCGCGTTATGGACGAAATTGCACACACGGCCACCTGCGCATCACCCGGTGAAGTCGTGACGGGGAATGTCATGCCCATCCTGCACCAGGTGCGCCATGCGCTACACGACCTGCTTGAGACGGGCAAGTCGGAGGTGATCGATCTGCGCAGTATCCCGATGGGGCCGGGTGAGGAAGGCCGGCTGGCAGAGGCGCTCGGCAAGGGTGAGGTAGAGGTGCGAATGTCGGCGCTGGGTCCCAGCGAGATTATCGAAACGCGCTATCCCGGTGTCTGGCTGGTGACCCATTTCAACAACGATAATGAAATCATCGGCAAGTTTATCGAAATTTGCGCAATTCCAGGCCTGGTCATGGCGCAGGATGAGGATATCCGTGCGGGCCTGGTGCAACTCAATGAGCAGCTGACTTGAGAAATACAGGAGACAACAGATGTCCAAAGACCTGACGATTGGAGAAGCATTGCGGCAACGCGGGGTTTCGCGTCGCGGCTTTCTCAAGTTCTGTGCAGCTACTGCCTCCATGATGGCCTTGCCCCCCGGTATGGCGCCGGTTATCGCCGCAGCCCTGGAGAAGGCGCGCCGACCCTCGGTTATCTGGCTGTCATTCCAGGAGTGCACGGGTTGTACCGAGTCGCTGACGCGGTCGCATTCGCCAACGGTTGAAGGGCTGATCTTCGATACCATTTCACTGGATTACCATCACACCCTGCAGGCCGCTGCGGGTGATGCGGCAGAGGCGGCGCGCGTAGCTGCCATGGAAGAGAACTACGGTAACTACATACTGGTTGTGGACGGTTCGATTCCAACCGGGAATCCGGGATTTTCCACCATTGCCGGTATCAGCAATCTCGATATGCTCAGGGAAACGGCGGCCGGGGCCGCCGCTATTGTTTCAGTCGGCACCTGTGCCGCCTACGGTGGCATACCGCATGCCAACCCGAACCCGACCGGCGCTGCATCGGTGTCCGACCTGGTCAGTGACAAGCCCATCATCAACGTACCGGGTTGCCCGCCAATCCCGGTTGTCATCACGGGTGTGCTGGCGCATTACCTGACCTTTGGCACGATACCCGAACTGGACGATCTGGGCCGTCCCAGGGCGCATTACGGCCAGAGTATTCATGACCGCTGCTACCGCCGGCCGTTCTATGACAAGGGCCTGTTCGCCGAAACGTTTGACGATGAAGGCGCGAAGAAGGGCTGGTGTCTCTACAAGCTCGGTTGCAAGGGCCCGACGACCTACAACGCCTGCGCGACGACGAAATGGAACGAGGGGACCAGTTTCCCGATCGAATCGGGCCATCCCTGCCTGGGCTGCTCGGAACCTGATTTCTGGGATGGCGGCGGCTTCTACAAGGCGCTGTCGACACCGACCGCGGACATCACGCGGACTGCGGTATATGCCGTCGGCGCGGGTGCTGCGGCCGGCATTGCGTTGGGTGCCATGAATCGCACCAAGCAGAAACGCATGGCCAAAGAGCATGAAAAGGTCACGATCGACGACCTGGAGAAGGGTGACTGAGCATGAGTGAGATCGAGTTATTCAACTGGATCCGCGGGCCCGCATTGCAGATTGCTACCCTGATATTCGTGGTCGGGGTGGTGGTGCGAATCCTGGAAGTGCTGGTGCTGGGGCGTAAGCAGGATTTGTCTGAAGCGCGCGGTTCGGGTGTTGCCGGCGGGCTGCGTACCATCATCAGCCGCATGTTTCCCGATCGTGGCACGCTGCAGCGTTCAACATTCAACGTGATCGCGGGTTATGTGTTTCATGTCGGGTTCCTGGTCACGCTGCTGTTCTACACGCCGCATATCCTGTTGTTTCGTGATTCGCTGGGTGTCAGCTGGCCGGCGTTGCCAACGCCGGTTATTGATGCGACGGCCGTTGTGACGCTGATTGCGCTGATTGCCGTGCTTGTTCACCGGATACAGCACAAGGTGATGCGTTTCCTGTCAGGCTTTCAGGACTACCTCGTCTGGCTGGTGACGTTTCTGCCGTTGCTGACAGGGTATTTCGCTTTTCACCGCGTTGTGCTTGATCCGCAGGCAATGATTGCGGTTCATATTCTCAGTGTGGAGCTGTTCATGGTGGTGTTTCCATTTACCAAATTGATGCACACCTTCACGCTGTTCATGGCGCGCTATTACAACGGCCACATTGCCGGTCGCCGGGGAGTTAAAACATGAGCGCTTCACTGGAAAAGGGCATTCATGCACTGAAGGAACAGATCAATGCGCCGGTTGCCTCGTTTTTCAGCAGTTGCGTGCGCTGTGGCCTGTGCGCCGAGGCCTGCCTGTTCTTCACGGAAACCGGTAACCCGAAATACACGCCGATACACAAGCTGGAGCCCATGCGCCGTGTCTGGCAGCAGGAATATACATTCTGGGGGCGTTTTGCGAAGGCCCTGGGTCTCAGCAAGCCGGTGACCGACAAGGAACTCGGCGACTGGGAAACGCTGGTATATGACAGTTGTACCCTGTGTGGTCGCTGTTCCATGGTATGCCCGGTCGGTAATGACATTACCTACATGATTCGCAAGATGCGCGAAGGTATGGCGGCATCCGGTCACGCACCGGAAGGCCTGGTCGGTGCGACAAAACTGGCGGTAACGGTCGGTAGTCCCATGGGTGTGAAGTTGCCTGCATTACAGGCGCAGATTCGCCAGGTTGAAGCGGAAACCGGACTGAAGGTACCGGTCAACGTCGAGGGTGCCGACTACATGCTGCTGCTGTCTTCCATGGAGATAATGAACTTCCCGGAATTCATCGGTGCCGTGGCAAAGATTCTCGACAAGGCGAAAGTGTCCTGGACGATATCCAGCGAGGCATTCGAGGCCACCAACAGTGGTATACAGATCGGGGTGTCGGAGATTGCCGCCGAACTGGTGCAACGGATTGTCGATGCGGCTGACAAGCTCAAGGTGAAAAACGTCATCAGTCCCGAATGCGGTCATGCCTACATGGCCATCCGCTGGGAAGGTCCGAACCTGGTCGGCAAGCCGTTCAGCTTCAGGGTCGTGCATGTACTGGAGCTGCTGGACGAGTTACGTGCAGATGGCCGCTTGAAACTGTCCAGTAAGGAAACGCAGCGCCTGACTTACCACGATCCCTGCCAGGTCTCACGGCGTGGCGGCGTCGTCGATCAGCCGCGCAGGCTGATGGATATGGTTGCAGAAAATTTTGACGAGATGCCGGAGTCCGGCACCATGAACTGGTGTTGCGGTGCGGGTGGCGGTGTCAGTAGCAACGAGCGGGCGGACGATTTGCGACTGCAGGTATTCAAGCGCAAGAAGGCACAGCTGGAAGCGGTCAAACCGGATGCGCTGGTATCGGCCTGCTCGAACTGCCGTATTCATCTTGAAGACGGTCTTGAGAAGTACGGGATGGATATCCCGGTTTTAAGTTTGACTGAAACAATTGCCGAACACCTGGCGGATGAATAATTAACATGCGAGCTGTTGCGTCCCCTATCCCCAACCCTCTCCCGGCGGGAGAGGGGGATAACGAGAAAAGGCTACCATTATGAATGAACGTGTCGTAGTAGATCCCATTACACGCATCGAGGGTCACCTGCGCATCGAGGCGCAAATGGACGGTGACCGGATCGCCAAGGCCTGGTCTGCCGGCACCATGGTGCGCGGCATCGAGATTATATTGCGCGGGCGTGATCCCCGCGATGCATGGGCATTTGCGCAGCGGATCTGCGGTGTGTGCACGCTGGTGCATGGACTGGCATCCATCCGCGCCGTCGAGAATGCACTTGATTACACCATTCCGCCGAATGCGCAACTGATCCGCAACCTGATGAACGGTGCGCAGTATATTCATGATCATGTCATGCATTTTTACCACCTGCATGCACTGGACTGGGTGGACGTGGTGTCAGCGCTGAATGCCGACCCGAAAGCAACGTCGGCGCTTGCACAGTCGCTCAGCAGCTACCCGAAATCCTCGCCCGGCTATTTTGCGGATATGCAGAAAAAGCTGAAGACCTTCGTCGAAGGCGGGCAGCTGGGAATATTCGCGCAGGCGTACTGGGGGCACCCGGCCTACAAGCTGCCAGCCGAGGCCAACCTGATGGCAGTGGCGCATTATCTCGAGGCGCTGGTCTGGCAGCGTGATGTTGCCAAGTTGCATACGATCTTCGGCGGTAAAAATCCGCACCCGAATTTCCTGGTCGGCGGGGTCGCCTGTCCGATTGATCTGAACTCCGATTCCGCCATCAATGCCAAGCGGCTTGCGCAGGTGCAGGAGATCATTAACAAGATGAATGTTTTCGTCGAGCAGGTTTACATTCCCGACCTGCTGGCGATTGCGGGTTTCTACAAGGACTGGGGTTCGCGCGGCGAAGGGCTGGGCAATTTCCTGACCTTTGGCGATTTCCCGGAAAAGGGCATGGACGACCCGTCCAGTTTCCTCATCCCGTCCGGCGCCATACTTGATCGCGACCTGTCGACAATACGTGACGTCGACATGAATGCCGCTGATGAGATTCAGGAATATGTCGCGCACTCGTTCTATGACTACAGCGATGGCAAGGAGGCGCCGCTGCACCCGTATGACGGTGAAACCAACCTGAACTACAGCGGACCGAAGCCGCCATACAAGCAGCTCGACGTGGATAATTCCTACTCCTGGCTGAAGTCGCCGCGCTGGAAAGGGCATGCCATGGAGGTCGGGCCGCTGGCACGCGTGCTGATGTTGTACGCGAGTGGTCATGACCAGACAAAGGAACTGGTCACCATGACCCTCAACACGCTGGACGTCCCGGTTGCGGCGCTGTTCTCAACACTTGGCCGAACGGCGGCACGTGGACTGGAAACGAAGATCATTGGCGACATGATGCAGACCTGGATGAATAACCTGGTAGCCAATATCAAGGCCGGTGACACCAAGACCTTCAATGAAAAACTCTGGGAACCCTCCAGCTGGCCCAGGCAGGCGCGCGGCGTCGGCTTCATGGAAGCTCCACGTGGCGGCCTGGCACACTGGATCGTCATCGAGGACGAAACCATCAAGAACTACCAGGCCGTGGTGCCGAGTACCTGGAATGCCGGTCCGCGTGACCAGAACGGCCAGCCGGGCGCCTATGAGGCAGCCCTGCAGGACAACCACACGCTGCATGACCCGAAACAGCCGATCGAGATACTGCGCACCATTCACAGTTTCGATCCATGTATTGCCTGTGCCGTGCATGTCACGGACCCGGATGGCGAGGAACTGATCAAGGTCAAGGTTCGCTAACGAGCATTCATTAGAATTCCTGGAACATAGAAGGCAGGAGCAGCTATGCAAAAAATATCGATTTCATCTATTGTGCCGGGCCTGGTGGCCCTGTTTGCAACGCCGACCGTGTTCGCACATGGTGGCATCCACATGGACCTCGGCCTGATAGACGGCTTCATGCACCCGGCGAGCGGGGCTGACCACCTGCTGATAGCGATCGCTGCCGGTTTCTGGGCCGCGCGCAGGGGTGATCACGGTTTGCGCGACATGTCGTTTGTGCTTGCCCTGTTTGCAGGTGGTTTGCTACTGGGTGTCGTCAGCCTGGGCTGGCCACAACTGAATATTGCACTGCCGGCTGCTTTCCTGCTGATCGCAAGTGTTCTGGCGGTAGCTATTTCCAGGCAGCGATGCTTTGCCCATACACTGTTTGGCGGGTTAGCGGTTTACCAGGGCCTGGTCCACATGATTGAAGTGCCTGTCTCGTCCGGCATCGCGGGTTTCGGCGCCGGCCTGTTATTATCAACGGTGGTTTTGATGGGACTTGGCCTGATGCTGCGTACGGTGATCACTACGTACAGGTCACATACGGCTGGCTGACTAGCAAGCAGGCCGATGCCGGCCTTGATTCCGGTTTTTTCAGTCGCTGCTGGTCATAGCTTTCACACTGCCTGTGCGTACGAGGGTGTGAGAATTAACTATCCTTTCACAAGCGCTTAACCTGCCTGTCACAAACACTGTCTGTGATATGCGTAACATATACTGGCGTTCGCGTCAGCTACTGTAGTGCGGCGGCCTGTAGATATCCTTTCCGCCGGGCATTTTTCCGCAGCAGTTTCTGTTCGTAATCCGGAGCAGGTCGGCCAGTGTATAGCAGGTGTGGCGTATTCGGGGCTGGTTGCACCATGTTGGATATTTCCAGCCAGAACAATGAATAACGCGGGATCAGGCACAATCCGCCAATGGTTGCACCGTGCCATGTATACCACGGTGCCTGGCTGATCAGCCGGAATGCAGGTACTGGCACTTGTCTAATTGCGAAACATTTGTACACTGCACCCCCTAACCAAGCCTTGCACCTGATCCGGTGCGAACCCCGGAGCCGTCTATCGGGGCCGGTGTGCAGAAACCGGAGGAGTCAACATGCCAAAAGCACCAATGTCCGGGTTATTCGGTAGTTCCCCCATCAAGCCACTTCAGCAGCACATGGCCAGCGTGCAGGAATGTGTTGCGCA
>Ga0224496_10001966_pt1 | contig 12457 bp, 14 predicted proteins | sample SF_Jul11_sed_USG_2_FD_168127 | JGI IMG/M metagenome (GOLD analysis project Ga0224496, IMG submission 168127) | Sediment microbial communities from San Francisco Bay, California, United States - SF_Jul11_sed_USGS_8_1 | ecosystem: Environmental > Aquatic > Marine > Sediment | place: USA... | reverse complement strand
GTAGGTAGACGGCACGGCTTGAGGAAATGGCAAATAAATTGCATGTCTCGCTGCTAGACCAACATCGAACTCGTTTGGAACAATCACAGGACAAACCTTTGAACAGTCACCGCACCCGGTGCAATCTTCAGTTACGTATCGTGGTTTCTTCAATACTTTGACCTCGAAATTTCCGATGTAACCCTTGACCTCGGTGACCTCGCTGTTCGTTAACAACTCGATGTTTGGGTGCCTGCCAGCGTCTGACATCTTCGGAGCGAGAATACATATGGAGCAGTCCATGGTTGGAAACGTCTTGTCGATCTGAGCCATCCTCCCGCCTATGCTTGGCTCCTTCTCCACAAGATACACCTTGTAGCCAGTGTCAGCTAAGTCCAGAGCTGCTTGAATACCTGCGACACCTCCGCCTATGACCAAGGTTTTTCTGGTTACGGGGACCACAAGCTCCTCTTGAGGTTGAAGCAGAGCCGCCTTCGCAACAGCCATCCGAACCAGATCTTTAGCCTTCTCCGTAGCCTTACCTTTCTCATATAGGTGCACCCAACTGCAGTGTTCCCGGATGTTAGCCATCTCGAAAAGATACTTGTTTAATCCAGCCTCTTCGCACGTCCGTCTAAAGGTGGGCTCGTGAAGGCGGGGTGAACATGACGCTACGACCACACGGTTCAACTTGTGTTCCTTAATGTCTTTTTTAATGAGTTCCTGACCCGGATCTGAGCAGGTGTATCGATTATCTTTTGAAAGCACAACGTGGGGGAGGGTAGCCGCAAATTTCGCCACTTCTTCACAGTCCACAGAGCCAGCTATGTTTAGACCACAGTGACACACGTACACACCTATTCGAATGTCGCCAGATTGGGCTTGCGTCTCAGCCATTCTACTCACTTCAATTGTCGATATCTGGAGAGCAAACTGAATGAAATCGAATTACATATATTTTTTTATCTTAGAGTTGGTGTATGTATAGATTCTATTCGTTGGTGGAAGACTCTTGATGCAAGAACCAACAAAAATCTCGGAAGACGCCATGGGGAAGCTGTTAGACTCCGAGAAGCTAGAGCATTGTTTTGAGTGCGGTATCTGCACCGCGAGTTGCCCTGTCGTGAAGATAATCTCGAAACACTACAATCCAAGAATACTCCTCCAGACAGTGTCAAGGGATTTAGAGAGAGCCATAACTGAAGCTGAACCCTGGCTGTGCGCATGGTGCGATCGATGTTACAAAAGATGCCCTCAAGGTTTGAATCTGCCAGAGATTTTCTTGTTAACAAGGAACATCGCCACTGAACGAAACTACATAAGCAGGTTTAGCGAAGCCTTAGAAACAATTGGAAGGGAAATCCCATTTCCTGGAGTTTGCGGCCTAGTCTGTTTCGGCAAAGTTGACATTCCAGGGGCTATTGAAACCCTTGAGCGTTACGTCGCTGACTATGAACTCAAGGTGAGGCCAGAGAAGGCAGTTCCCACACCTAAAAAGCGTCGAGAAAAAATAGCTGTAATCGGTTCCGGTCCAGCCGGACTCACGGCTGCCTACGAGTTGGCGAGAAAGGGATACCAAGTCACGGTCTTTGAATCTCTACCCGAGCCCGGTGGAATGTTAAGGTGGGGAATTCCAGAATTTCGGTTGCCCAGAAAGGTGCTTGACACCGAAATCCAACGTATAAAATGCTTAGGTGTGAAAATCAGAACCAACGTGACAGTGGGCAAGGACCTAACAATCAACGGGCTCTTGAAAGACGGCTACAAAGCAATATTTATCGCAACTGGGGCTCCAAAAAGCCGGAAACTCCGTATTGAGGGCGAGAAGCTGAAGGGTGTCATGCACGCCATCGACTTGTTAAGAGAGGTAAGCATGGGAAAGAAAGTTGAACTGGGACCTAGGGTGGCGGTCATAGGCGGCGGAAACGTGGCCATCGACGCCGCCAGAGCCGTCCTGCGACTGGGAGCCAAAGAAGTCACCATCCTGTATCGAAGGTCGAGGGAAGAGATGCCGGCGAACCCTTGGGAAGCGAGACATGGCGAAAGGGAAGGTGTGAAGATTCAGTTTTTGGTAGCGCCGAAGAAAATCTTGGGTAAGGATGGTCGACTTGTTGCCCTAGAGTGTATGCGAATGGAATTGGGAGAACCCGACGAGAGCGGTAGAAGACGACCAATACCCATCGAGAACTCGGAGTTCACCATCCAACTGGACACAATGATACTTGCTATCGGCGAGTCGCCTGACCCCTCCGTCCTGCCCAAGGGAATCGAGGTTACCCGACAGAACACCATAACCGTGGATCCAATAACCCTAGAAACAAGTCTGCCTGGGATATTTGCCGGCGGAGACGTGGTGTCCGGACCGGCAACCGTGATCGAAGCGATCGTTGCTGGTAGGAAAGCAGCCTCTTCTATCGATGACTACGTAAGAGGTGGAGGCTCGTAGTGTACAGAAGAATAGAGGAGCAGTAGCTATCCAGCGGTCTCGGGCACTATCGTCTTGATTGCTTTTTTCCTAGTTTTTTGCGATATCTCTTCAGGTGTCTTGAGGGATAAAGCCTCTTTCGGACAGTATAAGACGCATTTGGGTTCTCCGTCGCAGAGATCGCAAACGATCATGGTCTTCTTGGTGGGGTGCAACGCGATCACGCCGAATTCGCATGTTTCAATGCACCACGCGCAACCGTTGCATTTTTCTTCATCCAACCTAATTATGCCCGTTTCTTCATCCCTATAAAGAGCCTTTTTCGGACAAGCTTTGACGCATGTTGGGTCTTCGCAGAGGCGGCAGGCGATGGACATGTTGAAGGTTGGCTCTATCCGTATCGTCCGAATGCGGGAAAGCAACGGATTAAATCCGTTTTCCTTCACCGCTGAACAAACGTACTCGCAGATTCTGCATCCAGTGCATTCTTCGGGATCTGAAACAATAAACTTTCGCTGCATCCTAGACACCTCTCTCTAACTTATTACATCAAGCTTTTAATAATTGACCCTTGTTTGGTCCTAGACTTGGCGGCCAGCTCCTTCGTAGCCACTTGGTAGGAAGCAAATTTTTCTAGAAGAGTGATCCAGAACGCAGACGTTATAGGCGTATGCGAGACCCTGTCGACGGTGACGTGAATCGCCTCTTCTGGACAGACGTTTTGGCAGGCTTTGCAATAGACGCAGAATTCCTGAGACAACTCGACCTTCCCCTTTCCCGTGACTGCTATCGCTTTGCTTGGGCATATGTCTACACACACCTGGCAGTCTTTTGGGCATTTCTCTGTCTCGATCGCAACTGAGCCCTCCAAGAATTTGTCGACGCTGATCGCCCCGTAGGGACAGGCATATTCACAGACTTTGCAATAAAAGCAAAGGTCTTTGTCAACCTGAACGCTGAGAATTTTTTGAACCTGATCGTTCTCTCTTTGAACCGCTACCTTAATCGCTTCTCTCGGGCAGCTCTTCTCACATTCAACCCCACAATCAGGCTTGCACATCTCCTGGGCAACCTCAATAGTTTTGACCATTTGTGGAATAGCCTCATTTTTAACAAACATAGCTGTTTTTTCGTCGTTGACCCAAGCCTCCAACGCGCCTAGGGGGCAGAAAACAGCGCACACACCGCAGAGGATGCAGGTTTTCGCATCTATATCAACGGTGGGAAGGTGGGATAGTCGCCTATTTTCTATCACCGCGGGTTTCATGTTTACTGAACCTTTTGGGCACACCTCAGCGCAGATGCCGCAGCCGTTGCAGAGGTTTCGCTTTAGGATGAGTAAGTCATATCTATCCAATATCTTTCTTTCAAGACGCAATTGGTTTGCACTTTCTTGCTTTGATATTCTTCCCATCATCGCCGCGAGCCCTTTCCTTCTGTAATTCTGTTGGATAGGACATTTTTGCCTTATAAGTTAAATGTTGTGTTTTGGCATAAGTTTTATATTCTTAAGGTTTTAATGCGCGCGCACAGTAAGATAAACCACACCGATCAGGAATTACTGTTGCTGTTGCGTCACAGTCACATATATTTAAAAGTTTCCATTTTCAAATCACATGCGCGTGCGCATGACTGAAAAAGTGAATTTACATGCAAATCGACGCTGTAGAGAATGCTTTGTTTTCAGTAACCATTAATCCTTTACTCAAATCCTGGATTAGCCGTTTTGACAAAGAATGTCCAAAGGACGGTAGCTTGCTTCTCAACTCTTTGAAGGATTTTTTGGGAGCACCAGTTTCCCTATGTCCGACATGTCAACATACAAGCAGAAAAATAGCGGGGCCTTTCTACGAGCTTGGAAGCCGTTTTCTACGCGTAGATAAAAACTTCATGCGTAAGCAGTTTCTAAACAACCAATACGGTGAAGCCTGGTTCAGAGGCTTTGGCTTGATGATGAAGGGTATAGAAAAATATGGTGTACGTGTGCCCTTCACTCCAGCTGGGCCCTTTGAAATTGTTTGGAACTTCACTTATCAATGCAATTTGAGATGTAAACATTGTTACGAAAATGTTGGTGGCAAGAAACGTTCAGAACTATCTACAGATGAAGCAAAACAGGTATTAGAAACCCTTTCAAGGATAGCGGACATTGGATTGCCAGCTCTATCCTTCAGCGGCGGCGAACCCATCGCAAGAAGGGACTTATTCGAACTTGCATCCTACGCAAAGAAATGCATAGGTTACGTAAGCATAGCCTCCAATGGAACGCTCATCACAAAGGACAATGCAAAAAGAATCAAAGATGCTGGAGTGGACTATGTAGAAATAAGCGTTGATGGAGCAACACCAGAAACGCATAACGATTTTAGAGGCGTACCCGGAGCATTCGAAAGAGCAATGAAAGGGATAAAGAATTGCGTGGAAGAAGGGGTAGACACGTGTATAGCAACGGCTCTGCACAGAGATAACATGGCCGAACTTGATAAAATAATAGGACTAACTAAACAGCTTGGTGTGAGATTTATACATTTTAATTATATTCCAACTGGAAGGGCGAAAGCCCATGTTGAATTAGACCTAACCCCAGATGAAAGGCTTCACGTTCTTGAGACCATTGGAAAGGAAACAATCGGACTATATTTACAGGCGAAAGAGGAAGAACTAAAACATGGAAATTCGAACGTAAAGGTCGACAGATTCTTCAGCACATGCCCACAATACGCAAGCGTGACAAAAGAGCTATCGCAGAGATATGGCGAAAAATTCATGGTTGAAGCCCATTATGCGGCAAGGAAAGGTGTGGAAAACGCTGCAAACTTTCTGGGTGGATGTGGAGCAGGACGCCTATACTGCGCTGTTGAACCAAACGGAGATATTAAACCATGCGTTTTCCTTCCAACAAACAAAGACACAGTCCTGGGCAACATACTAAAAGATGATTTTGAAGAAATATGGGATAACCATCCGCTTCTTTGGAAACTTCGTATAAGAGAAGACCTAGAAGATTACACGGTGGATGGAAAAAGAGTGGGTTGCGGAAACTGCCCAGACAAATACATATGCGGAGGATGCCGAGCAAGAGCATACAGCTACTTTAACGGAAACGTAAACGCACCTGACATAGGATGCACCCACAATAAACCTTTATGGGAAAAAATAGCGCGCGCATTGTTTTAAGAAGTGTGCCACGGGAGATTAAAGGAGATAATAGACGAAACATGAGTTCTGATTGAGCTTGTGAATTAACACAAGTTTTTGGTGCTTGTGGGTTTAAACCAAAATTCTTGTATTAGTGCGCAGACATGCTTTTCATTTGCTTGTAAATTTACAATATTTAAGCACACTTAACAACAAACACTAATTCAATATGCGTTTCTAAGTGTTTACTATGCGCCGCGCAGAAAATGGGGTTATCTGGGTGGTTCATGACATCTAAGAAAAACATGGGATATATTCCCGAGAAGACATGAAAAAATGAGAGCCAAAGATAATCTGCACTTCCTTTCAACCTTATTTTTGTCAATTTTGAAGAAACTACTAATCAAAGGTGGATAGATCAAAACTGTAAACATTACGGAGAGCATTGTTCCGATGGTGGCAGCGCCCAGCAAACTGTAAAGCACCAACCTATGAGGAATCCGAGTTGTAAACAACCAGATTATGGCTGGTATCTCAAGATCTGGAAACATGGAACCAACCACCAACCTCGGAAGATTAAGCTTCTCGTTGAGCCTGTAGATCACATAAGCCACTGGGATGCTCGATCTCCATTTCATCTAGGATGGTGCGACCGTCGCTGGTGATGGTGACGTCTCCGAAGCCGTCGACGAGCATCTTGTCCATGCCCTTTGGACCCAAGGCGCTTTTCACGGCCTCCGCTACGATTTGGGCTGCCATAATGTTAGCGTGCTGGGCCTCCTTTCCCTTTGATCTACTTGCCCCTCCCTCAATATGAGAACCGGTATTCCCGCAAGCTCAGGCGTAGCCATCTAAACACTCTCCTTCTTCCCTTTCCTCTTCTTCGGTTCTTCTTCCATACGCTCCTCGATTTCGGTTTGCAACTTGCCCGTGCGCTCGAGCACTTCCTTCTCTTTGTCTATCCTCTTTTTTCTCCTCCTCCTGAACCAGTCAAGAAGCCCCATGTCATGTCACCTCCTTTAGCCCCTAAATCATCTTATGTATTCCCGGAACTTTTTTCTGCAACACTCGTATTGCTTAACATGAATTTTGCCTAAATTCCACTCTTTGATCGGTGTTTCGACTTCTTTTCCACATGTAGGACACTTAACCATTTGCAGTCACCCCTCAAGGGCAGATTCCAAGTTTTACCTCAAAAAAATGGGGCCTAAAAAAAGGGCGGTTTCCGCCTCTAGTTTCCTAGTGCGTGGCTACAATCGCTGCTACTACCACTCTTTTTTCTCTTCTGGTTTCTTCTTGGCTGGCTTCTTCTTCTTCTCGGCCATGTTGGTCACCTCCCCCTCATACCTCATTATGCGTTGTGCGCGCACATCTACTCATAGCGCACCCATCGGCAGGACCCTACCACTCCTCTTCTTCCTCAGGTTCCTCTTCTTCTTCCTCTTCTTCTTCTTCCTCTTTCTTTGCTGGTTTCTTCTTGGACATGGTTTTCTCCTCTTTTTTTAACGCGAGCACTCGAGCGCAATAGGATTTAGCATAAGATTATCTTAATAAAGTTTATGCTTTTCCTAGAAGCTCGTAAAAATATATATAAATAGATAGGATTATCTTATTATATTGGTGGTGTGTTTGGTGTGAAATTGGACGAGCTGGATTACAAAATTTTAGAAATCCTTAGGAGGGATGCCCGTACGCCCTTCACAGAGGTCGGCCGGGGTTTAGGGATATCTGACGCCACAGTTTACGTCCGCGTGAAGAGAATGATGGACGAGGGCATTATAAGGAGGTACACTATAAAAGTTGACGAGGAGGCTTTAGGCAGAAAAGTTCACGGCTTCGTGTTGTTAAACGTGAGGCCCGGTTCCTTAGAGGAGACGGCAAGCCAACTTGTTGAGAATGAAAAGGTCAGCGCGGTTTACGAGATTCATGGGCCGAACGACCTCATCGTGGAGATCGGGGCAGGTGACCTCGACGAAATGAGGAACCTAATGCTCAAAATTCGAGAAGTACCAAACGTGGCAACCAGCGAATTGATCACGGTGTTCAAGGTATGGAAAGAAAGAAACGCCTAAAAAATAGATCTAAATGAAGTCGTCTAGTTCTATTTCGTCGAGTAATCGCGCGCACGCGCGAATTAATCTGAATGGAGATAGTATGACACCTGCGCGCGCATACATGAAACTGTTTAGAAAAAAGGGGTTTTGCAAGGGACACCGCTACATGTAGAGCAAACACTAATTTATGTAGTCTTCTTTTCTAAATAAACTCGGAGGCTTACGGTTGAGTTATGAGATGTGGGCTGAGAAGTACCGCCCAAAATTCCTCAAGGAAATGGTGAACCAGAAGGAAATAGTGGAGCGGTTAAAGAGCTTCGTCAAAGCCAGGAACATTCCACACTGCATCTTCGCTGGTCCGCCGGGAACCGGCAAGACGACTGGGGCGCTCTGTCTGGCTCATGACCTCTATGGTGAGGGTTACCGGGAGCACCTTATGGAGTTGAACGCCAGCGACGAGCGCGGTATAAACGTGGTGAGAGAAACAGTGAAAACTTTTGCTCGAACCAGATCAATCGGGGAGATACCGTTTAAGATCATGATTCTCGACGAAGCGGACAACATGACCCGCGACGCTCAGCAGGCGTTGAGACGCACCATGGAGCGCTTCACCGAAACCTGCCGATTCATCCTCATCTGCAACTATTCGGGCAAGATCATTGAGCCGATTCAGTCTAGGTGTGCCCCCTTCCGTTTCACCTATCTGTCGAGGGAAGATCAGCACGCTTACCTGCAGCGTGTCATCCAAAAAGAGAACGTGAAGGTGCTTGACGCAGGGCTCACCGCCATATTCGAGGTTAGCGGTGGAGATCTGCGGAGGGCGGTTAACGCGTTGCAGGCAGCTGCCTCAGCTGGTAAGCCAATTGACGGTGAGACTGTGTACTCCGTGGTGGGCAGGGCAAATCCCGCAGACGTTCGAGAAATGATTATTTTGGCTATGAAAGGTGATTTTGTGGGCTCTAGAGATAAGCTGAGAGAAATGATTTTGAAGTATGGGTTGGCGGGAAGCGACATCATCCGCCAGATTCACATCGAGATTTTCCGTTCCGATGTTCCAGAGCGGTGGAAAATAAGGTTGGCAGACACCATTGGAGAGATCGACTTTCGTTTGATTCAGGGAGCCGACGAGGAGGTTCAGCTGAGCGCCCTGTTGGCTCGGCTCACTGAGGCTGGTTATGAATTGAAGAGGGGAGTTTAGCGGGCGTGTACGCCGCTTGGACGGTGAAACACAAGCCTCGAACCCTTTCAGAAGTCGTGGGAAACGAAGAGGCAATTCGAGAACTAATCAGCTGGATAAACTCGTGGAACAAAGGGGTTCCAAAGAAGCGAGCCGCATTTTTGTATGGACCTCCTGGTGTTGGAAAAACGGTTGCGGTTGAGGCTTTAGCGTATGACTTGAAGATGGAGTTGGTGGAGAAGAACGCGAGTGATTACAGAACTGCGGAGGCGGTTCAGCGGTTTGCCGGCTTAGCCTCTCAGTACACAACTTTGTTCGGTGGCAAGCGGGTGATCTTGTTGGATGAGTTGGACGGGATCACGGGGACAGCGGATCGGGGTGGAGTTCGAGCGGTGATTGAAACGATCAAAACTGCGCGTTTTCCAGTTGTGCTCATAGCCAACCATGCGTATGACCCGCGGTTCTCCACCCTTCGAAGGTATTGTCTGCTCGTAGAATTCAAGAAGCCCACTATCTTTCAGGTGATTAAACGCTTGAAGAAGGTTTGTGCAAGCGAGGGGATTATGGCGGACGAGAGAGCGCTGAGACTGATCGCTGAACGGTCGGGGAGAGATGTTCGTTCGGCGATAAACGATTTGCAGGCGTTGGCGCAGGGTCGGAGCCGACTTACATATGAGGATGTGGCTTGGCTGTCTGAGAGAGATCGAAAGGAAGTGATTTTCAACGTTTTGAGGACCATCTTTTATGCAAAGGACTGTGTGGAGGCGAAACGTGCGATTGACGCGGCGGATGTAGATCCAGACATGCTCTTTCAGTGGGTTTACGAGAATATTCCTTATCAGTTGACGGATGCACGGGACTTGGCGATGGCTATGGAGGCGCTGGCCAAGGCGGATGTGTATCGAGGAAGAATTCGGGCGACGCAGAACTGGAAGCTTCTTCGCTACGTGCTTGACCTTATGACGGCGGGTGTGGCGATGTCTCGGCGGAGATCAAAGCCTTCTGGGTGGGTTCCGTTTCGGTTTCCGGAGCGCATACGATGGTTGGCACGTACTAAGCAGCAGCGGCAGATGCAGAGGTTGATTGGCATGAAGATTCGTAGGAGGATGCACGTTTCTTCTGTTCGAGCTGTGAAGGAGATTCTTCCATACATACGGGTGATCTTTGAGGACAACGCGGAGATGGCGGCTGGAATAGCGAAGTGGTTGGACCTAGACGAAGGTATGATTGGGTATATCGCGGGAAGCAAGGGGCGAGCTAAGGCTATTGTTAGAAACTTGGGTAGCTAGGTTGTCCTACTGGTTTCCTGAAAAGTTGTTTCTGCCCCATTTCTCCACATTTAGATTAGCTCTTAAACAAGCAATCAAAGAATCGTTTTCAATGAAGTTGCAGTTTGCTAAGATTAAGTGCCAATGCTTTTATTGAATACTACACTGCTTTACCTAAAACCCATTTAGAGAAAGCTAGGAACAAACCTATAATCAAAACAAGACCAACTAGTACGAATACACCTTTCAAAATCGGATTTGCCTCTAGCCATTGCACAAATGAAACTGTGAAAAAACCTACAATAGCTATTACAACTAAACCTCCCAGCACCAAAATGCCTAGTGCAATGATTCCGGCAATGACCAATTTCAGCAGAGACATTTCACTCAACTCTTTGTTTAGGTGTGAAGTGTCTTCTTAAATTTTTAGTAGGAAACATCATCCGGATTTAGTTACGGAAATGTTATATGGTCGAGAGAGAAGGGCTCAACGTAATACAGAGGGTGGAAACACAATGAAAGTCGATCCATTTTTGGTTGAACGATTCATGAACACCTACGAACATGAGGTAGAGCTGAATCTCGCTGAGACTTGTGTTGATCCGTTCACGTTGGGTGAGTTTCTAGCCCTTGTGGGACGAGAGGATTTCTTCGAGGAGCTTAAAGAAACGCAGCTAACGTATGGCTTCATTGAAGGATCTCCCGGTCTCCGGCAAGGACTTGCAAATCTGTACGATCATATGAAGCCAGAGAACATTCTCGTTGCTGGTGGAGCAATCGGCGGCAACTTTCTTGTTTTCTACAGCCTTGTTGAACCAGGTGACACGGTTATATCGGTATTTCCAGCGTATCAGCAATTGTACAGTGTGGCTAAATCATTGGGTGCGAACGTCAAGCTGCTGCCTTTGCGCGAGGATAATCAATGGTTACCTTGTGCCGCCGAGTTGGCTGAACTCGTTGATGACAAGACTAAGCTTATCGTAATCAACAATCCGCACAATCCTACGGGAAGTCTCATCGATGCTGACCTTTTGAAAAGAATCTGTGCTATTGCGGAAGAGGCAGGTGCATATTTGCTCTGCGACGAGGCATATGGGGGTCTCTACGTCAGACCGAATGATTTCGTTCCCTCTGCGGTAGATCTCAGCGAGAATGCTGTAGTGACGGGATCCTTCTCCAAAGCGCTTTCGCTCACAGGGTTGCGTCTAGGATGGATCGCTGCCAGTACGCAGATCATCGAAGAGTGCATGCTTCACAGGGACTATACGACAATCAGTCACGGTGTGATTGACGATGCTCTTGCGGCTCTCGCTATGAAACATGTAGATCGAATCTACAAACGCAACCTGAAAATCATCCGCACTAATCACCTGACCCTTTCACGTTGGATCGAAAACGAACCGCTGATCGATTGGATTCCTCCGAGAGCAGGAAGCGTCGCTTTTCTTCGGCACAATCTCAAGATGCTCTCTGAAGATATTTGTCTACGCCTTATTCAAGATAAAGGAACGTTCCTTGTTCCTGGTTCATGTTTTGAGATGGAAGGATTTTTGAGAATGGGTTATGGATGCAAAACTGAAATTCTGAAGGCGGGCTTGTCACGATTCAAGGACTTCTTGAACTCTTATCGCTAGATTGCGATTAATGACCGAGCGCTAGATTAGCGTGCGAAAAGAGTTTTATTTCTACGTAAGAAACCATTGAATAGGGGAAAACATGTTAAACTTAGCCGATGAAATGAAGAAATTGGCTTTGTCGAGTGACATGGACTATGTAGGTATCGCATCTGTTGACCGTTTCAAAAACGCCCCAGACGGTTGGAAGCCAAACGATTTGTTGAAGAGTTGTAGGTCTGTTGTTTCTTTAGGGCTGAGGATGGGCAAAGGCGTTAGAACCGCAAATCAGCGGGCCTACGACGGGCTTAGACACGGCATCTACATATACATGGTATTCGGCTACACATTTTTGAATGAAAGGTTGAACCTAGCTGCTTTTCGCATTTCTAGGTTGCTGGAAAAGAAAGGTTACACCTCAATCCCCATTCCTGCCTCATCCCCTTCAGATCCTTACACGATCAGAGGGTCCTTTTCCCACAGACATGCCGCTGTTGCAGCTGGCCTGGGCGAGTTTGGTTGGAACGGGCTTCTAATAACCTCTGATGCAGGTCCGAGAGTTCGCTCAGTCTCGGTTTTGACAGAAGCTGAACTTTCGCCGGATCCCATGTATTCGGGAGACAAGATATGTAGCAGGGAAAAGTGCGGTGTATGCGTCTCTGTTTGTCCTACAAACGCTATTAGTGAAAATGAAAGTGTGAGAATTGAAATAGGTGGCAAGACCTTTGAATATGCAAAATTGGACAAGCTCCGGTGTAGATATGGTATCAATGGGTTAGTCAAGAACGCTTTGGGGCGGCAGA
>Ga0224496_10001965_pt1 | contig 12459 bp, 8 predicted proteins | sample SF_Jul11_sed_USG_2_FD_168127 | JGI IMG/M metagenome (GOLD analysis project Ga0224496, IMG submission 168127) | Sediment microbial communities from San Francisco Bay, California, United States - SF_Jul11_sed_USGS_8_1 | ecosystem: Environmental > Aquatic > Marine > Sediment | place: USA... | reverse complement strand
AACGCAACCGTTGGCGACGCCCAGTGCCGGGTCGTTTTTCAAAAACCCGCCAGGCCAGGCGGCGGGCCGCCTCATTGAGCAGGCCGGCCTTAAGGGTTTGCGGGTGGGAGGGGCCATGGTTTCCCCCAAGCATGCCAACTTTCTGGTCAACGTCGACCGGGCCACGGCACGGGATTTTCTGGCGTTGATGCGGGTTGTGCAGGAGAAGGTCATGGCGATGCACGGGGTATGGCTTGAGCCGGAGGTTCGGATCATCGGCGCCGTTGAGTGAATTGAGAACTCCATAAGCAAATAGCCATTTGCGTGTTCTTGAGACAAATGAGGGGTTGCGGTATTCTCGTGCCGTCACGGATTCAGGTTCTTGTGCGATGGAGGGCGGCGGCCAGTGAGACCAAGGAAGACGACGCGGGCGAATCACTATCGTTCCCGGATGACGGAAAGCCGGCACAGCGTCATGGCGGTGGTGGCCTTTATCATCCTGGGGATTGGACTCGGGGTTGGCGGGGTCGGCTTCATTGTTTACAAGGGATTGTCGCGATCCGATTTTTTTCAGCTCACGGCCATCCGTATCGAAGGGTGTCGGCGGGTCAGCAAAAATCAGGTTCTTGAGTGGAGCGGCATCGATATCCGCACCAACCTGCTGGCCATGGATGTGGACAAGGTCCGGCGGCGACTCGAGGAGCAGGCCTGGGTGGAAAAGGCGACGGTTGAACGGCAGTGGCCGAACCGGCTGCAGATCACGGTGCGGGAGCGAAAGCCGGTGGCTTTGGTCAACCTCAGGGACGGGCTCCATTATGTGGATAAGAACGGGTCGGTGTTTGCCGTTGTGCAGCCCCCGGAGGATATGGATTTTCCGGTGATCAGCGGCGTGGCGGGCAAGAGCGGCGCCGAGGTGGCGGACTTGGAGGGGTTGCAGGGCGCCCTCCGTTTTATCGCCTACGCCGGCCGGGGGAATGCCATCCTGCCGAAACAGAATATTTCGCAGTTGCAGGTTGCCGCTGACGGGGATCTGGTACTGTTTCTTGCCGATAAGCCCTTCCCTATTTATCTGGGCAAGGAAGAGATGATGACCAAGTATCATCGTCTGGCCAGGGTGCTCCACTGGCTCTATACGCATAAGAAGTTTGACAGCACCGCCTTTATTCGCATGGATTACCTGGACGACAAGGTGCTGGTTTCTTCGGCTGGCAATGGCTGAACCGTCGGGAAGCGGAAGCGGGAAAATTCGAGCAATGCATATCAACGGCAGGCCGCAGTCGGCCGTAAGCTGAGCGGAGTGAGAGAGATGGCGCAGGAAGAACGAGGCGAATTGATTGTCGGGTTGGACATCGGCACCACCAAGATCTGCGCGGTGGTCGGCGAGGTCCGCAATGGCCAGGTTGATATCATCGGCGTCGGCACCCATCCTTCCATTGGTCTGCGCCGTGGCGTGGTGGTCAATATCGAGAGCACCGTCAACTCTATCCGCCAGGCGGTGGATGAGGCCGAGATGATGGCCGGCTGCGAAATATCCTCGGTCTACGTCGGCATTGCCGGCAGCCATATCAAGGGATTCAACAGCCATGGCCTCATCGCCATCAAGCACCGGGAGATCCGTCAGGAGGATATCGATCGGGTGGTGGACGCGGCCCGGGCCGTGCCGATCCCTCCCGACCAGGAGGTGATCCACGTCCTGCCCCAGGAATTCGTGGTGGATGATCAGGCTGGCATTCAGGATCCCATCGGCATGACCGGCGTGCGCCTGGAGGCCGATGTCCACATCGTCACCGGCGGTGCCACCTCGGTGCATAATATCGTTAAATGCTGCAACCGGGCCGGCCTCGAGGTGAGCGACGTGGTGCTGGAGCCCCTGGCCTCGGCCGAGGCGGTGTTGACCCGCGAGGAGCTGGAGCTGGGAGTGGGGCTCATCGATATCGGCGGCGGCACCTCGGATCTGGCTATTTTTTCGGACGGCTGTATCAGGCATACCTTTGTCCTGGGGCTGGGGGGGCATAATCTCACCAATGACCTTTCCATTGGTCTGCGCACACCGCTCAACGAGGCCCAGCGCTTGAAGGAGGAATTCGGCTGCGCTCTGGCCTCGATGATCGACAAGGATCAAACCATTGAGGTGCCAAGCGTCGGCGGTCGGCGGACGCGCAAGCTTTCCCGCAAGGTAATGGGCGAGATCCTCGAGCCGCGGGTGGAGGAGATGCTTACCATGATCAACCAGGAGATGATCGATTCCAATATCAAGGAGTTGGTCAATGCCGGGATCGTGCTCACCGGTGGCACCTCGCTGCTCGCCAACATGCTGGAGATCGCCGAACAGATCTTGGATTTGCCGGTGCGGATCGGCTATCCCCGGCACGTGGGCGGGGTGCTCGATTTGATCAATACCCCCCAGTGCGCCACCGGCGTGGGGTTGGTCATCTTCGGGATGCGGAATGAGCCGGCGCGGCGGTTCCGAATGCGTGAGGGGACCGTGGTGGGGCGAATATCGAATCGGATGAGAAATTGGTTCAAAAGTATTATATAGTTTATGAGCTGAGGAGCCCGGCTGCAGCGGACAGGCCGGGAGCCGATTTACATAAGGGGGTGTGAGATGTCATTCAAGCTGGTGGAATCGGATTCGCGGGCCAAGATCAAGGTAATCGGCGTCGGTGGCGGTGGCGGCAATGCCGTCAATACCATGGTGGAAAGCAAGATGCTGGGGGTGCAGTTCATCGCCGCCAATACCGACTGCCAGGCGTTGGAGGTTTCCAAGGCCGATATCAAGCTGCAGATCGGACCTACGGTGACCAAGGGGCTCGGCGCCGGCGCCAATCCGGAAAAAGGCCGGGAGTCCGCCGAGGAGAGCATCGAGGAGATCCGCAAGCTGCTCAAGGATACCGACATGGTCTTCGTCACCGTCGGCCTGGGCGGCGGCACCGGCACTGGCGCCGCACCGGTGGTGGCCAGGGTGGCCAAGGAGGCGGGCGCCCTCACCGTGGCGGTAACCACCAAGCCTTTTGTGTTCGAAGGCCGCACCCGGATGCGCAACGCGGAAAAAGGCTGGGAGGACCTGCGGAAGCACGTCGACACCATCATCACCATTCCCAACGACCGGCTGCTTTCCATCTCCCAGAAGGGCACCCGCTTCATCGACGGTATGAAGATGGCCGACGATGTACTGGTGCAGGCGGTGAAGGGTATTACCGACCTGATCAACCTGCCCGGCTATATCAACCCCGACTTTGCCGACGTCCGTACGGTGATGAACGAGATGGGGCCGGCCCTGATGGGCGCCGGTACCGGCGTGGGTGAGAACCGGGCCACGGCGGCGGTGAACATGGCCATTGCCAGTCCACTTCTGCAGGATATCAGCATCGACGGTGCCAAGGGGGTGCTGGTCAATATCTCCGCCCGCCAGGATACCCTGACCATGGCCGAGGTGACCGAGGCCACCTCGCGGATCTACGAAGAGGTGCATGACGACGCCAATATCATCCTCGGCGTTATCTTCGACGACAGCCTGGGCGAGGAGCTGCAGGTGACGGTGATCGCCACCGGCATCCGCTCGGCGGAACAGCTGGACACCCTGCCGGAGAACGTCAAGCCATTGCCGCAGAAGCAGGAAGCGGCGCGCAACCCCCTGTTGCCGTTCAGTGAGCGGGAGTCCAGGGAGGAGGCGGCAGCGGCGGCCGGGGGCAGCAAGTGCAAGCCCCGGGGCGGCTATTATCCGCAGAAGGGACTGTTCGACGAGGAGGAACTCGATCGGCCCACCTTCCTGCGGCGTAATGAGAGTTGATGGGTTTTGAGTCGTCGCCAGCAACCAGCCCGAGGGGCGTTCCGGGACCGCGAAATCGGCGGGGTGCGAAAGAAGTGGAAGGATAAGCTGCCCGTCGCACTGATTTTCCCCAACCGCTACGGGCTGGGGATGTCCAACCTTGGCTTTCAGCTGGTCTATGGTCTGCTCAACGGTGATCCGGATATCGTCTGTGAGCGGGTCTTTGTTGCGGAGTCAGCCACCGAGCAACCCCTTTCCGTTGAGTCCAACCGTCCGTTAAGCGATTTTCCGCTGATTTTCTGTTCTTTCAGTTTCGAAGAGGATTACGTCAACCTGCCGGCCATGCTGGCTGCCGGTGGTATTGCTCCCCTGGCCGAGGAGCGTGGCGCGGCGGAGCGGGGTGTTGTCCCGGGCCGGCCGTTGGTCATCGGCGGCGGTGTTGCCACCTTCATCAATCCCGAGCCGCTGGCCCCCTTTATCGATCTCTTTGTGCTCGGCGAGGCCGAGGCCGTGCTGCCCCAGGTTCTGGCAAGGCTGAAGAGCGGCGTGGCCGGCGGCGAAGCGCGCCGCGAGCTGCTGTACTGTCTGGCGGCGGAATTGCCGGGCTGCTATGTCCCTGGCTTTTATACGCCGTCCTATGACGGGCAGGGAAACTTCTCTTCTTTTCAGGTCGGGCAAGGTCTGCCGGCCCGTATCGGGAAGGTGGTCCTGGAGGAACGGGCCACGGCGGGGCATTCGCTGGTCTTGTCGCCGGACGCCGAGTTCGCCGATCTTTTCCTCACCGAGCTTGGCCGCGGCTGCAGTCGGGGCTGCCGTTTTTGTGCCGCCGGCTTTGTCTACCGGCCGCCCCGTCTCTGGTCTGCCGAGGCCATTGTCAAGGCTCTGGCCGAACGGCCCGAAGCCGCCCGTCGTATCGGCCTGCTCGGCATGGAGATGGCCCGCGCCGAGGATCTGGCGGTGCTGGCCGAATACCTGCTCGATGCCTCCTGTTCTCTCTCCTTTTCTTCACTCCGGGCCGATGTCATCGGCCCCCGTCTTCTCGAGCTGCTGGGGAAGAGCGGCCTGAAAAGTGCCGCCATTGCCCCGGATGGCGGTTCCGAACGGCTGCGGCGGGTGATCAACAAGGGCATCACCGAACCGGAACTGCTCTGGGCCGCCGGCGCCCTCACCGAGGCCGGTGTCACCAACCTCAAGCTCTATTTCATGATCGGTCTGCCCACCGAAACCGAGGCGGATCTCGACGAGATGGTCGATCTCACCCTGCGGATTCGCGAGCGGGTGCTCGCTGTCGGGCGGGCCAGGAAGCGCATGGGGACCATTACGTTGAGTATCAACTGCTTCGTGCCCAAGCCCTGGACTCCCTTCCAGTTTCATCCCTTTGTGGGGGTGGGGGAGTTGAAGAAGCGGCTCCAGTACCTGCGCAAGAAGTTAGCCGGCCAGGCCAATATTCGTATTGCCGCCGACCAGCCGGGGCGGGCCTTTTTTCAGGCCACTCTGGCGCGGGGTGACCGGCGGCTGGGGCGGGCGCTGCTCGCGCTTGGTCCCGGTGGTGGCAACTGGCACCAGGCGTTGCGGCGCCAGGGGCTGCGGGCCGAGGATTATGCCATGCGGGAACGGCGCGAGGCCGAGCCATTTCCGTGGGAGATTGTCGATCACGGTATCGATCGGCACTACCTGTGGCGGGAATACCAGAAAGCCATGGAGGCGCGGTTGACCACGCCGTGCGATACCGTGCGATGTCGGCGGTGTGGAGTGTGTCATGGTAACTGATATCGGCGCCATCAGCCTCAAGCCCTTCCGGCTGGTGAAGTTTTTTTCCTTCACCAGCCTGGCGGTGATTCTCTTGACCACCCTGGCACTCTCCTGGGTGATTTCCAACTACACCAAGAAGGTGTTGCTCGAGCGGAGCGAGGCCTATGCGCTGGTCTTTGCCGAAAACCTTAATCACCAGGTTTTTCAGCAGTTCGTGTTGCCCACCGTGCTGCGGTACGGGGCCATTGCCCTTCGGCACGAACGGCAGTTCCAGCGTTTGGACACCATCGTCCGGAACACCACCCACGGCATGCACATCGAAGCGGTCTCTATCTATGACTCCCGTGAGAATGTCATCTCCTACAGCACGGTTGCCGAGCGGGTGGGGAAACGTGATGTCGGCGGCGATGAATACCGGCGGGCGCTCAAGGGTGAAAACAATTCGGTGATGCTCTCGCATGGTTCGCTGTGGAATCTGCTTCCGGGCGCCCCGCCTATTTCCTGTCGGTTAATCACCTACATCCCCTTTCGCCAGGAGCGGGAATTGAGTCAGAGTACCGACCAGATCATGGGGGTTATCGAGGTGGAGCAGGAGTTGAGCGAGGATTTGCGGGCGATCATCCGGTTACAGGGGATGATCGCCGTTACCTCGATTTTGATCATGGGGTTGCTTTTCGCGGTTCTGCGCTATATCGTCGCCCGCGCCGACCGAACCATGGAGGCGCGGGCCGCCGAGCGGCGGCGTCTGGAGCAGAAGCTCCACCACAGCGAGCGGCTGGCGAGCCTCGGCAAAATGGTGACCTCGGTGTCCCATGAAATCAAGAACCCCCTGGGTATCGTCCACAGCACCGCCGAGATTCTCGAGAAGCGGCTGAAGAGCGTGGCGCCGGGTAACGAGCATCTTGCCACCATCATCATCGAGGAGACTGGGCGGCTGGACGGGATTGTCCGCGAGTTCCTTGATTTCGCCCGGCCCCAGGAGCCGCAGAAAAACCTGGTGACGGTCAACCAGGGTCTTGGCAAGGCTCTTCGTTTTATGGCCACCGAATTCGAACGGCACCACATCGAGCTGGTCACCGCCCTGGACGAGGCATTGGATCCGGTTTCAATGGATGAAGATTTGATGTACCGGGTCTATATCAATATCCTGGTCAATGCGGTGCAGGCGATGCCTGAGGGGGGAGTGTTGAAGGTGGCCACGTTCAGGGAGGGGCAGGGGGGGGTGGGAATTGAATTTTCCGACTCCGGCATCGGCATGTCGGAGGAAAAACTGCGTCATATCTTTACCCCCTTCTATACCGACAAGAACCGGGGAACCGGCCTGGGGCTGGCCATCGTCAAGAATATCGTCGAAAGCCACGGGGGCAGAGTGGAAGTGGCCAGCGTGGAGGGGAAGGGAGCCACGTTTCGGTTTATCCTGCCGGGATCGTAATCGTCGGCAGGGAAAGGGAAAAGCGACAGACGAGGGGCGTGGCGAATGCGCAGCGGTGCAAGCGCAATTGCCGGCAGAGTCGGGAGGGGAGACACGGGCCCCCGCCCCTCGTTCGGTCGCGTCTCGGTCTGGCGGGGGCTTAGGGGGTCTGTTTTTTGTTGTTCAGCTCTGCCAGCATATTGTCCCGGAACTCTTTGAGCTCCTGGTAGGTTGAATCGGCGTTTTTTTCCACGTCGGCCTGTTTTTTCTTGATCTCCTGCGCCTTGGCTTTGATTTTCTCCGCCTTGATGGGCAGGTCGTTGGTGCCGAACAGCGACGAGGCGAGATAGCGGTACGAAAGCTTCATCAGTGCGATGTCATCCTCGCGGATGCGCTCCAGTTCCTCGGGGTCAATCTCGTAAGTGTCGATGAAAGAGCTTTCAAAGATGAAGCGCCGGAATTGGTCGAGATCGGTGCTGGCCATGAAGAACATCCGTTGCGCCTTCTCGCTCAGGGTTGCCTGCAGCCCAAAGGATTTCCGCCGCATGACCAGGGCCATCCAGTCCCGGTTCATCTCATCACAAACGTCCACCCCTTGATCTTCGCGCCACTCCCGGATCGTCCATTCCTTGCTCTCTTCATGGCCTTTGCAGTGCGGCTCCTTGACAAGAAAGAAGAACTGCTGGTCGGTGGCTTTTTCGGCGTCTTCGTCGCTCCGTTCGTGGAAGTTGGCCATGCCAACCGGATAGTAACGGCAAGTGGTGGGGCGGGAGCTGTAGGCCGTGCAGCCGTCCGGGGTGACAAAGGGGCAGCGGCCTTCCTCGGTGAGTTTGATCTTGACTCCCGGCATGTCGGTTTTTTCAAGATATTGCGGAACGGTATATTGATGGAGGAATTCCGGCGCGGCGAGATTGAGATGTTTTCTGAGCCGCAGGATGTCGAACGGGGTGAGGGTGATGTTGATATTGCCGCAGCAGGCGGTGAAGCAGCTTACCCCGGGATGGCAGCGGAATTTTATCCGGCTGTCAAGGGTCAGCTTGGCCGGCATGACGTGGCTGGGGTTGGTTTCGGTGCCGAAGAGCGTTTTCTGTGATTGGGGTGAAGATTGTTCTGTCATGATTACGTCCTTAAATATGTATGAATCGGGAGTCTGTCGACAAAAAAGGTAACTGTTCCGCAGCATGCATCCGGAGTCTCGTTTTACTCGCCTGTCTGCTTCGGAGTCTGCGAGGGTTTCGATTCCGTTCGCGAAACTGGGTCACACAGTAATCATCACTCACCCCGGTGTCAAATTCATAATGGCGGAGCCCGGCGGGACGGCGGCTGTAACGAAAGTATTTTCGCGCCGCGCCAGGAGGGGGGGGCGGCGGCAGGGTATCGTTCCCGCGCGGCATATGTCTTTGATGGCGCGGCGGGCGCACAGTTTTTTCCTTGACATTTATCAGATGAAAAATTATACAGACTTCTGGATAAAAAATGAGTGGGCCCTCATTTTCCTGTATTTTGGGAATAGGAAAACTTATCAAAACAAAACAGCAGTGATATCAAGTGCTTGTCGGTGAGGTTGGTCGCGCGGGCGAGTTAATGTCCTGTTTTGTTTCGATCTTTTTGTTTTCAAGGCTGCGGTTGTTGATGAAGGGGGTTGACATTCTCCGGCGCAGTGCCGGAGGCCTCGATAAGAGTCGCGGGTTGCGGTCTAGGATATATAAGGAAAAAGCGGTTTCGCAGTCAGGTGAGACCGGAAATTACAATCCAATTGAGGAGGTAGTTGAATGCCAAGTTATGTAGATCCTTCCAAGTGTGACGGTTGCAAGGGTGGCGACAAGACCGCTTGCATGTACATCTGCCCCAACGACCTGATGGTCTTGAACAAGGAGGAGATGCGGGCATACAATCAGGAGCCGGATGCTTGCTGGGAGTGCTACTCCTGTGTCAAGATCTGCCCCCAGGGTGCCATCGCCGTTCGCGGTTACAATGACTTCGTACCCATGGGCGGCCTGGTTCATCCCATGCGGAGCGCTGACTCCATTATGTGGACCATCAAATTTCGTAACGGCAACATGAAGCGTTTCAAGTTCCCCATCCGGACCACCGCTGAGGGTGCTGCCAACGGCTATGTGGGTCAGACCGGTGCCAATCTCGACGACGAGATGCTGCTTCTTGAGACCGAGCTGAAGACCCCCACCAAGCTCGCTAAGTAAGGTCTTCCCCTTAATCCTGCATAATAATTGATTTTTCAAATACTTTAGGAGGAATCCGATTATGGCATTACCGAATAAGCCGTTGGGCGAGCTGCCCGCCGTTGCCAATCCTGAAATTGTTGAGCACAAGGTTGACGTTCTGATCGTCGGTGGTGGTATGGCCGCTTGCGGCGCCGCCTTCGAGATCAAGAAGTGGGCCCCCGCCGACCTGAACATCAAGCTGGTCGACAAGGCCGCCATGGAGCGTTCCGGTGCTGTTGCTCAGGGTCTGTCCGCCATCAACACCTACATCGGCGAGAACCCCATCGAGAACTACGTCAAGATGGTCCGTAATGACCTGATGGGCGTTGTCCGCGAGGACCTGATCTACGATCTGGGCCGTCACGTTGACGAGTCCGTCAAGCTGTTCGAGGAGTGGGGTCTGCCCGTATGGAAGCTCGACGCCGACGGCAACAACCTGGACGGCGCCAAGCCTGCCCCGACCCTGCGTGAGGGTGGCAAGCCGGTTCGTACCGGTAAGTGGCAGATCATGATCAACGGTGAGTCCTACAAGTGCATCGTTGCTGAGGCCGCCAAGACCGCTCTGGGCGAAGAGAACATCATGGAGCGTATCTTCATCGTGAAGTTGCTCCTTGATAAAAACAAGGCCAACACCATCGCTGGTGCCGTTGGTTTCTCCACCCGTGAGAACAAGGTCCACGTCTTCACCGCCAAGACCATCCTCTGCGTGTGCGGCGGCGCTGTTAACATCTTCCGTCCCCGGTCCACCGGTGAGGGTAAAGGCCGCGCCTGGTACCCGGTCTGGAACGCTGGTTCCACCTACACCATGTGTGCTCAGGTTGGTGCTACCCTGACCATGATGGAAAACCGCTTCACGCCTGCTCGTTTCAAAGACGGTTACGGTCCGGTTGGTGCTTGGTTCCTGCTCTTCAAGGCCAAAGTGCAGAACGGCCTGGGCGAGTTCTACGCCAACTCCGACTCCGTCAAGGCCGAGCTCGAGAAGTTCATGCCTTACGGTGCTTCCGCCGTCACCCCGACCTGTCTGCGTAACCACCTGATGCTCAACGAGCTGAAGGAAGGCCGCGGCCCGATCTACATGGCTACCGACGTTGCTCTGAACGCCTTCCTTGATGACCGTCGTGCCAAGGGCATGGACGAGAAGGAAGTTAAGAAGTTCTGGAAGCATCTCGAGTCCGAGGCTTGGGAAGACTTCCTTGACATGTCCGTTGGTCAGGCTGGTCTCTGGGCCGGTGCGAACATCGAGCCCGAGAAGGTTGGTTCCGAGATCATGCCGACCGAACCGTACATGCTTGGCTCTCACTCCGGTTGCTGCGGTATCTGGACCTCCGGCCCCAACGAGGATTGGGTCCCCACCGTTGATGGCCCCCGTTCTCATCAGTACAAGTGGGGTTACAACCGTATGACCACCGTTGACGGTCTGTTCACCGCTGGTGACGGCGTCGGCGCTTCCGGTCATAAGTTCTCCTCCGGTTCTCATGCCGAGGGTCGTATCACCGCCAAGCAGATGGTGAAGTACTGCCGCGACAACAGCCATACCCCCGAGTTGGCTCAGTCCGCTGCCGATCTGGCCGCCGAGATCTACGCGCCGGTTCGCCGTTACCTCGAGCATGTCGGTGCCACCACCGCTGCCGACGTTAACCCCAACTACTGCAAGCCTGCTGGTATCATGATGCGCCTGATGAAGGCCACCGATGAGTACGGCGGCGGTGTTGCTACCTACTACATGACCTCCGGCAAGCTGCTCAACATCTGCCTCGACCTTCTGCGGATGCTCCGCGAGGATGCCGAGCTGATGGCTGCTGGCGACTTGCATGAGTTGATGCGCGCCTGGGAGAACTACCACCGTATCTGGTGTGTGGAGACCCACATCCGTCACATCGAGTTCCGGAAAGAGAGCCGCTACCCCGGCTTCTACTACCGGTCTGACTACCCGACCTGTGACGACGCCAACTGGAAGGCTTTCGTTAACTCCACCTTCGATCCTGCTACCCAGGAATGGAAGTGCGAGAAGGTCGAGTGCATCAACATCGTCGAGACTGATCCCTGGATCTAATTCGGCCTTTATGATGTAATTGCCTGTAAGTGAATCTCCAGGCACCGGCTTCCGGTGCCTGGAGATTTTTCTATACCCTTTGCCTCTCTCCCCCCTTGTTGGTTTGACTGGTTGAATGGATTTGCGCCTCTTCGCATGTCGGCAAATCCATTGAGCCAAGCAAATCAAATTTAACTCAATCTTTACCCAAGCTAATGGAGGAAAGCATGACAGACGAGCGCAGCGCACCTGGAGCAGGTGGAGTACTGGTCGTTGGTGGTGGGATTAGCGGACTGACGGCTGCATTGGAAGCCGCGGAAGTCGGTAGCGACGTCTTTTTGGTGGAAAGGAACCCGTACCTGGGCGGCCGCGTGGCCCAGCTCAATCAGTATTTCCCGAAACTGTGTCCTCCTTCCTGCGGACTGGAGATCAATTTCCAGCGGATCAAGAAGAACCGCAAGATCCGTGTCCACACCATGACCGAGGTCAAGGCTGTGGCCGGCGGGCCGGGCAGCTACCAGGTGACCCTGGAGAGCAAGCCCCGTTTCGTCAACAACAACTGCACCGGTTGCGGAGCCTGTACCGAGGCCTGTCCCGAGGAGCGTGATAACGCTTTCAACTTCAATATGGACAAGACCAAGGCCATCTTCAAGACCCACGATCATGCCTTCCCGCTGAAATACGTGGTGGACATGGACGCCTGCAATAAATGTGGCAAGTGTGTCGAGGCCTGCAAGTACAACGCCATCGAGCTGGACATGGCCGCCAAGGAGATCACCGTCGACGTGGCGAGCATTGTCTGGTCCACCGGCTGGAATCCTTACGATCCCACCAAGATGGACAATCTCAAGTTCAACTCGAGCCCGTCCATCATCACCAATATGATGATGGAGCGCCTGGCCTCTCCGAGCGGCCCCACCGGCGGCAAGATCCTCCGCCCCGGCGACGACAAGGAGCCCGAGTCCTTTGCCTTTGTGCAGTGTGCCGGTTCCCGTGATGAGAATCACCTGGAGTACTGTTCCTACATCTGCTGCATGGCGAGCCTCAAGCAGATCACCTATATCCGTGAGCAGTATCCGGAAGCCAAGGTCTATGTCTTCTACATCGATCTGCGTACTCCCGGTAAGTACGAAAAATTCCGCGAGAAACTGATGGGTGACGCCAATATTACCTTCATCAAGGGGAAGGTTGCGGACATCGAGGTCGCAGACGGCGGCGCGGTGACCGTGGTTGCCGAGAATGCCGTGACCGGCGACAAGGTCAAGCAGACGGTCGACATGGCGATTCTGGCCAC
>Ga0224496_10001964_pt1 | contig 12465 bp, 8 predicted proteins | sample SF_Jul11_sed_USG_2_FD_168127 | JGI IMG/M metagenome (GOLD analysis project Ga0224496, IMG submission 168127) | Sediment microbial communities from San Francisco Bay, California, United States - SF_Jul11_sed_USGS_8_1 | ecosystem: Environmental > Aquatic > Marine > Sediment | place: USA... | reverse complement strand
TCCAGCCATTGTGAAGGTGATCCGCGATTCCGACGCCTTGGAGCTGGCGCTGATAGAGAATATACAAAGAGAGAACCTGAACCCGATGGAGGAGGCCCAGGCCTATGACCGGCTGATGAAGGAGCGCGCTTTCACCCAGGAGGCTCTTTCAAAGGCGGTGGGGAAGAACCGCTCCTCGATAGCGAACTCTCTTCGTTTGCTTCGACTTCCAAGCAAAATTAAAGACGACCTCTCCGATGGTCGGCTGACCATGGGGCACGCCAGGGCGCTTCTGGCTCTGGAGTCTGATGCGGAGCGGCTGGCCCTGCGCGACCAGATCGTGGAGACCGGGATGAACGTTCGGGAGGTGGAACAGCATGCTTCCGCCTCGAAGAAGGCCCCGAAAGGGAAGATCGCCAGGCCGAAGGATATATTCATCGAGCGGTTACGGATCGATCTGGAAAGGAAGATGGGCGCCAAGGTGGAGATCCGGCATCACCCGAAGAGGGGTGGGAGCGTGAACATCCACTACTCTGATGTTGACGAACTGAACCGGATAAGCGAAATGATGGGATAGAGGCTATCTCATTCGCTGGGAAGTTATGACAACTCCCCGGTTTGACCTGTGTGGCTGAGTGACGTCACGCTGGCGAATCGGGGAGTTTTTTTATTTTTTACGATTTTCTTTACATGTTGAGCGTGCTGAATATAAGTTTTTATTGAAGGCGCCAGCCTTCCTGAATGTATTTTTGACACCACTTCTACAACTTCATTTTCGTCCATAACAAGCTTGTTTTTGGACTTGATATAGGAGATCAAGCCAGAGCCGTATGTAACATTATCTGACATATCGGTTTTGAAAGAGCTGTTTCCCACAAAGACAATGACTGTAAAAATCCGACTGGAATCAACCGAAAGAAGGCTTTCCAACGTCTTGATATGTTAGAAATTCTGGTGAAGCGGATTTTGAAAAGTGTTTTTGTGTTTGTATATCATTTGCGTCCATAGCTTTTGCTCCTTGCTTCCGAATATCCAGCCTCGCATGTTCTTTGTTTCAACAACGAATATTCCATATCGGGAAACAATGATATGATCGATTTGAGTTGTTCCATCCTCGGTTGGCAAAGTCACATTATGAATAAGATGGTAAATCCTTTTGTCCAGAAATATTCTGATCATAAGATTCACCATGACTTCCCCGAGGTACCCTTTAAAGAATGCGGACCTGAAAAGAGCGATGATAAGAAAAAGGGGGATAAGATATAGCGCTATTGTAAAAAGAGGGCCCAAGATTGTCTGCAAATCAATCATTATTGAATATTCCGCAAAAGACCTTCTGGTGTTTATGCTATATACCTTGTTGGGATATAGCATAGCATTTATTACCTTAGATATGCATCACCATACTACCACATTTTTATAATCCAAGGTGTGCTATTCATTTCTTCTAGCTCACCACCAGAAATATTTATCCGCAACCGTTGAAGCAATTCTATACCTTGGATAATTAATTGCCCCTTATAGAACGCGGTTTGGGCTACCGGGGCCCAAAGAAGGCCTGGACAAGACGAGGTCTCCCCGAATGGAGTGTTGAAGCAGGTAACCAAATGTTTAATATATATGCCATATTAAAATATGTGAGTAGTGAGTTTTGCTAGTAAAAAGATTTAATGAAGCATAGATTAACTATCTGTGAGTCTAATGAAACCCCGCCAGATAAAACGGCGCTCCATACAGGAGTTTTTCTAAGGTCTCCAATTTAACCTCGAGAGCAAATTGAGCGTATATTTCATATATGGAAGCTTGGCGCATGAGACACATTTTAAAACTCCTTACGGTAATGACATCCACAGCCCTGCTTGCGGCGTCATTGACGGCATGTGATGATGGGGGGAACACTGGAGGCGGCGATCCCAGGGAAAATATCGTCAAAGTAGAGCAGTCTTCCTCGGTTCCATTTACTTACTTTTACCACATCCCGGAAGGTACATCCGCCAAACCCGTTACCGGGCTTGTGTTAATCGCCTCGGCCGCCGGCCAGGCCACTTCTTATGCGGAGGTGGAAAATACCTCGCTTTCAATTCTCGGGGGTTATATTTCCAATCTTGATTTTAAGCCACCGCCGGGTTTTATACTTTTCACGGTTGCGTTTAATAAAGGGGAGTCTCTGTCCCGCGATGATTTGGAATCCACAACCGAAGGGGACCTTAGAGTCGACTTGAAATTTCTGAAAGTGGTCAACCATTTGAAGGGCGCCCTGGCTGAGGCTGGCTATACCCTTGACCCGCAAATATTTGTTACCGGGTTTTCAGGAGGGGGAAGTTGTTGCAATCGTATCACCCTTCTTCATCCAACGCTGATAAAAGCCGCCACCCCAAAAGCGGTGGGCCAGCCTTGGACTATGCCGCTGGCTTCCTATCAGGGTATACAGTTTCCCTATCATATTGGGGTGCTGGATTTTGAGAGACTGGGATTGGGGCCTTTCGACCTGGAAAGTTTCAAACGAATCCCGTTTTTCGTATTTATCGGCGCGAGTGACAGCAATGACGGTCTTTTGGAATGCGGCGCGGGGAAAGGCTGTTCAGGGCTGGAGTGGTATCAAATAGTCTTTTACACAAACTTCTTTGGCAATACGGTTCAGGAGCGGGCGGAGTCCTTCCACATTCAATTGATTGCCTTGGGGATGAACAGCGCGTTCAAGAGTTACCCAGGTGTGGGGCATTACCGGACCTCGGAAATGGATAAGGACGTCTTCAATTTTTTCAGTTCTTTTCCTTTGAACTCGCCCTGAACATGCAAGGATCCGGGGGCTGGCCGGGGAAATCTATTGCGACAGCCTGCCCTGGCGTCAAAGGCGGCGCTCATTCAGAAGCCTGGGCCCTCGTGGAAGCCTAGGATGTTACCCTATCTTTTTGGTCAGGGTTACGCGGGCGCCGTTTTGGCTATACTCAATGGAATCAAAATACTGGCGCGCCATCAATATGCCCCTGCCACATGGGAGGTTCAGCCGCCCAAGGATCTCTTCATCGGCCATCTCCAAATATGTTTTGTATGAAAAACCGGCACCTTCATCGGTTAAGGCCAATGCCACTTCTTTTTTTAGGATGGAGATGGTGAGATGGATTTTGGCCGTAGTCTCTTTCTCCCGGCGCGCCACTTCCCTGCCGAAGGTCCCCTTGTTAAGCAGCTCCACCTTCTCCTCCTCGGTTAGCTTAAGGTTTCCGTGCTCATGGGCGTTCATCAGGAATTCACTGGTGTAGATAATGAATTTGTGGGCATCAGTCTGAGAAAAAGATTTGGCTATCTTGCGCTCTATCCAACCAAGGGCTTTTTGCACCTCGCGGGTTTTTGAGGGGATGAAAATCGAGTTTACATTCCCCTGAAGAGCTTCTGCCTCCGCGGCGCCGCCGGTGAGGCCATGGCGGCGAATGGCGTTTTCCACAACGCTGAGTAGAAATTGGGAGTCCACCGGCTTGACCAGGTAATCCTTGACTCCGAACTTGGCCAGCTCCAGCGCCATCCTGGCGTCGGACCGGGAGGTGAATATCACCATGGGCAAAAACGCCCCCTCGAAATTGCGCCGGGCCAGTTCCATCCCGCTGATTGACGGCAGACACATATCCACCACCAGCGCGTCCAGATTATCCATTTGATCAGAGTAAACCTGGAGCGCTTCTTTCTCGTCATGCGCGGTGAGGGTATGTATCCGTTGCTCCTCGAAAAAGCTCTCCATGGCGTCCAAAAGAGCTTCGTCGCTCTCCACGAAAAGGATCCGCCTGGTTTTTCCTTTTATTGAAGCAGGTCCACCTTTGTCAGCTGAAACCAACGGGCGGCAGCCTATATATTTTTCGATTCGGGGCGCCAACTCCTCGTCCTGCCGGGCTTTGATCACAAAGTCGTTGGCCCCCAGCCGGAGGGCTTTTTCCCTGTGGGACATATCCGCGCTATTGGAGACCACGATTATCGGTATCTCTCCCGCTCCTTCCCCCTCCCGCAGTTTTTCCAGCAGAATCAAGCCATCATCGCCGGGCATGAAAAGGTCCAGCAAAATAAGGTGCGGCGGGGATTTGGCGACTATCTCCAGCGCTTGGCCACTGTCGCTGGCCTCCTCCACATCCGCTTCCATCCCCTCGATTACCTGGCGGGTATTGGCGACACTCTCCTCATCGTTGTCCACGATGAGTATCTGCGGCTTGACCCTCTCCAAAGCCACGGTGAAAACGCTCCCTTTTCCCGGTTCGGACTCCACCAATATCTGGCCCCGATGAGCTTCCACGATGTCATTGCACAAGGCCAGCCCAAGCCCGGTTCCTGTTTCCCCCTCCGTCCCAGCCCTGTTCGATTTCTTTTCATAATCGAACAGGTTTTCGATAATTTCAGGCGTCATCCCCACTCCGGTATCTGTGACGCGGATGATGGATTGCCCCTGTTCCTCGGACGCGGTGATGGTGACCAGGTCTCCACGGGAGCAGAACTTGATGGCGTTGCTGGTCAGGTTTTGGATCACCTGGGCCAGCAATGGCTCATCGGCGTAGACAAACAATCTGGGGGGAGCCCTGTTCACCAGGATCACCCCTTTTTTAAAGGCGTTTTCCTCCAGGCTGTTTATCACTTTCTCTAGCAGAAGGTAGATATTGACGAAGACGAAATTTAGCTGAACGGTCCCTCTCTTGATCCGGCTTATCTCCAGAAGCTCCTGAATCAGCGTATCCATTTTAACCGTGATGGCTATCGATTTCTGGAGGATCAGCAGGGACTCCTGGTCCAGCCTGTCCATATTTCGGGATAACAGCAGGTTCATGAAGCCAGAAAGGGTGGCGACTGGGGAGCGCAGGTCGTGGGACACCAGCGAGACGAACTTGTCCCTCAGCAATGTGGATTCCCCAGCGCGATGGAGGGCGGAGTGAAGCTCAGCTTCGGTTTCCTTGCGGACTCTTATTTCGGCCAGCAGGCTTTCGTTGCTTTCCTGGAGTTTGCGGAGAAGCCGCTTGCGCTCCTCCACCAGCTCTATCCGCTCCAGCTTCAGCAGGGTGTTGTCTTCCCCCCTGCCGCGCACCACGTCCACGGCGCCGGACCGTATAGCCTCGATCAGCTCATGGGCCTCCTGAAGCTCCACCTCCAGCTCTTCGCGGGTTTTTTCTCCCATGAAGGCTTCAAAACGATGAGGCTTATTTAAAGAATCGGTCATCGTAGCACTCCACTCAACAACCAACCGCGCATATGGCGCCACACGCCACGGGGGCGCCTAATTACTTTTCGAACATTCCGCGCAGTTTGTCACTTTCTCCGCTAACTATATGGGTTGGCGTGCCAGACAGGATACCTCCAACATTGTGGAATTGGTCGCCGATATGCATCCCTTCTCCGTCTATGGTGAATTCGCGAATTTCCTTCTCATGGTGAGACCCGCGCATTTTCAGCACAGTCAGGCCCCGGCGCATCTGGCCCATCAGTTCCACATAACGCAGCAGGATTATGGAGTCCGTCAGCGAGGAAATATGGCTTTCAGAAACTGACGTGACGCTTTGCATGGAGCTGGGCACCACGGTGAACAGCCCGGCGGTCTCCTTGTGTTTGATATATGAGGTGATGCCGATCACGAACTCGCTGAAGGATTTGCCAATGGACACCCTTTCCATGGCCGAGAGGCTGTCCAGAGCTATCCGTTTTGGCTTGAATTCCTCGATCTCCGCTTTCATGGAAAGCAGGTGGTCCGGCAGGCTCCGGACTTCCGGATAAGCGCAGACTATTTTCAGCAGGCCTTCTTTTTCCCACTTGCTGAAGTCTAATCCCCATCCCTTTGCGTTGCGCAACAGCTGATCCCTGGATTCTTCAAAAGCGTACACCAGGGTCCTTTCCCCTTTCATGCAGCCGTCGTTCAAAAATGTGGTGACAAGAAGGGTTTTGCCGGTGCCGGTGGCTCCGCTGGCCATGATGATGGAATCCCGGAAAAAACCGCCGCCGCACATCCGGTCCAGATCCTTGTTCCCAGCGCTGAGGCGCACCTGGGAGGATGGCATGGTAAGCTCCAGGGCGGAAAGGGGGAGAACCTCAATCCCCTTTCCTGTGAGGGTGAAGGGGTATTCCCCCTTCTGGTGGCCTGCCCCGCGGAACTTGAGGACCTCCACAGTGCGCCGCCGCCGCTCAGCCTCCGCCGCGTTACGCAGGATTATCACGTTGTCGGAGACGAATTCCTCCACGCCATACCGGGATATATCGCCGTATTCGTCGCTTCGCTCCGCGGTGATGATGGAAGTAAGCCCCATTTTCTTCAGCCCGGCGATAACCCGGAAAAGCTCGCTGCGCACCAGGCGCGAATCGGAAAACTGGGAAAAAATGGCGCTGACAGAATCAATGACCACGCGGGTGGCGCCCACTTTCTTTCCGGCATGTTCTATTCTGGCCAGAAGCGCGGAAAAGTCGTATTCACCCACCACCGCGGTAGTTTCCCCCGGCTCCGGGGAGGCGTCCACGAACGCCAGCTTTTTCCCGGTCACCAGGCTCTGCAGGTCCCACCCAAACGACTTCACGTTTTTCATGATCTCGGTGGGGGTCTCCTCCAGGGTCACGAAAACCGCCCCTTGGTCAAATCTGGTAATGCTTTCGTAAAGGTATTGGACGGAAAAAAGGGTTTTGCAGCTTCCAGAGGAGCCGGAGAGCAATGTGGCTCTTCCTTTGGGCAGGCCCCCGGCGGCGATATCATCAAGCCCTAGGATGCCGGTTGCAAGCTTGGGTATCTGCTCTCCAACATTGACATCGTATAGTTCGGACATAATCTTTGCTCCAGCTCTATTTCTTAATCAGATCCAGACCAAGAACCACTTTTTCTGTGTTCGAAAGGTCTCCTATTATCTTTCTCAAAGGAGGGGGAAGCTCTTTGACCAGGGTGGGTGTGGCGATAATTTTATCATCCTCGGCCAGCTGAGGATGCTTGAGGATGTCTATCACCCGAAGCTCGTAATCCTGCACCAGTTCTTTGCATATCGCATTCAGATTTTCAATAGCGCGCAAGGAATTTGGTGTCTGGCCGGTAATGTATAATTTCAGAATATAGCTCATATGTTACTCCTTATACCCACAAAACCCTATCCAGATTACCTCCAGATATTTGAATTGCATGAAAACAAGATAACATATCCGGTCTGTTTACGCATGCAATATGATCCAAAAAGACTTACACTAGACATTTACGCAGATGCAGGAGAATGCCAGGGGGACCGCCTGATATCCATAAAAAAAGCCTGAAGTTCAGACTTTTCAACCCCTGTGCCGCTGTTAATGACAACATGCCCAAACTCCAGGGCGTTACAGGACGCGATTTGTCGAAATGGCAGTTTTCTCAATTAGAACAAAACTTTTCCTCGGTTTTGGGGCGTTGCTTCTCATGATGGCCGCAGCTGGGGCCTACGAGCTGTCACATAACGCATGGATGGTCCGGCAGACCACCCATGTATACGATAACTCCATCGCCACCGCCAGGGCGGCGCTGGTGGCCAAATCCGGCGTTATATTCATGCAACATTCCATGGAGGACCTGGCGAATTACACCAAAGAGGAGGAGCGGAGCCTGGCCTGGGAGAATGAGACCGATCAGGAAGCCGAAGTCCTCCGGCAATTGGACCTGGTAGCCCAGAGCGTCGAAGATGAGCAGGGGCGAATTCTGGTGGAGAAGATCTCCGGGCTGATGCTGGCCTGGCGGCCAATCCGGCAGGAGGCGAGCTCCCTGGCCGAGCAGGGGAGACTGGACGCGGCTTTGAAACTGACAAGGGAAAAAGGCGCCGCCCACGCCGCCAGTATCATGCAGGCCATGGACCAGCTTTGGAAAAGCGCCGATGAAAAGGGGAAAACCCAGATCCGGCGGATTCACAAATCGGTGGCCAAAGATGGCGTCAGGATGGCCTTGGCTTTTGGCGTGGCGCTGGCCGCCGCCTTGGCCATTTCCCTGTTTCTGTCCCACCATATAGGCGGCAGGCTGGAAATGATTCACCAGGCCAGCGAGAAAATCGCTATGGGCAAGTTCGGCCATGTGATAGACGTAGCAGGCGCGGATGAGATCGCCCAGCTGGCGGACACATTCAACCTGATGTCCGTCTCCCTGGAGGGGCTGCATGAAACGCTGAACAAGCAGATCGCCTCCTCCATCGCCGACAAGGAGGAGCGGCTGCTCCTGGAAAAAGCCATAGAGCAGGCCGGCGAGGCTGTGGTGATCACCGGCACAGATGGCAGCATCCAATACGTCAATCCGGCGTTTGAGACCACCACCGGGTATTCCAGGAGCGAGGTTATCGGCAAAAACCCGCGAATATTGAAAAGTGGAGCTCATGATTCAGGATTCTACAAGGGGATATGGGACACGCTGACCTCCGGCGGCGTCTGGATGGGGGTGATCACCAACAGGAAAAAGGACGGAAGCGTCTATTACGATCAGGCCACCTTATCCCCGGTGAAAAACGAGAACGGCCAGATAACAAACTATGTGGCGGTGAAAAGAAATATAACCGAATGGAAGAAGGTGGAGAACGAGCTGGCCCAGCTTCGTGAAAAGGAAAAAGAGCTTCACCGGGAAAAATTGGAGTTGGAAAAAGCGTTGTTGGCCCAAAAATCACTCACCGGATGGGACCAAAGCGCGGTGACGGCGAACCTGGCCGGCGTGGGGCCACTGCGGGAGCGGGACTCCAAAGGATTCACAAACCTGAAGAAGGAATATGAAATCCTCCTGGACGAGTATCTGGAGGCGCTGGGCTTCAAACGTCCTCCGGATAGGCAAAAGATCGGAGCCTTGGCGGAGAAAATAGGCGTCATCGGGGGCGGCCCGCGGGATGTCATAGACCTTCATATCCGCGCCGTCGCCGACAAAAGCCAGGATGTCCACCCCAAAAGAGCCAGAGCGTATACCGTGGAAGGGCGGCTGCTGGCCCTGGAGATCATGGGCAACCTGGTGGATTATTACCGGTCAGTAATTCCCCGCCACATACGGAGAAAGGAGCTGAGCTGACCTTGACTTATTAATTATGGAGAGCGCCATTGGTTGATGGCGCCGCCCATGCGGGCTGAGGCGCATATGGCGCATCCTGGGCATTTACAGGTCAAACCAGACCGAAAACTGTTGCCAGGAAAACGCAGGCGCCGTACAATTCTTGTTTCGATAACGACAAAATATAGAGGTGGTTCAAGTGGCAGACGCGGGCAAGGATGTCATAAAAGCATTCCTGGGTGAAGACACCGAGTTCAACGGCACGCTTACCTTTGCCGGTACAGTCCGGATAGACGGCCAGTTTGAGGGAAAGATCAATACATCGGACAACCTGATCATCGGGGAAAAGTCCAAGGTGAAGGCGGAGATCAGCGTCGGTACATTGCTGGTGCAGGGCTCCCTGACAGGGGATGTCACAGCCACCAAGCGGGTGCATATCGCGACGAAAGGGAAGATCATCGGCAATGTGACCACGCCAGCGCTGAACATAGAAGACGGGGCATTGCTGCAAGGCGGCGTGAAAATGCTCACCGGCGCGGAGGCGGACGCACTGAAGCCGGGCGCCAGCACGGCCAAGTCAAGTGGACCAGGCGCGCCTGGATCAGGCCAGCAAGGTTCTGGAGGCGACGCTTCCAACAAAGGATAGGCCTTTCCAGCCGGATCGCCCGGATGGGGAATTCTTTGCCGTTGGTATAGTTATAAAGACAAGCGCCTGTAGCTCAACTGGATAGAGTAACGGACTTCGAATCCGTAGGTTGCAGGTTCGAGCCCTGCCGGGCGCACCAGGTTGTATAATAAAAAGTGAATATGGGCCGTTAGCTCAGTTGGTAGAGCAGCTGACTCTTAATCAGCGGGTCGGAGGTTCGAGCCCTCCACGGCTCACTTTATTTTCAATTGGTTATGCGAATTCGCCAAAGAAGGCGCAAAAATAAGTTAGCATATAGTTAGCGCAAAAAGGAAATTCAGATAAATTTCCATAGGCTTCTGTATATCAAAACCGCCCCTTTTGCCCTACCACCAAGTCCCTAAAAATGGATTGCTTCCCCACCAGGGCAAAAAAACCCGGCTCAAATATGGCCGGGAAGAGTATTTTTAAAGTTTAATCATCACCGCTATATCCCCAGACTTGCCTCCTTATTTGGTTCAATTCTTCCGGCGTTATTGTCCCAAGCTCAGGCTTTACCGGCTCATGCTTTGTAGGCGCGTCCAGGCCGAGCAGCTTGGCTTGACGCTCCATGGCCTTCAACATCAGACTGGCGGCCTTCCAATCCCCTTCCTTGGCTTTCTTGTAGCTTATGCCGATAATGGACTCCAGACGCAGAAGGGCGATTTCCCGTTCCATGACGGCCATTTCATGGGTGTCCTCACGAATAGCCTCCAACTCGCTTTTAATGTACTTGTGGACCATCACGACGGAAACACCCAGCCGCTGGCCAATTTTCGCCAAGGTCAACCCCTCCTTGCGAAGCTGGACCGCCTCCCTTTTCCGCTCCAGGGATATTACCTGCGCCTTACCTGTAATTTTTTTCATTTTTAACCTCTATGGTTAACCTATTGTAACATATTACAGGTAGAATATGACCTGGTTGCTGAAGAATAAAATCTGTGATTGCGCTTTATTTAGATAAATTCACCGTCTTTTATACCGCTCGGTTTGAGCAGAACATCAAGGCTTGTGATTCCATTCATACTTTTCCAATTAATACTACTTTTGGCTTATAATCCCAATTGCTGATAAAAAACATTTTCGCAGGGGGGTAGCCGTGGACATCAGCTTTTTTGAAAAGCCCATACTGAATTCTCCATACGAGTATCCTTCTCGTCATTGGGATTTGGATGAGGATGGCCAACCAACCCACAAGATAATAGAAAGCAGAAGGATTTCCCGATATATATCTCCAGTCCCGCTTCCCAACAAAAGGAAAAAGGCAAAAAGCCCGCCTTTCCTGCAGTTGGATGAAAGATCCGATGACGAGCAGCAATATGAAACCATCTCGTTTATAAATGAACTGCGCGTCCAGGTGGATCAATGGCGAAAGATCAAGTCCCCCTCACAATGGCAAGTAACCTCGGAGACAGAGCGTTTGCTTACGCATTGGCGCCACCATCAATTCCAAAGTTACCGCCCATTCTTTTGCCAGCTGGAAGCGGTGGAAACCGCCATCTGGCTCACCGAAGTAATGCCGAAATCAGGCAAAGTTGGAAGTAAGTTTCGGGAACACCTGAAGCGGGCAAACGAGGAAGCAAATCCTGAGCTTTTCCGCATCGCCCTGAAGCTGGCCACAGGGGCTGGCAAAACCACTGTCATGGCGATGATAATCGCCTGGCAGACCGTAAATGCTGTCCGACGCCCGGATAGCAAGATGTTCACCCGTGGCTTTCTGGTAATAACTCCCGGTATCACCATTAAGGATCGCCTCCGTGTGCTTCAGCCAAACGATCCGGACAGTTACTACAGATCAAGAGAGCTTGTCCCCACAGATATGATGGCCGACCTCACTCGAGCAAAAATAGTCATCACCAATTATCACTCCTTCAAGCTACGTGACCGCGTTCAAATCTCAAAGACGGGCCAAGCCCTGTTAAAGGGGCGTGGGGCTGAACTGCAAACCGAGGAAACTGAAGGCCAAATGCTCCAGCGTGTAATGCCTGGCCTGATGGGGATAAAAAACATCCTGGTGATTAACGACGAGGCGCATCACTGCTACAGACGGAAGCAAGACGGCTTTGAAGATGTAGATTTGAAAGGCGAGGATAAGGACGAGGCAAAGAAGAACGGGGAAATCGCCCGCCTATGGATTTCCGGCATTGAGATCGTTAAACGCAAGCTTGGAGTCAAAACCATATGGGACCTCTCCGCCACTCCCTTCTTCCTGCGTGGCTCCGGATACCGGGAGGGGACGCTTTTCCATTGGACCGCCAGCGATTTCTCCCTTATGGACGCAATAGAAAGCGGAATCGTGAAACTGCCCCGTGTGCCAGTCGCCGATAACATCCCCGGAGGCGACACACCCATGTTCCGCAACCTGTGGGATCGCATCGGCACCAATCTACCTAAAAAGGGCCGGGGGAAGTCAAAAGGTCCCCAAGACCCTTTAAGCCTGCCATCAGAGTTGCAAACCGCTCTCGATGCGCTCTATGGCCATTACGAGAAGACATATGAGCTGTGGGCCGATGCCAAAATAGGTGTCCCCCCCGTCTTCATAGTGGTATGCAACAACACCTCCACTTCCAAGCTGGTATATGACTTCATCTCCGGTTTCGAGCGCGCCACGGATAAGGAAGATCAGCCACAATACAACGCTGGGCGGCTTAAACTTTTTCGTAATTACGATGAACACGGAAACCGCCTGTACCGCCCCCGCACCCTGCTAATAGACAGTGAACAACTGGAATCGGGCGAGGCCCTGCATCATGAATTCCGGGACATCGCCTCTGATGAGATAGAAAGCTTCCGCAGGGAAATTATCGAACGCACCGGCGACCGGCAAGCTGCGGAGAAAATCTCGGAC
>Ga0224496_10001963_pt1 | contig 12467 bp, 8 predicted proteins | sample SF_Jul11_sed_USG_2_FD_168127 | JGI IMG/M metagenome (GOLD analysis project Ga0224496, IMG submission 168127) | Sediment microbial communities from San Francisco Bay, California, United States - SF_Jul11_sed_USGS_8_1 | ecosystem: Environmental > Aquatic > Marine > Sediment | place: USA... | reverse complement strand
CATCGCCCACACGCACCCCACCGTGAATCGAATCCCCCATAATTCCAAAAACACCCACATTTTCAATCCCTTCTGCACGTTTCCTTTCGCAAGCCGACCCCTCCACAAAGCCAATTTTATCCCACATTTTCAATGGGTTCTGAATTTTCACCGCAAAACTCGGCTTTTCAAAATCCGAATCGTGCTACCGGCCTTCAGAACCCATTGATATTCCGTTCCGACTCCACCGTGAACATGCGAAACCCACGGTGCGAAACGTCTCCACAAAGCCGTTTTTTTCCCACAAAAACAGCTAGTTCTGAACCTGAAAACCGTTAATTTTCACCGTGTTTCACTTCGCAACCACAAACGAGAATTAATCCATAATTTCAATACGTTCTGAATTTTCAGCCGATTTTTTGCAAAACAAATTAACCGTGCCCACAAACGGAAAAAAACATCGCAAAATCAGCCGGTTATGCCCGGTTGTTCACCGTGGCGCACGGTTTAGCTTTGCCGTTTGCGAAGCGAAGTAGCACGATTTGGCCCCACCTGAACCGGTCCCTCCCCCCACAAAACCGCCCGCCCCCCCGATTTCATGCGGCGCCACCTCCACATAACCCATTGGAAAACCATAGATTAAAAAACATCGCCGGGCGCGGGGCGCCACATTCGCCACATTCGCGGGACGCCGGGCGGGGCCATGCGCCACCATGACGCGGGGATCGCAGTGGCCCGCAACGCCCAAACCGAAGGGGCCCGGCGGGGTGGCGCCACGGGACCGGAAACCGGCCCCCCTGGAACGACGATCGGAACAGGGGGCGTTTTCATCCGGGCGCAGGCGGACATGATGGCGGGGATGGGAACATTCCCACGGAAAACCGGACCGATTCGGCTCCCGGCGACCACCCGATCAGCGGCGTAAGTCCTTTTGCACCAATTGTTTTTGGCGTGTTCCAACAGTCTCGGAAGTCGCTCCCCCACGATTTCTGAAATTTTTCCCTAGCTCGTTCAGGTTTCGTTCAGCTTTGCGGAGTAATCTATGGTTATAGCTGCCCGGAGGGGTGTCTGTTCGGGGGCTGCAACCATTTGGTTCGGAGGAGAACCCATGAAACGAACTCAACTGCTTTTCCCCGTTCTCGCTCTGACGCTCGGGGCGGTACTGGTTGGTACGGCTGCCCGTGCGGCAGACATCCCTTCCAACAACGCCAAGCTGCTGTCGGGAATCCTGTCCTCCGCCTACTTCACATCCACCCAGCTGGAGCGGCAACTCGCCACCGAGAAGGGCGACTTCTCCCCTTCCTTCAAGCTCGGGCTGGCCCAGGTGGAAACCGAAATGGGCAAGGCGGACCGCCTCGCCAATGGCCATGACGCCATCGCCCCCGGCATCCGCCACGTGCGTGATTCCGTTGCGGCCATCGTCAAGGACGGCAAGCCCACCAAGCAATCCCGCGTGCTGCTGGATGAGATCAACCTCGAGTTGTACGCCATGGTGGTCAACGCCAACATCCTGGAAGCCAGCGCCCACCTGCAATCCGCCAAGGCCGCCCTGGGCAAGGGGCGTGGCGACGAAGGCAAGCTGCACCTGCAGGAGGCGGGCAAGGCGCTGGAAAACGCCAATAACCGCGGCGCGTACCACATCCAGAACGATATCGAGGAGATCCAGGCGGCCCTGATCGAAATGGGCAACGCCATCGACGCACACGTGGCCATCGCCCCGGAGCGCATCGACGAGCGCATTGACGAGATCAACTCCCACCTGTTCGATGTGGCGGCGGAGCACTGATCCGGCCCACGCGTAACAACCCGGCCCCCTGGAGGCGCGTTGTGCCCTCCAGGGGGCTTTTTGCGGCCTACCGGCCCGGACGGTCCGCGTGCATGACCTCCGGCACCACCGGGGTGTCCTTGTGGCGCAAAAGAATGATATCGGCCATGTTCAGGCGCTTGTAGGTGGCCAGAAAGTCCGCCATCAGTTCCCCCTCACCGGCGGCAATCCCGGAGGCGCGGATGTCCTCGAAAATCTCCGCCACCGTGCGCACCCCGTCCATGCGGGCCAGAATTTCGCCGGAATAGCGGCCCGGGGTATACACGAAGCGGAGCACGTCCGTCCCCATCTCCAGCGGCTGCCCCGGATTGGCGCGAATGTGGGCGGCCAGCGCCCCGTTGCTGCCCCCCTCGAAATCCACAAAGAACGGCACCATGTCCGGTCCCGGCTGCGCCACCCGATCGTCATCCGGCGCCGCATAGACGTGCTGGCGGGTGAGGGTGCCGCACATCAGTTCGGCAATGGCCCGCTGGCGGCGGCGCGGCATGGCCTTCACCTTGGCCAGCAGGGCCGGTTCCTTGAGGTAGGATTCCACCTCCAGCATCACCCGCTCCCGCGACCAGGCGTAATCCACCAGATGCAGCCCGGCCTTCTCCACGTATTCATAGGTTTCCGGCACCGTATAGGCGCGGTCGCAGGAGATCAGGAACATGTCATAAATGCCCGAGTCCCCCAGGGTCAGGTGGTCCTTGAACAGGTCCTCGCCACGTTTGAACCAGTTGCCCGCCGGCAGTTCCGCCAGCAACGCCTTGGCGTTGTCCAACTGGGTGGGGATGTCGGCGTCCGGCCCGTTGATGCGGCGCAGCAGATCCTGCATCTGATACACGCCGGTACGGCCATACTCGGCGTACAGCATCAGCCCCAGGGCGCTGTCCGGCCCCATCACCGAGCGGACGGCGGCCAGCCCCGCGTCCGGGTCGTCCATCACCATCAGCACGCCGGTACAGTTGACGTAACCAAACGGCTCAAAGCCCATGTCCGGCAGGTGCAGGATGGAACCATGCACGAAGGTCACGTTGCTCAGCCCGCGGGATTCCACGCGGCGGCGGGCGATGTCGATGCTGGCGGTGGAGAGGTCCAGATGCGTTACGGTGGCGCCGGGAAACTGCGACAGCTGCGTGGCCAGATAGGTGGTGCCGTCACCGGTGCCGCCCCCGGCCACCAGCACGCGGAAATTGTCGAACCGGGCTCGTCCCCGGTAACAGTAGTGGTTCAGGTTGCTCAATCGCTCCGAGGTGGGGCGGATGAGGCGTTTTTTCTCGTCCTCCGGGTCCCGGAACGGATACGGCAGGTTCTCGTACTGGTGACGAATGCTGCGCAGATAGTTGGAATCGTCCTCCAGACGGGAATCGACATGGCTCATCGGGCACTCCAAAAAAACACCATCGGATGCGGGCGGTTTGTCCTATTGTACCCGCTTGCAGAAGGCTCCCCGGCGGCAAATACCGGTTTTCGGGTGGCCGGGGGGTCGCGAAAACCGCCCCCGGAGCCGAAAAGAAACCGATGAAGCCCCGTCCGCGCAAACCGGTCACCACGCGTGAGAACCGTTGTCCACGTGTTCCGCTCCCCCTGGAGGGGTTCGGATCGATCCGCGTCGAAGCCACCGAACACCACTCCGGTCGCACCGTGATCGGCCAGTTCGTGAACCTCAACGCCGAAGGCACCTTCATCGTATGCGATGCGGACGCGGCCCCGTTTCATCCGGAAACCTACCTCACCCTGGACGCCCTCGCCCGGGACGACAACACCGAATACCGCTTTGTCGTTCACGGCTGGGTGGTGTATACCCTTGAGGAGGGGATGGCCATCCAGTTTGACGAACCGCCTCCGGAAACCGAGTATCAAATCCGCTTTATCGTGAACCATTTCCTTCCGGAATCCCACCATCTGAGCGAACCGCCCCTGGTCTGAGCATGCACCTGAACGCACCAACACGGAGGGGAACCGCGCTGGTAACGGCCCTGTGCACACTGCTGCTGACTGCCTGCGGCGGCTCCGGTGGTTCCACCCCGCCGGCCGGCCCACCGGCCTCGAGCGGCGACATGCGCGGCGTGTGGAGCATGGGGGTGGAAGCCACCAACAGCATCGCCTGCGGCACCGGTAGCAACTGGAGCGCCACCCTTTCCGGCACCGGCCTCGACATTCCGTATCAGTTGGGCTCCCAGCTTAGCGTCACCCCGGCGCTGACCCTGAACCTGACCGATGGTGTCACCACCGAAAACTGGTCCCTGCCCGCCACCACCGTGGCCACCACGGACGCGACCTCGGTCATCGCGGCGGTGCCGGTCACCTCCACCGCCCTGGGCGCGCTGGATGTGGTGCTCACCCTGGGCCCCACCACCCTCACCGCCGAGCTTTCCGGTGGCGCCTGCACCGGCACCCTGACCCACGACCTGACGCCCCCCGACTCGTTCACCAACACCGCGCCGGTGGCAATTGTCCCCGCCAACATGGTGACCGTGGGCAGCGCCGTTTCCGGCAACCTGCTCGGCTTTGCCTTTGACGACCCGGACGGCGCGCCGCTTCCGGCATTCGACGTGGTCACGCCCCCGACCGGCCCGTCCACGGGAAATCTGTCGGTGAATGCGCTTACCGGCGAATTCACCTACACCCCGCCGCCGATCGGCACCGGCGCGGACAGCTTTACGGTAAGTTTTAACGACGGTTCCGGCCCCGTGACCGCGGACGTTTCCGTCACCAACAACGGCACCGGCGGCGCCCCCGGCCCGAACCCGGTGCCGGACACCCGCGGCGACACCACCGTGACCACCCCCCCCACGGGCGGGGCCATCGACTGTAGCGGCTGGAGTGTACTGCTGGCCCTTGGAAGCAAGGTCAGCGTCCCCTACCAATGGGGCACGCTGATCAACGTGACCACCGACATCACCATCCAGTTGATCGAAACGGCGGGACCGGGTGTTACCAACCACCCATTGACCGCGACGGTTCCCGGCATCCTGGACCCGCTCACCGGTACCGTGACCGCCCGCTTCCCGATCACCGGCAGCGCCGTGGCCACCGATGTGGACCTGGTGGTAAGCGGTACCACCCTTACCCTGTCATTGGTGAATGGCGTCACCCCCTGCACCGGCAGCGAAACCTACACCGTCATACCGCTGGCCTTCACCAACGCGGCGCCCACGGCGCGCGCGGGGGTCTCCTTCGCCACCTGGGGCCTGCCGAAGCCGGGCAACCTGCTGAATCTGGCATTTATCGACCCCGACGGCGGGCACAACCCGGTGTTTTCCATCGTGACGGCCCCCATTCAGGGCACCCTGACCTTTGATTCCTTCAGCGGCGATTTTGTCTATACCCCACCGGTCGCGGCCATCGACGACACCTTCCGGGTGCGCTTCGACGACGGCACCAACTTTGCCGAGGCGGACGTGATTGTCGTCAACAACGGCGCGGGCATTCCCGGCGGCACCACGCCGGTGGTTTCCGATTTTCACTACACCGTGTGGATTGACCCGCTCATTCCAACCACTCACCCCCTGCCCGCCAGCGACCCCCTGGGCGGGCAACTGACCTACGTGGAAACCGCCGCGCCGCTTTACGGCACCATCGCCGCCACCCCGGGCGGTGGTTACGACCCGATCACCAACGAGTTCACCTATACGCCCACCGGCGGCACGGCGGCCTTCCTGACCGATTCCTTTGCGTTTCAGGTCCAGGATTCCCAAGGTACGCTGTCGGCCATCGCCGTGGTTTCGTTGCGGCGCTCCGGACCGGACTCGCGGGGGACCTACACGCTGGGCACCCAGTCCGCTCCGGTTTCCTGCCTTGTCGGGGCGGATACCTGGAGCATCCTGCTGTCCGGGAATCTGGTGGTTCCCTATCAATTCAATACCCTCGCCACGCTGGCCAACGGCACCCTGCCGGGCGGCGCCTCCACCCTGGTGGTGGACGCCACGTCGGCCACCCAACCGGCCATCAGCCAGGGAGTGACAGCATATGACTACACCACCGCCGTCAGCGCGGCGGGGGGGCTGACCGCGTCCAATTTCGCTATTTTCCAAACCACACTGGGCAACCCCGTGGTGGGCATGACCGTTAGCCCCCCCCTGTCGCCGCCCGGCAACATCTTCTCGGTGTTCTTCAGTTGTGGCGGCTTTGCCGACTTCAGCTACACCTACACCCCATGGACCAATGCCGCGCCCGTGGCGGTTGCAGCACCCGCCTTTAACAGCAGCACCCCTCCGCTGACCCTGGCCGACTTCATCCTTGATCCGGACGGCGGCGCCGGGCCGTATTTTGAAATCCGCACACCCGCCACCGCCGGGGTCGTTGCCATCAGCGACCCCACCACCGGTGCGTTCACCTACACGCCGCCGCTGACCCCCGGCACCGACAGCTTCACCTTCTTCCACCACGACGGCACCGACAGTGTGACGGTCACCGTGACCGTCACCAATCCATAGCCCTCCCCCGGCGCGGCGTTCCGTTCCCCGCCGCCTGGCGGTCATAAAACGCTAATCCCGCTCTCCCGCCGTGCCGACACGGAACACAGGGAGCGGGAAGCATGCCGATCAGCAGACACTTATCCATCGCCATGGGCGCCGCGGCGGCTGCCGCCATCAGTGGCGGCGCCACCGCCGCCGACCTGGGCACCGTCAACGGCACCGCCTCCTACGCCGACCCCGCCGTGGCCGCCTCTTTCCTGCCCGCCTTTCTGGCCTCCTGCGCCGCGCCCGCCGGGGGCACCTCCACCGCCTCCGACACGATTACCATGCACATGGCCGGACCCGCGTGCTCCGCCCACGGCAACCGTGCTCTGATGGCCGCCGCCGAGGGCCGGTTTTTTCAGGGCGCGGCATTTGTGGTGCCGTTCGGCAACACGGAAAATTCCGGCTATTCCACCCTCACCGATCCCGGTTTCGACAACGGCCTGTTCGACGCCGTCACCGGCTCCTATTTCAATGGCCTGAACCTGGCCTGGGTGACCCAGGCCGACGCCGACCGGAACCAGGGCGGCTCGCCGAGCCTGCCCATGGGCGCGCCCACCACAACCACCGCCAACCAGCGCACCGAATGGGTGGACCAGTTGTTGCTGGGCTACGTCACCTCCATCGATACGAACGGCGTGCCGGACGACCGGTTAAACCAGGAGTTCGCCAGCGGGTTGTCGTGGATGGGCGGACTGGACCCGGCCAGCGCCAAAGCCGTAATCGACCAGCGCCTGGCACAGCAGGTGGCGCTCGGCGGGGAGGCCCTTCAGGCCAGCCGCCAGACCTTTCAACAGGCGATCCGGACCCTTTCCAGCGGCTCCAGCGCCACCACCAGCCCGGACCTGGCCATGGGGAATGCCACGGACCTTGCGCAGATGGTGGCGCAGGACGTGGAGGGGTATCTGTTTTCGTGCCTGAACTGCGACACCGCGGCCCGCATCGGTTCCGGCGGCAGCCACGCGTTTGCGCCAGCGGATTGGGAGTATGCGTTCGTGCCCTACGTGTCCAACTGGAACACGGTGCCGACGATCACCCGGCCGCCGGGGTAGGCGCCGGGCACACGGCGGTCGCGGGGGGCGTGGGGGGCACGTCTAAAACCCTGTCTGCGTCGGCCCTTCCGCCTCGTCCTCATCCTCCGCATCGGCGTTGGCCGCCAGCGCCTTCACCGGCCCCCCCTGCGGCGCTTCGATCTGGACTTTTTCAATCTTCTCGAACCGGCTGGTGATCTTGCGGGCGCTCTTGCCCACGTCCTCCACATCCCGGTGCGCCTGGTCGATGTGGGTGGCGAGTTTGTCCATGCGCTTCTGAAAGCGGGCAAAATCGACCCCCAGGCCCCGCAAATGCTCCTGGATGATGTGCACCTGCTCGCGGGTCTTTTCGTCCTTTAAAACCGCCCGCGCGGTGGTCAGAATCGCCATCATGGTGGTGGGGCTGGTGATCCACACCCGGCGGCGGTTGGCCCAATCCACCAGATCGGGATGGTGGGCGTGAATTTCCGCAAAAATCGCCTCCGCCGGCAGGAACATCACCGCCCCGTCCGAGGTGACGCCCGGCACGATGTATTTGTCGGCAATGGCATCGATGTGCTTCTTCACGTCGCTCTTGAAGGAGCGGGCGGCAATCACCCGCTCCGGTTCGGTGGTCTCCTTGTCGAACATGCGCCGGAAGTTTTCCAGCGGGAACTTGGAATCCACCGCCACCGTGCCGGTGGGCTCCGGCAGGAACATGGCGCAATCCACCCGGAAACCGGGGGAAAGCTCGTATTGCAGGGCATACGCGCTCTCCGGCAGTGCGTTGGCCACCAACTGGTTGAGCTGCACCTCCCCGAACACCCCGCGCGACTTTTTGTCCGACAGGATGTCCTGCAACGACACCATCTCCTTGGACAGGTCGGCAATCTTCTGCTGGGCCTGATCGATGATGGTCAGGCGCTGCACCACGTCGGTAAACACCTTCTGGGTATTTTTAAAGCCCTCGTCCAGCCGCTCGGCCACCTTGCCGGAAATCTCGGAAAGTTTGCCGTCGGTCATCTTTTGCAGATCGGAAAAGCGGCCCTGAATGGTGTCGGTGGCCAGTTTCATGGTTTCCTGCAGGGTGTGGCTGGTCTTGCGCGTCCCCTCCGCCAGCGCCTCGGACAGCTTCAACCCCTGGGCGCCGAGGGTTTTTTCGGTATCCGTCTTGAGGCGCGCCACCGCCTCGCCCACTTCGGACAGCTTTTTGTCGGTCAGTTCCCGCAACTCGCGCTCCTGCTTGAGCAACTGCTGCTGGTTCTGCTCCTTGAGTTCGCGCACCGTTTCCTCGATGCGGCGGGTGCGCTCCTCCAGATTTTTGGAGAGGGATTCGGACAGGTCCCGGTGCTTGCCCTCGAACTTTTCGCCGATGCGCGCCACAAGGGCCTCGCCGCTGCCGGACAGGTTCTCCTTCAGGGTTGCCTCCAGCCGGTCAATGCGGGCTTCCACCACCCCCGCATCGGCGCCGGCGGCGCGTTTCCACACCAGCCACACCATGCCCAGGGTAACGGCCAGCAGGGCGGCGATGACAAACAGGGCGGCTTCCATGGGGACGGTCCTTTGGAGAAGATGGATCGGGGTGCGTGGTCCCCATTCTATACCAGCCCCGCCCCGGACCGATCCCCTCCGGGCGGAGGTCCGCTATCCGGGCGGGAAGGCGGCGGCCAACTGGCGGGTGACGGGGCCGGGAACGCCCTTGCCGACGGCGCGCCCGTCAATCTGGACGGCGGCCACCACGTCGATGGTGGTGCCGGTCAAAAACACCTCGTCGGCGGCGTACAGATCGTCCGCGTTCAGGGTGCGCTCGGCGGTGGGCAGGCCAAGGCTGTTCGCCACCTCCAGCAGATGGGCGCGAGTGATGCCCGCCAGCAGGTGCGGGCCCAGGTCCGGGGTCACCACCGTGCCGTCGATGACGGCGAACACGTTGCTGCCCGCCCCTTCGCGCACGTTTCCGGTGCCATGTTCGATGAAGATGGCCTCGAACGCCCCCGCCTCCAGCGCCGCCTGCCGCGCCATCACGTTGGGCAGCAGGTTGAGCGACTTGATGTCGCACCGCCCCCAGCGGATGTCCGGCGTGGTAATCAGCGCCGCGCCGTTCTCGCGCAGTCCGTCGGGCAGCGGGTGAATCTCGGTCACCGTAATCAGCGTGGTGGGCGGCACCTTGGGGAACACGTGATCCCGCGGCGCCACGCCCCGGGTCACCTGCATGTAGATCTTGGCATCCGCGTAGTCGGCGCGGGCCACCGCCTGCTCCACCCAGCTGATCAGCCCGTTGCGCGTCCAGGTGGGGGAGATGCGCACCTCCTTGAGGCTGCGCTCCAGCCGGTCCAGGTGGTGGTCCAGCCCGAACGGTATGCCACCGTAGGTGCGGACCACCTCGTACACCCCGTCACCAAACATGAACCCCCGGTCGTTCACCGACACGCGCGCCTGGGCAAGCGAGGAAAATTGTCCGTTCAGACAGGCGACATCAGGCATCGAAGTTCCGTGGGTTGGCGGTGATGATCAACAGGGAAGGGTCACTCCCCGGCGCATGTGGGCCTCGAACTGGCGGGCCGGTTTGGGGCGCGAAAGCAGATACCCCTGCACGCCGGGACACCCCTCGGCACGCAGGAAGGCCAGTTGCGACGGCTGTTCCACCCCTTCGGCCACCACGTCCAGCCCCAGGCCGCGGCCCAGCGCCAGAATTGCGCGGGTGATCGCCTGATCGCCCGGATCGGTGGCCAGATCGCGCACAAAGGACTGGTCGATCTTGAGGATGTCCACCGGAAAGCGCTTCAGGTATCCCAGGGACGAATAGCCGATTCCGAAGTCGTCGATGGAGATGCGCACCCCGGCCTCGCGCAGTTCGGCCAGCGCGGTGCGGGTGTGGCGGGTGTCGTCCATCAGCGCGCCTTCGGTGATCTCCACCGCAAAACGGTCGGCGGGCAGCTTGTGGCGGGACAGGGTGGCGGTAATCGACTCCACCAGACGCGGCTGGCGGAACTGGCGGGCCGACAGGTTGACCACCATCCGCAGCGGCGGCAACCCGGAACGGTCCCACGCGCGGGCCTGTTTGCAGGCGGTTTCGATCACCCATTCGCCGATGGGCACGATCAGCCCGGTTTCCTCCGCCAGCCAGATAAACTGGCCGGGGGACACCAGCCCCAGTTGCGGATGGTCCCACCGCAGCAGCGCCTCGGTGCCGGTCACCGCCCCCGAGGCCAGGTCCACCTGGGCCTGGTAATAGAGCAGAAACTCGTCCCGGTCCAGCGCCCGGCGCAGGGCCGATTCCAGCTTCATGCGCTCCAGGGCGGGGGGTTCCGATTCCGGATCGTGCCACTGAAAATTGTTGCGTCCGCGCTTTTTGGCGGCAAACAGGGCCGATTCGGCCTTCTTCATCACCTCGTCGACGTTTTCCGCATCGCTGGGATACAGGGTGATCCCGATACTGGGGGTGACGAACAGCTCGTGCGAGTCCAGGTGATACGGCCGCGACAGCACCTCCAGCAGCCCCTGGGCGCGGTTGGCGCCGTCCTCCAGAGCCGGAGTGTCGAAGGCCAGCACCGCGAACTCGTCGCCCCCCAGCCGGGCCAGCACGTCGGATTCCGGCAGGTTGCGCTCCAGCCGTTCGGCCACGGCACGCAGGAACTGATCGCCCCCGGCGTGCCCCAGCACCTCGTTGACGGCGCGGAAGCGGTCCAGATCGATCAGCATCAGGGTGAACGGCGCATCGCCCTTGTCGGCGGCGGAGCGGGCCAGATGCAGGGCATCGCGGAAGGCATCCCGGTTGGTCAGCCCGGTCACCGGGTCCCGCGCATCGCGCACGGCGGCCACGGCCTGATCGTGATTGCGTTCCATGGCGCGGCGGATGCGGGCCGAACTGAGCCGGTTGCCGGGCCGTTTGACCAGATAATCCTGCGCGCCCATGTCCATGGCCATCATCGCCAGCGACTCGTCGGCGGGGCCTGCCATGGCCACGATCGGCACCCCCGGAACGGCGGATTGCGCGGCGGAAAGCCCCGCCAATCCTGGCAGTCCGGGCAGTGACAGGTCCAGCAACAGCACGTCGAACACCTCGGCAGAGGCGCGATGACGGGCTTCCGTCAGGCTGTCGACGTGCACGACGATGAAGCGGTCGGGCTCCGATAGAGCCACCATGCCCCGCACGAGTATGGCGTCCTCCCGGTCGTCCTCGACCAGAAGCACACGGATGACCGCCGGTTGTTCCAGTGGTTGCACTCTTCTCCCCTCCCGCAGCCCGATGATGTGCTCCCCCACATCTGGTTAGTCCGTTGGCCGCGGATCGGGGCATTGTACCCGCAACCGGTGCCCCCCTCCAAGGCAGTTTGGCAACAATCCCCGTGATTGGGCCGAAAACCCCGCCGACTCCCCGGTTCCCCACTCCCGTGCAATGGGTTAGACGCACCTCCCCCCCCGCAAAGTTCCCACTGACCTCAATTTGAGCACCCCCCTCCTCCGGATTCCCGGTTGACACCGGACCGGCACGCCACTAGAATTCCCGCTTCCAACCGAGCACTTCCGCCGAAGTGGTGAAATTGGTAGACACGCTAGATTCAGGTTCTAGTGGGCTTTACGGCCCGTGGGAGTTCGAGTCTCCCCTTCGGCACCATCCCTTTCAATCCGAATGGGTTACCGGCAGCAGGTAATCCGCAGGCCTCCACCATGCGACCCGCGTGGGGGTTCCCCTTCCAGCCGTTGGCGCATCCGGCGGGCGACCCACTCCAATATCTGAACCCGTTACCGGCGGCAGGTAATCCGCAGGCCTCCACCATGCGACCCGCGTGGGGGTTCCCCTTCCAGCCGTTGGCGCACATTCACCTCGCGCAGCGAATATCGCCGTGCGCGGAGCACCCGGGCGCGGAGCACCCGTTCGGGTGGCCTGGTCGTGTGTGGCCGATTTCAAAGAACAACGCGACCGGCCGGCACCGCCCATGCGGATCGCCAGTCCGCCGGAGGGGCATTTTTGCGCCCCGCTGGCACTCCGATCCCGGAGCCATTGTGATCCCAGGCCCTCCCGCCTCCCTGCCGCATCTGGCGGTTGCGGCGCATGTGGCGAATCGGGGGCCACGATGATTAGAGGTGGCCCCGGAAATCTGAACAACTGGGATAAGTGGATTTCCTGCTCAGTTGGGGCATGATGATGCCCCCTCAAGAAGGAGCGAGACATGAGCAGGAGACCACGTCGAAACCATTCGGCGGCAT
>Ga0224496_10001962_pt1 | contig 12469 bp, 8 predicted proteins | sample SF_Jul11_sed_USG_2_FD_168127 | JGI IMG/M metagenome (GOLD analysis project Ga0224496, IMG submission 168127) | Sediment microbial communities from San Francisco Bay, California, United States - SF_Jul11_sed_USGS_8_1 | ecosystem: Environmental > Aquatic > Marine > Sediment | place: USA... | reverse complement strand
CGACACGCCGATTTGGAGCACGCCAAAGCTGCGCCCGAAGCGGTTCGCCTTCTCGATCTCGTTGCGCACCACATCCTGCAGGTACTCGAGCCGATAGGCGCCGGTCTTCGGATTCTGCAGGGTGCGCTGCTCGAGCGCCCGGAACCGGTCGACGTTGCCGAGCGCGGTCTCCGCGAACTGGGCGAAGCGCTCGGCGCAGGCTCGATCGAGGTCGTCGAACTCGTCACCGCCGAGCTTGTCGGTGAGCCGGATCAGCGCCGCGAGACGCGGCCCCCGTCGCAGCGCAACCAGGAGTGCGGGCCGCGGCGCGCCGCTGCCGTCGTTCCAGTGGGTCAGCAGCGTCGTGGCACCGCCGCTGCGCAGCCGCGCCGGAAGCTCGGTGCCTTCCAGGCGCTCGCGCTCCTCTTCGGGGCGCACCAGACCCCGCACTGCGAAGAGACGCAGCGTGTCCGGCGTATTGTCGCCCGCCAGCCACAGCAAACCGCCCTGCGCGCCCGTCTCGTGGCACAAGCCTTCGAGGATCGCCTGCGCGAGCGGCTCGAGGGAGAGCGCCGTGAACAGACCCACCGCGCGCTGGAGCAACGAACGCTCGCTCATGAACTCGATGTTCTCGTCGAGCAAGCGGTCGCGTTCGCTGCGCACGCGGTTGCGCTCGAGAATCGTCTGCAGCGAAGCGGACAGGGTCTCGCGGTCGAAGGGCTTGAGCAGATAATCCGTCGCGCCGAGCTTCATCGCCTCCACGGCGCTCTTGACGTCGACGACCCCGGTCACCACGATGATTTCCTGCTCCGGCCAGCGCTCCTTCACGCGCTGCACCAGATCGCTGCCACTCATCACGGGCATCACGAGGTCGGTGACGACGACGTCGAAGACCGAGTGCTCGAGGATGCGCAGCGCCTCCTCTCCGCCCGACGCCGTCTGCACCTCGAAGCCCTCTTCGGTGAGGATGCCGTCCAGCAGCTCGCGGAAGTAGCGCTGGTCGTCGACGGCTAGGATGTGCCCCTTGGGCATGGCCCCTCCTGCGGCGCAGCCGCCGCCGCAGGGCCTCGACGAGCCTACCCCCCGGCGACCACGCTCCGTATCCGCTCATCGGCGCTCCCCGCCCCGTTCTTCAACGGTTGCCGAGCGCTGTCCGCGGTTTTTGCGAGATCGAGGGTTCCGATCAGCGAGTGGGGTGTGGCTTCCACGACGCACACCGACACCAGCGCGCCCGGGGGCGGCATCACCTCCGCTGCCGCTGAGAGGTTTACAACACGGTGGTAGGGGTCGCGTCCGGCCTGCTGCCCGGCACCCTGGCGGCTCGCGCCTTCCAGCAGCACCTCAGTGCGCGTGCCCACCCGCGAGCGGTGATACGCGAGGGTCTGCGCGCGCTGCAGCGCCTGCAACGCCTCCAGTCGCTCCTGAGCCACCGGCGCCGGCACCGCGTCCTCGAATTGGGCTGCGGGGGTGTGGGGGCGCGGCGAGTACTTGAACGAGAAACTGTCGACGAAGCCCACGTCTCGGACCAGCTGCAGCGTGGCCTCGAAATCCGCATCGCTCTCGCCGGGAAAACCGACGATGAGGTCGCTCGTGATGGCGAGATCGGGCCGGGCGCGGCGCAGGCGCTCCGCGAGCGCCCGATACGCGTCCGCGCCGTGGCGTCGGCGCATGCGCATCAGTACCGCGTCCGAGCCGCTCTGCACCGGCAGGTGCACGTGGGGGCAGAGCTCCGCGAGCTCACCGTGGGCTCGCACCAGGTCCTCGTCGAAGAAGATCGGGTGCGGGCTCGTGTAGCGAATGCGCTCGATGCCCGAGACCGCGGCCAGGCGCCGCAGCAATGCCGCGAAACCCACGGTATCCGCGCCCGCGCCGGGCCTGCGGCGCAGGTCGTGGCGCCCGTAGGCATTCACCGTCTGCCCGAGCAGCGTGATCTCCCGCACGCCGCGGGTGGCCAGAGATTCGACCTCTGCGACGATCGCGGCGGCGGGTCGGCTGATCTCGCGCCCGCGTGTGTGCGGAACCACGCAGAAGCTGCAGAACATGTCGCAGCCTTCCATGATCGTGACGAAGGCACGCGCGGGCGTTCCGGCGGCGAAGGCGGGGTGGCGATCGGGGAAATCGAAGCGCTCGAGCGAAGCGTTCGCGTCGATTCGAAGGGTTCTCTGTCCGGCGGCGGCCGCCTCGGCCATGCTCGGGACGAGCCGCAGATTATGGGTCCCGAAGACGAAATCGACCTGCTGGAAGCGGCGCAGGATCTGATCGCCCTCCTGCTGCGCGACGCAGCCCGCCACCCCGATCGCGCGCCCGGGACGGTCGGCCTTCCAGTCGCGAAGCACACCCAGATCGCTGTAGAGGCGATGCTCGGCTTTCTCCCGGATCGAGCAGGTGTTGACGATCAGCAGATCGGCGTCCTCGAGTCCAGCCGCCGCCGCGTAGCCGTGATGGTGGAGCAGATTCGCGACCTTCTGCGTGTCGTGGACATTCATCTGGCACCCGTAGGTGCGGATGAAGAAGCGCCTCGGACTCTGCACGGCGACCTCGGGTCTGGGGGAGCGTCGAGCCCCGGGACCCTATCGGAGATGCGCACCCCGCAGCAAATCCGCCGCATGCGTCGATTGATTCATGCAAAATCTGCATAATTCTACATAATATATTGATTTGTAAATGATTTTAGAAATTACTAGATTTTTGATCCGAGATCGCGGAAATGGCTGCCAGGCGGCACCGGAGCGAAGAAATAGCGTTTGACTAATTCCGCTGCGGAGCCCATACTCTGATTCCAGGTGCGAAGGAGTTTTCCAATCAGAGCGTTTTGATCAGGGTCACACCCTGTATGGAGCGGCGGTGGATTTGGCATTTCTGACCGAAATGTCCAACCTCTCACCCCCCATCATCCGTCCACCGCCCTCCCCCCTGTAGAGCGCCCCGTCGCGAGTTCGCGGCGGGGCGCTTCGCGTTTCGGGGCCATGCAACGTCCAGCACTGCCCGCCGAAGTGCTCGTTCCTCACAGCAGCAGGCGATCAACCAGCTGGGAGAGCTGACGCAGATTGCGGCACTCTTCAGCCACATCGCAGTAGGGCAGGTACCGGTTCATCACGCTGTCGCCGAAGCCCCACGCAGCGGGACTCTCGGGGTTCAGCCAGACGAGGTTCTTGGCCCGGTCCCGGATCTCCCGCAGGCACCAGGCGTGCGGATCGTTGTAGTTGTTGCGGGCATCGCCGAGAATCAGCACCGTCGTCTTCTTGTCGACCACCGAGAGGTGATCTCGCCAGAAGGCCTGGAAGGCGTGACCGAAGTTCGAGCGCGTGTAGACATTGATCACGCCGCCGCCGCCGAGGGCCGACTCGATCGCCTCGTTGATTTCTGCGGCCTGGAACAGGGACGTCACCTCGCCGAGGTCGGACACGAACACGAAGGAGCGGATCTTCGTGAAGGCTTCCTGCAGCGTATAGACGAACTGCAGCATGAAGCGCGACACGTTCGCCACGGACGAGGAGACATCGGTGAGGATCACCAACTTCGGGCGCTGCTTCTGGCGCTGCCGGAACACGCGCTCGAAGGGGATTCCCCCGTGTGACATGTTGCGCCGCAGCGTCTGATGGAGATCGAGCTTGCCGCGCTTCATGCGCCGGCGCCGGATGCAGAGCACGTTCTTGATGCGCTGCGCCAGCCGCGTCACCGCTTCGCGCATGCGGCGAATCTCGTCTTCCGTCAGGTGATAGAAGCTCTTCTCGAGCAAGGTCTCGCGCCGGAATCTCTCCATGAAGTCGTGATTCTGCTGCTGGAGCTCCCGCTCGAGGAAGGCCCGGATGCCGCGCCGCAGCCCATCCTCGCGGGCTTCGACCAGGGCGCGCAGCGCCTCGGCTTCCTCGCGTGACAGGCCGGCCGCCTCCAGGCGGGTCGCGAGCTCGCGCAACGCGGCCCCGGCCTCGGCAACCCCCAGCTGCTCTGCCGTGCGACGGCTGAAGAAGCCGATCTGCAGGAAGTTCTCGAGCCGGGACGCGCCCGCGCGCTGCGCCGCCTCGCGAATCAGGCGCTCGAGCTGGGCGAGATCCGCCGTGAGCAGCGCGCGAGAGAGATCGGAAAGCGCATCGGCGCCCGCCGCGCCCGCCGCGAGCAGGTCGCGGATCCGAGCCAGCAGATCGTCGAGATCCACGGGCAGCGCGGAGAGATGGGCCGTGGCGCTCTGCAGCGCGCGCTGCAGATCGTCGTGGAAGCCCGACCAGAACAGCTCGAAGAGCTCGTCGAACGCGCGCACGTCGTCGCCGCGCTTGACCATGGTGCTGCGCAGCGCTTCACGGAACACGCAGCGATCCGCGAGGGGCAGTCCCTCGAGCGCCGCCAACGCGTCGAGCGCCTCCGCAGGCGAGACGCGAATCCCGCTCTTGCGCAGGATCTGGGTGAATTCGAGGATCTTCTTCTGCACGCGCAGCCCCCCGATCCGCTGCGCGCCGTCCCGAAGCCACCGATCACGGCCGCGGCGCAGCTCACATCTTGCCACACGGCGCAGGGCCCGCCGCCCGGGCCCGATTTGTTCGGAATTTCGCTAGTCATTTCGGAGGCTTTTTGCTATTGCTGCGAGTCGGAAGAGGTCTTGCACTTCCAGCGAACCAGGTTGCCGCCGGGCCGTGCTGTCGTGCGTGCTTCCGGGCGACCGATGTGTTGCGGGGGGCCTGATGGGGGGGATGCGGAAGCGGGGAGCGAGGGGACGATCTTCTGGAGCGCTCGTCGCTTTGCTGCTGCTCGGCGGCGCGACGATCCTGGCCTGCGCCACGGTCTGGGCGCCCGCCGCGCCCAAGAGCTTTCACCGCACGACGCCCGTCGCGGGAGCGGACGAGCGCATCGGCGCCGAGGAGTGCACCGCGTGTCACGAGGAAGTGCAGGGACACGCGCCGATCACCAGCTACCACGGGGACTGCGAGTCGTGTCACGGCCCCGGTGTCCTGCACGCAGACAGCGAATCGCCCCAGGACATCCGCTTCCCGTCGTCGCAGGATTGTCTCGGCTGTCACGAATCGGGGCGCACGACGCATCTGTCCTGGTCCACCGGAGAGCACGAGCGATCCGGTGTGATGTGCTCCGACTGCCACAACCCGCACAATCGGGAGCCCCAGGGCATCCGCCACACCGCGCAGGCGAACCTTCCGTACGCGAGTGCCGGATCGCAGCTCTGCGTGTCGTGCCACGCGGAGATCGCCTCGCGCCTGAGCCTCCCGTCGCACCACCCGGTGCGGGAGGGCATGCTCGACTGCACCGACTGCCACGAGCCCCACGCCGATCGGCGCACCACCCTGGGCGGCGCGACGGCCCTGTGCGCGGGCTGTCATCAGGACCACGTGGGTCCCTGGGTCTTCGAGCACCCCCCGGTGGCCGAGGACTGCACCCTCTGCCACAACCCGCACGGCGCCGCGTCCTACAACCTGCTCGACACCAATCAGCCAGCGCTCTGCATCTCGTGTCACACCACGGCCGACGTGTGGCATCTGCCGGGAGGCACGCTGAACGGAGCCGTCGCTTCGTCATTCTACACGCGCTGCACGGATTGCCACGGCGCGATTCACGGGTCCTACGAGGACCCGCACCTGCGCAGGTGAGGCCGCCATGAATCGGACGACACAACTCGGAGCAAGCTCGATCGCGACCCTGCTGCTGGCCGTCGGCGCCACGGGTGAAGAATACGATGTCAATTGGTCAGCCTCGCTCGAGGCGATGGTGAAGAACATCGACGTGCCGGAAGATGACGACGATGTCACCGGCTTCTTCGATCTCTACGAGTACACCTCGGGCAAGAGCCGCCAGTTCCCCGTGCAGCTCGGGCTGCGCGATCTCGACCTCGACGTGCTGGGCACGGGCGAAACGCCGCTTCTGCAGGTCCGCTTCGAGAGCCCCACGTCGAACCTGAGCCTCTCCGGCTCGAACGAGACCCCCTTCCTCAACCAGCGGGCCGATCTCTTCTTGCGCCATGAGGGCATCGCGGTCGATCTCGACTATCGGCGCATGCGCAGCGACGAGCTGCGCCTGTTTCCGAATCCCGGGGCCGGCTTCCCGGCTACAACGTTCAACGACGACACGGCACGCGGCGATCGCTTCTACACGCAGCGCACCGGCGTGGGCGGCGAGATGCGCCTGCGCACCGACCAGCTCTTGCAGAGCCCGTCCGATCCCATCGCCGAGCTGATCCCACAGCTCTCGGTCCGCGGAAAGTACGAGAAGCGGGACGGCCAGCGGCAATTCCGCTACCTGAATTCCGGCTTCAGCTGGCGCGGCGCGACCCAGCAGCTCGACCAGCGGGTGGGCAACGCCGGGGCCGGACTCGTGCTCACTCCGGGCGGGCTGTTCACCCTGTCGCTCGACGTCGACCACGAGCAGTTCCGGGAGAATGCCCCGCAGCCCGCGAGCGGCGTGAACTTCATCCCCGACACCGACCGCACCGTCGGCACCGCGCGGCTACAGCGACGCTTCGGCCAGCGCGCCGTGCTCCACGGGGGCTTCCGCGGCGCCAGCCTGAAGCAGATCGGAGACTTCACCTCGCGCCAGCTCAGCGCCGGCCTGCGGGACAACAAGATCCGTTACTACTCCGCGAATGCCGGGGGCGATCTGATCCTCACGGATGTCCTCTCGGCGAATGCCTTCTTCAAGTACGACCTGCGCGACAACCGGATCCAGCGCGATACCGCGCTCTTCAATCCGATCAGCGGAAATCCGAGTCAGGTCGCGCCCTTTCTCGAGACGCTCGAGGAGATGGAGGCGGGACTCGAGCTCGCCTATCGACCCCACCCGGCGCGCCTCCTGGCCTTGGGCTACCGGGGCGTGTGGGTGGACCGCGACCTCGACTTCGCCAATCCGACCGCGCTGGTGATCCTGCCGACCAACACCGTGATCCACGCGGACACCGAGAGACACAGTCTCTACCTGCGGGGTCGCGCGCGACTCCTCGCGGGGCTCAATCTCTCGGCCGAAGCCGGCTATCGCGAGGCTCCCGAGACCGGCTACATCCGGGAGCTGAGCCAGGCGGCCTACTTCACGTTCCGCGGCTCGTACAGCGTGCCGATCTCCCGTCCCCTCGACTTCAGCCTGTTCGGCCGCGGCGAGTTCGGGGAAAACGACGACTTCCGGCAACTCTCCGAATCCCCGGGTGTGGCGGACCCGAACCGGGATTTCGAGCGCAACACCTACGCGTACGGACTCAACGCCAGCTTCGTCCCCACGGATCCGCTCACGCTCTTCGCCTCGTTCTTCCAGAATCGCGACGCGCAGATGTTCGACCTCGTGCGTTCGAACGTCGTGCGCTATTTCGAACCCATCACAACCCTCAACTTCGTGCGAGACAACCCGCTCGATTACCGCGCCGATCTCACGAACGTGCTCTTCGGCGGCACCTATCAGCTCACGGAGCGCACGGACACGACGATCGCCTACTCGTACACGCACAGCACCACGCGCTTCGATGACAACAACGCCACCGGGTCGACGCTGCGCAGCGCCAGCCGCATTCTCAGCGACATCCACAGCGTGGATGTTCGGCTCGGCCACTGGTTCGCCGATGGCTTGCGCGCCTACGCGGGCTACCGCTGGGACGACTACCAGGACGATACGACCGTGCCCGCCGGGACCGGAAGCGTGGTGGCGCCCTTCGATCTCTCGACCACGCAGCACACGTTCACGATCGGCGTGACACTGACCAACGCCCTGCTCGGCAATCGCTGAGCCGGACGTCCCTGCCCGTGCGGCCGACGGCGCGAGCGGTCGGCCGAGCGCGGCGAGCGCGCTGACGCGAGACGCCGCCGCCGCTCAGTGCAAGCCGCCCTTCTTCCGCGCGGGCGGTGCCGCGCTGGGCGCCGTGGCGCGCGGCTCCTCGACCCGCGCGCGCAGCAATCGATCGAGCTCGTGCTCCGCCTTGCGCACGTCCCCTTCGTACTTGAGGATCACGTTCAGGGTCTGGTGCACCAGCTCCGCGTCGAGCTCGCTGGCGTTGAGTACGAGCAGCGCGCGCGCCCAGTCCAGCGTCTCACTGATCGAAGGCGTCTTCTTGAGATCGAGCTCCCGCAGCCCGTGCATCATGTGCACCAGCTCCGCGATCAGGCCCTGGGCTGCGCCGGGCACCTTCTCCTCGACGATTCTGCGCTCGAGCTCCGGACTCGGGTAGTCGATGAACAGATGCAGGCAACGGCGCTTGAGCGCGTCGCTCAGCTCGCGCGCATTGTTCGACGTGAGGAACACGAGCGGTCGGTGTCGGGCACGGATCGTGCCCAGCTCCGGGACGGTCACCTGGAAGTCGGAGAGTACCTCGAGCAGGAACGCCTCGAATTCCGGATCCGACTTGTCGACTTCGTCGATGAGCAGCAGCGCGGGCTCCTCGCAGGTGATGGCGTTGAGCAGCGGGCGCGGCACGATGAAGTCGCGGGAGAAGAAGACGCTGTCCTCCTGGCCCACGCGCTCGGCCGCCTCGCGCAGGTTGCGCGCCCCGGCCATGGCCTCCGTGAACTTCTCCTTGAGGATCTGGGTGTAGAGCAGCTGCTTGGAGTACTCCCACTCGTAGAGCGCCTTGGCCTCGTCGAGTCCCTCGTAGCACTGCAGGCGAATCAGCGGGCGACCGAGAGCCGACGCCACGACCTTGGCCAGCTCCGTCTTGCCGACACCCGCCGGCCCCTCCACGAGCACCGGCTTCTCGAGCTTCTGCGCCAGAAACACCACGGTCGCGATATTCTTGTCGCAGATGTAGTGCTCGCCGGCGAGACGCTCCAGCACCTGCTCCACGCTTTCGAACATCGGCAGCCCGCCCCTCGCGCCGCTCCGGCGCCGCGCCGTGTCGTTCCCGCCCGGTCGTCCGCGCCTAGCTCATCAGGTGCAGAACGTGCCCGAGCTTCTCCTTCTTGGTGCGGAGATATTCGAGATTGTTCTCGTTCGGCTCGATCTCGAGCGGAACCCGATCCACGATCGTCAGGCCGTAGCCCTCGATGCCCGCGCGCTTGCCCGGATTGTTCGTGATGATGCGGATCTTGCGCACACCGAGGTCGACCAGGATCTGTGCGCCCACGCCGTAGTCGCGCAGGTCGGCCGGAAATCCGAGCCGCTCGTTGGCCTGCACCGTGTCGAGACCTTCCTTGTCCTGCAAGCTGTAGGCGCGAATCTTGTTCTTGAGGCCGATGCCGCGGCCCTCCTGACGCATGTAGAGCAGGATGCCCTGCCCGACCGCGTCGATCATCTTGAGTGCCGCGTCGAGCTGTTCGCCACAATCGCAGCGCCTCGAGCCGAAGGCGTCGCCGGTGAGGCATTCGCTGTGTACGCGCACCAGCACCGGGTCGTCGGGAGAAATCTCACCCTTGACGAGCGCCATGTGATCGATGTGGTCGATGTCGTTCTCGTAGACGATGCAGCGGAAGTCTCCGGCGATGCTGGTGGGCATGACGGCCTCTGCGGCGCGCCGCACCAGCTTCTCCTTGCGCAGCCGGTATTGGATCAAGTCCGCGATCGTGACGATCTTGATGCCGTGGCGCCTGCCGAACTTCACCAGGTCGGGCATGCGCGCCATGCTTCCGTCCTCGTTCATGATCTCGCAGATGACGCCCGCGGGCTTCAGCCCGGCGAGCCGCGCGAGATCCACGGAGCCCTCCGTCTGGCCCGCCCGCCGCAGCACCCCGCCCTCGCGCGCGCGCAGCGGAAAGACGTGGCCGGGTCGCACCAGATCCGTGGGGCGAGCGCTGTCCGCGATCGCGGTCCGGATGGTGGTGGCACGATCCGCCGCGGAGATGCCCGTGGTGACGCCTTCCCGCGCCTCGACGGACACGGTGAAGGCCGTGCCGTAGCCGGAGGTGTTCTCCCAGTCGGGCACCATCAACGAGAGGTGCAGCTGCTCGAGGCGCGACTCGGTCAGCGAGAGGCAGATCAAGCCCCGCCCGTGGGTGGCCATGAAATTGATCGCCTCGGGTGTGATCTTGTCGGCGGCGATGCACAGATCGCCCTCGTTCTCGCGATCGTCGTCGTCCACGAGGATGACCAGCCTGCCGGCACGAATGTCCTCGAGCGCGGCCTCCACCGACGCGACGGCCGCGCGGATCTCGTCGAGCCCGAGTCGGGCTCTCAGCTTGGGGACGTTCTTCATCGAAGTGACATCCTGACCATGGAACCGCTGCCACTGGATTTCCGATCGCGGCCGGCGCGGGTTCGCACCGAGATGGGCCAAGCGACCGTATCAACTGCCGTTTTCAGTGTCAAACGGCGGAGCGCGGCGCCTCCGGGGGGCTGCGCACCCTGCCAGCGGCGACACCGTGAATCGCCCGCGAGGCGCTCCTCGCTCAGCCGAGGTTCTTGAAGACGCCCTTCAAGAAGTCTTCCTCGGAGACGCCGAACTTCTCCCCGAAGCCGTGGCGTTCGTCGATCGCGCGGTAGAGCTGGCGCAGCAGCTCGCGGAAGGTTTCGCGGACCCCCTCCCCGCGGATGGCCACGGCCGGGAAGGTCGGCACGTCGCCCCAGGCCGACTTGATCTCATCGAGCGGCTTGACGTCGTCGAGGTCCCGCTTGTTGAACTGTACCACCTTGGGGATCTTGGCGAAGTCGATCCCGTTCGACTTGAGATTCGCCTCCATGTCCCGCCAGGAGTAGGCGTTGGCGCTGGAGCTGGCGCGTTGGGAGTCGGCGATGAAGGCGACTGCGTCGGCTCCCGACAGTACCACCTTGCGCGTCGACTTATGCATCACCTGCCCGGGCACCGTGAAGAGCTTGAGCTTGACGGAGAAGCCGCTCGCGGTGCCGAACTCGATGGGCAGAAAATCGAAATAGAGAGTGCGGTCGCCGGTGGTGTCGAGTGTCACCATCTGGCCGCGCGCGCCCGTGTCGACCAACTGGTGGAGCATCTGCAGATTGGTCGTCTTGCCCGAGAGCGCCGGGCCGTAGTAGACCACCTTGATGGTGATCTCGCGCTCCGCCATGTTGATCTGGACCATCGCCGCCAAGCCCCTCGTCCGGGAGTCCGCTGCCCGTTTTCATCGGCAACTCGAATCGCGAAATGAAGGATCCGCGCCACGATCTCGCTGCAGATCGCGCAGCACGGGATGCCCCGCGGGGCGAGCCCGTCAAGCGGCGCGGAACGCCTCCAGGAGGATCCGGGCGGCGCGTGCCGGCGTGACTTCGAGCGCCTCCACCTGCTTCTCGACCAGCTCCACCTGCCGGGCGACCTCGGGAGCCGCCCGGAATTCACGCTGGAGCCCTTCCTCGACCAGGTTCCACAGCCACGCCCGGGATTGCTCGCGACGCCGCTTCTGCGCCTCGCCCGTCGCCTGCAGGGCGCTGCGCTGCGCCAGCACCATCTCCCAGACCTCCGGAATGCCCGTCCCCGTCCGTGCGCTCGCGCTCAACACGCGCGGCGTCCAGCTCGGCGACAGCGGGCGCAGCATGTGGAGGGCCTGTTCATAATCGGCCCGGGCGCGCTCGGCCGATTCGCGCCACTCGCCATCGGCCTTGTTCACCACGAGCCCATCCGCGAGCTCGAGAACGCCGCGCTTGATCCCCTGCAGCGCATCGCCCGCCCCCGGCTGCAGGAGCACCAGGAAGAAATCCACCATGCCGGCCACGGCGAGCTCGGATTGGCCGACGCCCACGGTCTCGACGATCACCACGTCGTAGCCCGCCACCTCGCACACCAACATCGCCTCGCGCGTGCGCTGGGCGACGCCCCCCAAACGACCACTGGAGGGCGACGGCCGGATGAAGGCCTCCGGCCGGCGCGCGAGCTGCTCCATGCGCGTCTTGTCGCCCAGAATGCTTCCGCCGGAACGCGGACTGCTCGGATCGACGGCGAGCACCGCGACGCGCCGACCGGCATCCAGCAACCGGAGTCCGAGAGTCTCGATGAACAGGCTCTTGCCCACACCCGGGGCACCGCTCACACCGAGCCGGTCGGCGCGGCCCGACAGGGGCAGGAGCGCCTCGATCAGCTGCTGCCCCTGCGCCACGTGATCCGCGCGCGTGCTCTCGAGCAACGTGATGCTGCGCGCCAGGGCGCGCCGGTCTCCGGCTCGCACCGCCGCACACAGGGCTTGCACGTCGAGCTCCCCCGCGCTCATGCGCGGCATTCCCGCAGCACGCGGAGCACCTCCCGCGCCGCCGCCGGCACGGGCGTTCCGGGCCCAAACACGGCCGCGACGCCGTGCTCGCGCAGAAACGCGTAGTCCTGCGCCGGCACGATGCCTCCCACCACCACCGCGATGTTTCCCGCGCCGAGTCGCGCCAGCTCCTCCACCAGCTCGGGCACCAGTGTCTTGTGGCCGGCCGCCTGACTCGACACGCCGACCACGTGCACGTCGTTCTCGAGCGCCTGTCGGGCGGCTTCGGCGGGCGTCTGGAAGAGAGGCCCGATGTCCACGTCGAAGCCCATGTCGGCGAAGCCCGTGGCGATCACCTTCATGCCCCGGTCGTGGCCATCCTGTCCGAGCTTGACGACCAACATGCGCGGGCGCCGTCCCTCCTCCTCTGCGAAGCGCTTCACGTCGTT
>Ga0224496_10001961_pt1 | contig 12476 bp, 12 predicted proteins | sample SF_Jul11_sed_USG_2_FD_168127 | JGI IMG/M metagenome (GOLD analysis project Ga0224496, IMG submission 168127) | Sediment microbial communities from San Francisco Bay, California, United States - SF_Jul11_sed_USGS_8_1 | ecosystem: Environmental > Aquatic > Marine > Sediment | place: USA... | reverse complement strand
CTGATATGTCCACGCTGACGCAGTTAGAAGAGTTTGATGTCTATTGGAAGGAAGAATCGTCCCCGGTGATTTAATGACCCGTGAGTAAGAGCCATCTCCCTATTTTCTCCCGTTACCCAAATCCACCGATCTATGACACGAGACCTTGGGGTTTTTCCCCAGGACTCTCGACCTAACACATACGCCTGGTGAGTCTCTAGTGAAATCACTCCTTCGTTTCATGACCTATCTTCGCCCCTACCGGGGGTTGGTCGGGTTGACCTTTTTCTTTGCTGCTCTGACCACGGCGTTGGAGCTTCTCCCGCCGTGGCTGATTAAGATTGTGATTGATGACGTCCTACCTGCCAACAATACGGAGCTATTGTCATGGGTACTGATTGGCCTTGTTTTGTCGTATGGCCTGAAAAATCTCTGTAATTCGCTTCGCATTCGGTTTAATAACATGCTGGAGCAACGGGTGGTGCATCGTCTTCGTCAAGAAGTCTTTGAGGCGTTACAGCGATTATCCTTGACCTATTATGAAAATCGATCAACTGGAGAAATCATGTCACGGGTGGTAAATGATACGGAACCCGTCCAGCGCATTTTCATCGATGGGTTTGAAGGCATGCTGACAGCCACATTGACGTTAGTGGGTATTACGACCATTTTATTTGTGATGAACTGGAAATTAGCTCTCCTCGTCTTGCTGCCTATTCCAATTTTAGTCGTTGGAGGAGTCTATTTCACGCGGCGTGTTCATCGATATTATGGCGAAATTCGACAACATGCCGCAGAACTCAATGGCTATCTCCAAGATGCGTTATCAGGCATACGTGAAACGATGGGATTTAATCGGCAACCCTACGAACGGTCACGTTTCCAGGGCATGTCGGAACAATATAGCCAAGCCAACTTAAAAGCCATGTATTTGTGGTCGGTCTATTCTCCCGGAATGATTTTTATTGGAAGTTTGGGGACGGTCTTGATCGTGTGGTTTGGTGCGGGGGAGGTTATGTCCGGACGACTGACCACCGGTGAGCTCGTCATGTTTTTGTCCTATCTCGTGCTATTTTATACTCCGGTGAACCAAATCCATTCCGTTAATCATTTGCTCCAACATGCCCTAGCGGCAGGCGAACGAGTCTTTGATGTGCTCGATGCGAAGCCTGCGGTGCCAGACGATGGCAAATGCAAGCCAGATAATTCTCGTTTATCCGGAAAAGTCGAGTGGAAGCAGGTGAGCTTTGCGTATCGGGCAGAGGCTCCGGTTTTTTCCAAGTTGTCCTTGTGTGTTGAGCCTGGCGAGCATGTGGCGTTAGTCGGGCCGAGTGGGGTCGGAAAGAGTACGCTCATGAAGCTGCTCTTTCGTTTTTATGATGTCGGCGCGGGAGCCATTGAATTAGATGGGTACGACATCCGAGATCTTCCGTTATTTGCGCTACGAGAACAAATTGGGTTTGTTCAACAAGAACCCTTCTTATTCAACGGAACCGTGAGAGCCAATTTGGCCTATGGAGATATGTCCGCTTCCCAGGAGCAAATTGAAGCGGTGGCGAAGGCGGCCCAAGCCCATGAATTTATCCTGGCCCTGCCTGAAGGATATGACACCTGGATTGGGGAGCGGGGAGTAAAGCTGTCTGTTGGTCAAAAACAACGGATGGCCATTGCCCGAGTGCTCTTAAAAGATCCGCCCATTGTCGTGATGGATGAAGCGACCTCAAATATTGACACAGAGACCGAAGTCGAGATCCGTATCGCGATGGATGAACTGATGCGGGGACGGACCACTTTTATTATTGCCCATCGGTTGTCAACCTTACAGTCTGTTGATCGAATTGTCGTCTTGGATCGTGGAACCATTATCGAAGAAGGAGACCACGCCACGTTGCTGTCCAAGGGAGGGTTATATGCTGGACTGTACGAAGCACAGTTTCATGTTTAACGAAATGGCGACATGGTGACTCAAAAATGGGGAAGAGTACACATACCTGTCCAACTTGTCATAAGGCCGTTTCCTGGGAAGGGAATGTATTTCGGCCCTTCTGTTCTGATCGGTGCCGATTGGTTGATTTGCAGGGATGGTTTGATGAACGCTATCGTATCCCTCAAGATGACAGCTCTGATCAAGATGACTTGCTTGAATCACCTAGTGACGGGGAGAGGGATAGCGACCACGTCTAATTGGAACACCAACTATGCCTAAAGTGATTACAGCCAGACGACAGGAGGATGAGACAGAGAAAGCCCAAGAATTCATCCGAACGTATATCTTATTTCCGGCGAGCCTGTTGGGTCTCATTGCCATCTTGGTGGGAGTTGTGGCGTTGGGGTATCAATTATTTCAAGGCCAATATGGGTGGGAGACGTTTACCTATAGCTCCGTCTTACTGATTGCAGGGGTGTTAATGGGGTTGGCTCAGACCAAGTATCAGCAATACTTGTTACGCGAATTTCCAGGATATTTTGCCAATCGCATGAAGGCCTTCACGCAACGATCTGTCCGAAAGGCGAAGAAAACCGCTTCTGATGTGACGATTGAACATCGTGGGCGGGGATTGGTCTTTTTATGGTATGTCCTTGGTTTCGTGGCGCTGGTGACCCTTGCAGGCATTTGTGTGTGGACGGGATTTTTGCATCCCGTTGCGGCATTTGCATTGCCATGGGCCGGGTATTTTTGGGCCAAAATGTTCTTTTGGAAAGGGCTGGTCTTACCACCCCCCAAAAAGTGATGAACCGTGAGTAAGCTCGGCTTCCGACTTTTCTACGAGGCAAAGACGAATCAGATCGAGGATGGAGCAGAGGAGGGTTTGTGGAGACGGTGTTTTAACTCTTCGACTTCTTTTCTGAGCGCCCGCAATTCATTTCGCATCTCGGGTAGTTGATATTGCAGCACTTGAGCTTTTCGCCAGGTATTGTGGGCCACTGCCGGTCGTCCACCCACGGTTTGCTTAGACTCGACATGATTGGTGACCCCGGCCCCTGACGCAATTCTCACCTGATCGCCAATTGTGAGATGGTCCACGAGTCCAGCCTGGCCGCCAATCATCACGTGATGTCCAAGGCGAGTGCTGCCGGCAATTCCCACCTGCGCCACAATAATGCAATGTTCCCCAATGGTCACGTTATGGGCAATTTGGACTTGGTTGTCTATCTTGGTGCCCTGCTTAATCATGGTGCTACCAAAGGTTGCCCGGTCCACGGTCACGTTCGCACCTAATTCCACATCATCCTCAATCACGACATTGCCCAATTGGGGGATCTTATGGTGCCGTCCTTCATGTTGGGCGTATCCAAACCCATCACTGCCAATGACCGTTCCGCTATGAAGAATGACGCGATGCCCTAGGATACAGTGGGCCAGCAACGATACATGGGGATACAAGATGCAATCGTCGCCAATGACTGCATCCTCGCCAATATGAGCCCCAGCATAAATAGTCGAGCCTGATCCAATTTCGGCACGGTCACCAATGGTTACCAAAGGGCCAATTGAGACATTTGGCCCAACGCGCACATCATGTCCCGTCACCGCAGTGGGATGAATGCCTCGTGGGGGAGGGGACGGGAGAAAATATTTCTCAGCAAGCGTCACGATTGCCAACATGGGATTGGGGCAAATTAGTTGAGGCCGTGGATCATCTGAAATGGGCTGAGCCGTGAGAAACGCTGCCGCTTGGGAATGTTTCGCCGCTTCATGGAATTTTGGTTTGAGCACAAAGGAAAGATCGCCGCAGGAGGCGCCTTCCAAATGAGATAACCCAGATATCAACACATCGGAAGATCCCTGAAGGGTCGCTTGGACGCATTGCGCAAGTTCTTCAAGGGGAATGGGATTGGGATGGGCGTGGGTTGAGGGATTCATGAAGAAGAGGCCTTTGGGCTAAGCCGAGATTTCGACTTGGTGGTTGCGCCCGTGCTGGTCTTTTTGGCTTTGATGTTGATCGTAGGCGGTGAGGCATGATTAAGGGGCTGGCCCAAGCGTTCACCCAGATAGGTGACGACATCGCCGATGGTCCGTAATCGTCCGAAGTCTTCATCAGGAATTTGTATATCAAACGCTGATTCAACTTGATACACCAACTCGATGGTTTGCAACGAGTCCAATCCCAAATCATCGCGGAGGGAGTCTTCTGGATGAAGCGCTGAAGGTTCGCGTCGGAGATATTCCCCTAATGTGGCATAGACTTGTTGGTTCAGGCCGTTGAAGGAAGAGAGGGACATGGTCATGAATATTTCTTGAGCACCAGGACGGCATTATTACTGCCAAAGCCAAAGGCATTGACCAGGGCCGTCCTGAGAGATTTTTTTTGTGATTGGGAAGAGATCCCCGGTAATGCACAGTTGGGGTCGGGGTCCGTGTAATTGGCTGTTGGATGAATAATGTTCTGGTTAAGGGAGAGCGTTGAGGCAATTGTGGCAATGGCCCCTGAAGCGCCGAGGGTGTGCCCAATTAATGATTTCGTCGCATTGACCAAAATCTTTTCCACCCGTTTGCCAAAAACCGCACGTAACCCTTTCACTTCCACGTCATCTCCGACGACGGTGGACGTGGCATGCGCATTGATATAGTCAACCTGTTTCGGCTCAACTTTCGCATGGTGTAAGGCCAGGGTCATCGTCCGAGCGATATCCAATCCATCTTCCTTCGGAATTACCATGTGATAGGCCTCGCTTGTGGCCGCATAGCCAGATACTTCTGCGTAAATACGTGCTTTCCGACGAGTGGCATGTTGAAGCGATTCCAGAATTACCGTGCCTGCCCCTTCGCCCATGACAAAGCCATCGCGTCCGCGATCAAAGGGTCTGGACGCCTGGTTGGGTTGATCTTGATATTTTGTCGAGAGGGCACGTAACGAACAAAAGCCAGCAAAGACCAAGGGCGTAATGCTGGCATCGGCTCCGACCGCAATCATCATATCAGCTTGACCCTGACGAATACACTGCATGGCTTGTCCGATGGCGTGAATACTTGAGGAGCAGGCCGTAGAAATCGTCAAATTCGGGCCCTTAGCTCCCGTGGCCAAGGCAATAATACCCGAAGCGGAGTTGAGGGTGATGGTGGGAATAAAGTTGGGATGCACGCGGTGGGGTTTATGAAATTCATATAAATTGGTCAATTCCCGCTCACCCATCATCATCCCGCCCATGCCCACGCCTGCCATGACCCCTACGCGCTCGGCTCGTTCATGTTCTAAGCAGAGACCGCTATCCTCAATGGCCTCTCTTGTGGCCATTAAGGCCATTTGGGCGTATCGATCTACGCGAGAGGAGAGCTTGTCTTCACCTGGGTCAGGGGGTTGAAAATTATGGATTTTCCCCGCAATTCGTGATCGATATCCGTCCATGGGAAGATCGCCAAAGGATTCAATCGCAGTAATACCAGATTGCCCCGCAAGAGCCGCCTTCCAGAATTCAGCAATTCCAATGCCGATTGGGGAAACAATCCCCATTCCTGTAATGACCACGCGTGCTGCCATAGGTCTCCTTAAAACAAACGGGGTAACCTAACAAAATAGAGTCGGAATTGGGAGGGTGAATTGGGGATAACTAAAAGTTTTTTTAGAGGTAAATTTAAAGTACTAGTTTTATTTTATAAAGATTAAGCGTTCAGGCATTGCAGAAAATTGGAAACGTCTGGATTGGTGAAATTAAAGTATCGCATGAAAAAAGTTTATTTGAAAATAATGAATAAAGAATGTGCCAACCGTTAATCAGGAATTTATAGGTGGTGTTCTGGTAGGGATAAGGTAAGAGGAAAAATTATACATTGAACTTGAAGTGACAGACGTCACCATCTTTGACGATATATTCCTTGCCTTCTGAGCGGATGAGGCCCTTTTCGCGTAGTATGGCTTCGGTTCGGTATTGATCGATATCCGTAAACCCATAAATATCAGCCTTAATAAAGCCTTTCTCAAAATCCGTATGAATGACCCCGGCTGCTTGAGGGGCTTTGGCTCCGATGGGTATCGTCCAGGCCCGAACTTCTTGCGGGCCACACGTAAAGTAAGATGACAGCCCGAGCGTGGCATAAGCACCGATGATGACCTTTTCGAGGCCGCTTTGGTCCATACCCAGGTCTTTCATGAACATCTCACGATCCTCACCGGAGAGTTCCGCAATCTCGCTTTCCAATTTTCCGCAGATCACGACACATTCTGAACCGCGAGCTTTGGTGAAGGCTTGAAAGTCGGCAAGGACGGCTGGATCTGGACTTTCGTCAGTGTTGCCCGCATAAAAGACTGGTTTGGCCGTTAGCAAAAAATAGTCTTTCAAAATAGTTGGCTCAATGCCGAGTGCACGGGCAGGCTTGCCCTCTTCCAATCCGGTCTTAAGAGTTTCAAGGATCGCCAGCGTGTCTTTCGAGGCCTTATCGCCGGACTTGGCTTTGCTGAAGAGTTTATCGAACTGCCGCGTCACGCTATCTAAATCAGCCAGCATCAGCTCCATCTCAATCACCTCAATGTCACGCGTAGGGTCGACGCTGCCCATGGTATGCACCACATCGGCATCATCAAATAGGCGGACCATATGGAGAATGGCATCGACTTCACGGATATTCGCCAAAAACTTGTTGCCGAGGCCTTCACCCTGAGAGGCCCCTTTGACGAGCCCGGCGATATCCATAAATCGACAGGACGCTGGAATGGTCTTTTTCGGTTGGAAGAGTTCGGTCAGGCGAGCTAAGCGGGTATCCGGCACGGCCACAACCCCGACATTGGGTTCGATGGTCGTAAACGGGTAATTTGAGGCAGTGGCGCCTCCGGAGGTCAGAGCATTAAAGATGGTTGATTTGCCAACGTTAGGAAGGCCGACGATACCAATTTCCATGGGGAACGCACGGTATCAAATCCTGACTAGGTAGGTCTCTAAGGCAAAAGCCCTATGCTGGTGATCACTTATTACTCTGAAGACAGCGAGGCTAACTCCAAGAAGGTCGCAAGATTGGAGGGACTGCTGAACCGGTGATCCCCGGTCTTGAGAAGGAGTTCAATGGGAAAGTGCGGGTCTGCGCTGAGAAGTTCCTCGGTAAATTCCCAGCTGCCTTGTGGAAGAATGACATCATCTTGCAGGCCATGCACGATCGTCGTGGGCACCTGACGGGGCGAAGAAAGTCGTTGATTCCACAAGGCCTCGCTTTCCTCGACCCATTTCCAGGAAAGGGGAAAATCTTGGTGAAGGGCATCATCAGCCCACGGCATCCAGCCGGTAGCTTTCCATTGCTCTCGTCGAGTGGAGGAAATCTCGTTCGCACGCTTCCCCATCATGTTAAAGGCGGGGGCTAAAAGAACAAGTTTTTTCACCTGTGGGAATTCTTGTCCAAGGCACCACGCCAGCCAACCGCCCAAGGATGAGCCGATCATGGTCACCGGTGGGCCGTCGTCCATCATTTTTAATACACGACGAGCGTCATCAAGCCAATCACTCAGGGTGTAGTCTCTGAACCCTCCCTCGGAATCCCCATTGCCACGAAAATCAAAACAGCAAAATCCCCATTGGCGTTCTCGGCATAGTTCAGCTAATGCCTTGCTTTTATTGCCCCACCGTTTAGAAAGAAATCCCGTAATAAACAGCAATTGCCGGTTCTGGTCAAGGATGCGATCACCAACAATGCGTTTCGAATCGGCCCCAAGTATGTCAAATCGAGTGAGTTGATTCTTGTCTGGCATGGTAGAGAAACGAGGTACCAACCTTCGGCCCTTGGCTTAGAATTTTGGCTTGTCCGACTTACCGGCTTCGTAGGCTTCTTGTTTGGCCTGACGTTCGGCGGCGAAGGCGGCGCGTTCGTCATAGGAACCGAACCCTGCATCGTTCACAATCAGCCGCAGGTACTCGACTTTGTTGGTCTGTCTGTCGGTCCGGAAATGGATTTTCATAAAGGCGCCGAGTCCCTCGTCAACCCGACTGACTAATTGATAGCTCCACCATATACCCCCAGCACCTGTATCGTCCGGTTCGCCGTACTTTGTTTCTAAGTCAGCGACCAGCTTGGCCTTTTCTGGTCCGGCGCGCAAGTCCTGCTCATACACAATCGCGTACAACACCGAGTTGTGCACCGGTGAGGTGAAGTGCGTGGTGACTCGAGCTCCGTCGGTTAAGCGAATCGACTGCTCAAATTGTCGAAAAGGCGGGAGTGGTTTACGAGGGTCCCAACGCGGCTTCCATTCGGTGCTTTCGTCTTTCAAATGGGCATGCAACTCAGGCAGCGTCACTCCCAGACGAATGCCGCGTATATCTGGCGTCCCACGGGTTTTAGCCGCGGTGGCCGCCTGGAGCTTTTTTTGCTGTCGCTCTTCTTTCTCGTGTTCTCTGGCTAATTTGCGCTGCTCTTCCTCATTCGCTTGTTTGGCATGATTGACAAAGTTGCCGACCGTGAGCGTTTCGCCGGACTTGCCGTAAAAGTTGCCGGTGGCAAGTTGAGGGACAAAGATGCGGTGTCCGAAACGATTCTTACCAAAACCGAATGCCGGAGGCACAACCGTAAGGTCCGCATAAAAGTTCTTGGGGCAAGCGTCAAGAAAAATTCGCCAGGCTTCACCCATGATGGCTTTGGTGGCTTCGTCATCCAAAGCCGTGAAGCCTTTTGGCACCACGGTGACAAGGTCAGGCTTGCGATTGGTGGCGACGTAACAGGGATTGGCGGCGAAATCAACGCCAAAATCCACACGGACCCAGAAGGCCACGTTGCGATAGACCCGGTCCTTGCTAACCGGGAGCAGGTAGAGAAAATCGTTGGTGGACAAAAATTGAAACTCGCCTTCACGCTCGTGGTCGCCGAAATAATATCCGCGGGAAAAGTAACCCTCGAAGACCCGGTCGGAATCGCCTGGAAAGCTGGCTTGAAGCATGACCTTGCCTTGACCGTGCGCATAGCCGTCCACTGCAGGCACATCGACTTGGAGCGAATAGCTGCCGGTGCGATACCAGGACGGGAGCCATACGGCGGTCTGATTTTTGGGATCATGCCCCCAGCCTGCAAACACCTTCGGGCCAAGATTGCCGACGCGGATGAAAGCGGAATGGCGATCTGATGAGCTCAAAGCAGAAAGTCTGTTGTCTCGCTCGGTCACTGCATCAGCATGGCCATGCGAAGCCGCAAGAATAAACCAGGCCATCGCTTGAATTGGGTCAGTTTTCACGCCTGAGCCTTGCTGATAAGCCTGACCGAGCAAGTATTGTGCGAAGGGGTTGTTCTGTTCGGCGGCCTTCCGGAAATACTCGACGGCCTTTTTGGCATCTTGCGAAATGGACTGGCCGTTAAGCAGGGCCAGCCCGAGAGCGGTTTGTGCTTCCGGCCATCCGGCCTTCGCAAACTCAGTGATGACTGCCAGCGACCCTGGAGAATCGTCTTTGGTCAGTTCCGCCAATGCGGTCACGAGTGCGGGTGGCGGATCCGGTGGTTGTAGCATTGGCCCCGCAAGGATTGGTTCTGCTGCGGCTTCTACCGCGGGTTGAACGGGACGCGGCGTATTTTCTTTTTTTGGAGACGTACTTGGCCGCGCAGGCTCGGACAACGTTTTCGTGTCCCTGTCCGGCTCAGGACGGGCTGGGACTTGTACAGTGTCTTTCTCCTTTTCTACCGGAGGGGCCTTCGTGGATGTTGGCTTCCTTCCATCAAGCGGTGACGTCTGTTCTGGGGGTGGGCCCAATAGAGGTTCCGTGTGAGGCGGGTTTGAAATGGGCTCCACAATTGAAGCGGTCTCGATGACTGCATTGTCTTGCGGCGGGGTGTCGAGGCTGATGAACCAACTGACGACCCCGACGATGGTGCCACTCAGAAGGACCAGAATGAACAGTATTGGCCAAAATGGGTTGATGCCCTCCTTCATCTTCCCACCCGAAGATGGAAAGGTGCTGTCCGAGGGTGCCGAAGATTCTTCGTCAGCCAGTTTTGCTGGGTAACTTATCTCAGAAGAAGGTTCACTGCTGGGTTTGGCGTTTTCAGTCATCACACACCTTGAGATTTACCAGGCCTGCAGTGTAGCTCGTGGAGCTAGGCGAGGAAAACACGCTCATGTCCTGTACCACCAGGCATTAGTTTTGCTTCATGGCGATGGGGCTTCATAGGGAGTTGGCTCACCAAATTCTGTTGGTCAATTTTCCTCATTCTGCTTGTTAAAGATCAAGGAAGTCACACAGAGTGCAATAACGGCCCAGGAGATTCATCCAAGCCTGATTTCAGTCGGCATTAAGGGATGGGTGCATGGAAAGACGGGGGATTGGGATAAAGAACAATGCCGGAAATGCCGAAAGAAAGCGGCAAGATGGGGATGGTAATGGATAAGGGGTATGTCACAAACGTGAAGGTTAAAACATTCAGGGTGATTCACCAGGACCAGGAATCTGGACTGAATGACAATTTGGTAAAAAGGCTCGATTGGGGAGGGTTGCTCTGGTCCTGGCTTCCCTTGCTGGTCTATGCAACGGCTATTATTGGTATCTCATCAATATCGGCTCCCGAACAGCAATTTGGATCGTTTCTCCATTCGGTGAATTCGCTTTTTCCTGCTGATGGCGAAATGTTTCGGATGATCAATGACAAATTCTATCATGTGGTTGAATATGCACTATTAGCGGTGCTTGTCTATCGTGCCGTCCGGTATTCTTGGAAGGAACCATCTGAAGTCACCGTTGGTCTTCTGACCTGTGGGGCCGTCATCCTCTTTGGCTGTACCGATGAACTCTACCAGTTACTGACCCCGCTTCGTTATTCCAATGTGTGGGATTTGACGGCTGACGCGCTCGGGGGAGTCATGGGCGTGATTCTCTGGCAGGGCGCACTCAGTATTACAAAAATTCGGCTTCTTGAAGAACGGATTCCCCTTAAACTGCAAGTTGCATTAGGTATTGAAGTCTTGAAGCTCTAACCGAGTCTCTCCTCTTCCTCAAAAAACCCTGTTCATGCGTGTCCCTGCATTTAGGGCGTCATATGGTGTTTGGCCCATTCAGCAAAGGGCGTGAATCCCTCGGGGTACAAGGATCGAGCTAGGGCAATCATGTTGTCAGCCTTGGGTCCAAAGTAGGTGTAGTCTTCAAAGTAGTTCATCATCTCTCGAAGTTCGGCTGCGCCGGGGAAGGGCAAGGCATCAAACACCTCATTGGGCACTTGCTTGAATTGAAAATGATGGCCTTGTGCATTGAGAGTATTGATCATCTCTTGCCAACTCACCAGTTCGGAAGCTAGTGCTAAGTACTGCCCGGTGCCGACGGTGTCAGGATGTTCAAACACCCGAGCCGCCAGCTTTCCCATTTCAACCGGATCGCCAATATGTAGGACTTTAGCTGAGGGGTGCATGGGCATGGCCCAGCCTTTTCCGCCACCTTCTAGGGGTTGTGGCGCCATCATTCCCAAAAAATTTTGAAAATACATCGGCGCTTCCACGAACGTGTAATACGGGAAGGAAGCGGCTTTCACCTCGGCATCCACAAGAGCCTTTCCCGTGAAGTGAATCACTTGGTATTTGCCGTTCGAAATCTCTTGGCAATTGGGAAGCGTGGACCACACCAGATGCTGAACCCCGGCAGCCTTTGCGGCTTTTACCGCAAGCGTGCCTTGTGCGGTTTCGCTGGCCATGGTGCCGGGATCCCAAAAATTGGTGACGACAAAAGCCCCATAGGCGTTTTGGAAAGCCGGTTCCAAGGTTTCTGGCTTGGTGAAGTCACCCTGCACCACTTCGCAGCCTTTGGCTTGAAGGGCTTTGGCTTTTTTGCTGTGAGGGTTGCGGGTTAACGCCCGCACCGCAAATTGTTGCCGGGCGAGGAGTTCCTCAACCACGCCGCCGCCTTGCGTGCCCGTGGCTCCCATGACTGCGATCAGGTGTTTAGACATTGGTGGCTCTCCTTATGGTAGGCATGAGATTACGGAATAGGTGGGATTCTGCCATTTTCTGACTATCCTCGCATATGCGAGGTTATTTGAGGCTTTGGTAAATGTGGGAAATAGAGCTCTCTACATTGACCGCGATAAACAGGGAACCAGAAATCTTAATGTTGTCATTCCCGACGTTTGTGATGGGGAATCTATCTTTCATATTGGATCCGATTGTCACTTGGATCCAAAGAACTGAATCTCAACAGGATTGCCGGGTTTCGGCCCGGCAGCCGAGCTTGGTGTTGAGTGCGTCCCGTAGAGCGCATCCAAGCTTGATTTGGCAAAAGGACCCCAAACCATTGAAGCCCCATTTTTCCTCATTGAATGAGACGGACGCCAGCTTGTGGAAGGCGGACCAACTCGCTAGGCTGTGACTTGCCTGCCCGAGGAGGAAAGTCGAAATATGATTTCAAATCTTAAGATACTCAGAGTGCGAACCTCTTTACACCAAGCAACTGTGTGGTTGCCAACTCGCGGAACGATATTCCTGATTAGCCGCACATGCCTTGCGACGGCATTGCTTGTGATGATGGCCGTCTTGGGTTCTTCGGTTTACGCCACAGACGGAGGTCAGACGAGGTTTCAACCTATTTCGGCCCAGCTCATCGCAGCAGTGGGTCCT
>Ga0224496_10001960_pt1 | contig 12481 bp, 9 predicted proteins | sample SF_Jul11_sed_USG_2_FD_168127 | JGI IMG/M metagenome (GOLD analysis project Ga0224496, IMG submission 168127) | Sediment microbial communities from San Francisco Bay, California, United States - SF_Jul11_sed_USGS_8_1 | ecosystem: Environmental > Aquatic > Marine > Sediment | place: USA... | reverse complement strand
ATGATCCTCCAACCATGCCGCCTCGGACCGACAAAAATCGGCAAAACCTCCCTCGTGTCGCTGGTGCTGGAAATTTTCATAGGCACGCCGCAGCAGGCCCGACTTGAAAGGGACCACGGCGGCAAAATCCACCAGGTACTCCGACATCTCCGGGAGATCACGCAGATCAGAGTCAGCCAGGAGCCCATCGCCGACAAGCTGCTCGGGATCAATGAACAACGGATTCCCGGCAAAAGCGGAAAGGCTCATGTAGGGGGAGTTGTCAAAGATTCCGCAACAGGGGCCGATGGGCAAAAACTGCCAGTATTGCTGCCCCGCATCGACAAGGAAATCGATGAAGCGACGCGCCCCCGCCCCGAGGTCGCCGATCCCATAGGGCCCGGGAAGCGAAGTGATATGCAGAAGCACGCCGCTGCCACGTTTTTCCATCATAATGAGCACCTCAAAAAAATGATGGCGTTGCAAAAAGTCCGATCTACTGCGTTGCGGCGGGTTCGCGAAATGCTCAACATGCCATATGTATGTCTCCGCTTTCGCGACACCACACGCGCCTTGTATATCAAACTTTTATGCTTAGCCATCTATAAGCGGTACGACTCGCTTTTGCGAGTCCATCAAAATTGACATCCAGAAGCAACGCCTGCGCCATTTGCATGTCAGATGGCGCAGGCGGTTTTACCACGAGCCGAGGATGCATGGCCAAAAAAATTCCCCCCGGGAATCCCCTCTGCGCAAGGGAGTGCACGGCCAGGAAACAGAGGACGCGGCAAGAACCAAAGCAAACGCCTTGCAATAAAGCAATCTCCCCGCCTACAATGAGTGAGAATGCTGAGATTCAATCCACAGCACCAGGGTGGCAACAACCCGTTTCCGGACGAGAACTCACTATATTCATATACGATGCTCCTCCCGAGCGCTAGACAATTGGCTGATCACAAAATCAATTGTTTTTTTATTGCCTAATCAAGGTGAGTTGAGTATATTTAGAGATTTCGTGTATCAAAAATAACCTCTGGCCCCACTTTCCCCACACCTGGAGAGGATACCCCCGTGCCCAGTGATATAAAAGCCAAAATCCTTGAACTTGGAGAGGACCAGGGATGCATCAGCTTCTCGGCTCTCAACGATCTTATCCCTGAAGATGTCAAAAATCCCAAGACCATCGAAGCCATTTTTGACTTCCTGGCTGAAAATGATATTGAGATCGTCTCAAAGGAAAAGGCCTCCGAGAAAAAAGGGTACGATGCCGATTCCCTTGATGCCAAAAAAATAGACGGCGACGAAGATGAGTCGGCTGCCGAAGGGGAAAGCGCTCTCAAAAAAGTCGCCACAGCCACCGAGTCTCATGAGGCTGAGGAAACCACCACCACCTACCTCCGCGAGATGGGGCGATTCGATCTCCTCACCCCGGAGGAAGAGGAAAAATACAGCAAAACCATCCGTGAAGGCTTTGAGGCGATCATCGACGCCATCCGCAGCGATCAGTCCGGAGTTGCCGAAGTAGCTGCCCTGATCGAAAAAATTGCGCTGTGGGAACGCCGCGACCCCACCCTGAAGCCCAAGAAGCAACACCTCAATTACATGCGCAGGCAGGTCATTGCCGCCAGCCAAAAAAATTCCGAAACGCCAAAGCTTCAGGAATTGCAGCATAAAATAGAACTCTACACCATCTCCATCGAGACCGCCAAGGATGCCATGATCAAGGCAAACCTGCGGTTGGTGGTCAGCATTGCCAAGCGGTACATGCACCAGGGGCTCACCTTGGCCGATCTTATCCAGGAAGGCAACCTGGGACTCATGCGGGCGGTATTCCGCTTCGACTACACCAAGGGGAATAAATTCAGCACCTATGCCAGCTGGTGGATCCGCCAGGCGATTACCCGCGCCATCCTCGACAAGACCCGCACCATTCGCTTGCCGGTGCACTTCCTGGAACTGCGCAGTCAGTTTTTCAAGGCGTTCTACTCGCTTCTCAAGGAACTGGGAAGAGAGCCGACCCCCATTGAGATTTCCGACAAGACCGGTCTGCCCATGGACAAAATCCTCGCCATTCTCGAGGCATCCCGTGAGCCCATCTCGCTTGAAACTCCGGTGGGTGACGACGACAGCACCCTGGGGGATTTCCTTGAGAACCAGGAATCCGTGTCGCCCTACGAGGCTGTAAAGAACAACGAATTGAGCGACCGCGTCAAGGGTATCCTGGGCACCTTAAGCCCGCGCGAGGAAAAGATCATCCGTCTGCGTTTCGGCATCGGCGAGGATGCCGAATATACTCTTGAGGAGATCGGCAAACGATTCAATGTCTCACGAGAACGGATCCGGCAGATCGAGAAGAAGGCCCTTAACCGACTCCGTCATTCAAGCCGGCGTGAAAAACTCAAACACTTTCTCGACTGAACCGCGCCTCCTTCTCATCACCGCCCCTTTCCATCGGTTATTTACGGTGAAAGGGGTTAAATAAACCCGATGCCTAGCAAGCCAATATGGCACAGCGATCCCCCCTGACGGCCAGCCAATGGCAAGCCTGATTCCGTCGGTTATCGCCTTTGCCGCCGGTATTATCTGGTCATTGTCCGCCGGCTTCCAGCCCTCCCCACTCGCCTGGCTTCTCTGCGGCACCATGGCCATGGCTGTCCTTGCCTCACTGGCCATGCGTCGTCCGCGCGCCGCCTTTTTTGTCATCATGCCGTTCTTCTTTCTGGTCGGGGCAATGCATGTCAGCCCTTTTTCTCGGCCGCCAACCAGTGACTCTCGCCACATCTACAACCACATCAGCGGACGGAGCCAGGCCACCGTCATGGGGATTCTGGCCAAGAGCCCTTCCGGCCCCCCCGACCGCACCCACATGATTCTGGACAGCCGGCGGCTTTCCTTCCCGGACGGAACCAGTCAGCCCACCCACGGCCTCGTCAGGCTGTCTCTGCCGGTCGCCACCCCGAACATTGAACCCGGAGACCATATTCTGGCCCGTGCCACCCTGAATCGCCCGAAAAACTTCGCCACCCCAGGCTCCTTTGACTACCGGCGATTTCTGGCGGCGCAGTCCATTTGGACCGTCGGCAGGACTCGCGCTCCGGATCTGGTCAATAAGCTGCAAACCCTGCCGCCGCCTTCGTTTGCGCACCGACTTTTCTATCTGCCGGAACGGCTTCGCCACCGTATCGGCCTCTTCCTGGACCGCAACCTGAGCCGCAAGGAAAGTGGCCTTTACAGGGCCCTCCTGATCGGCGACCGGACCAGCATCCCCCCTGCCCAGCTGGAAAATTTCATCACCACCGGCAGTGCACATCTGCTGGCCATCTCCGGCATGCACATGGGGCTCATTGCCCTGTTGACCATTTTCCTGTTCAAATGGCTTCTCAAGCGCTCCACCTGGTTGCTTCTGCACCTGCCGGCCTGGAAAACAGCCAGCATCCTTGCCGTGCCCCTTCTGGCCGGTTATGCATTCATCGCCGGCTTTCAGCCCCCAGCCCTCCGGGCGCTGGTGATGACTTTCGTCTTTATTGCCGCCATTCTTGTCGACCGCCAGTGGTCCATACCCACCAACATCGCCATCGCCGCCCTGCTCCTGCTCGCCTGGCGCCCGCTGCTGATCACCGCGGCCTCTTTCCAGCTCTCCTTTGCCGCAGTGATCAGCATTGCCGTACTCTACCCCCAGGCCCGGCTTCTCTTCCTCCCAACGAGCCCCCATCCTGAACCCAAGATGACTGAGACGTTCCAGCGATGGCTTGTTGCCGGGCTGGCCATTTCAACGGCGGCAACCCTCGGCACCCTGCCCCTGCAGCTTCTCCACTTCAACCGCTTCTCGCCACTCAGCCCGATCTCCACCCTGCTCATCGAACCCTTTCTCTGCTTCTGGGCGCTGCCCGTCGGCCTTTTGGCCTGCATGATGATCCCCCTTTCGCCCAGTTTTGCAACCCTGTTGTTCAAACTGGGCGGCATGGGCCTCATTGCCGCCGATCAGCTCACCGCCACCCTGGCTCGACTCCCCCTGACCTCGTTTCGACTCCCCACTCCAACCTGGCCGGAAATTACCCTTTACTTCCTCGCCTTAATCGGATTGAGCCGCATCGGGCGTTCCCGGTTCGCCGTGCCGACGGCAGCCGTCGCCAGCCTCGCCCTGGTCGGCTCCGTGTTGTGGCTCCCCCCCGTCAGGCCACCGGTCGGCAAGGGGTGCAGAGTGACGGTCCTGGACGTTGGCCAGGGCAGCTCCACGCTCGTAGAACTCCCCCGGGGCCATACTCTTCTCATCGACGGTGGCAGCTATCAGGGAGATCAATTTGACATCGGCGAACGGGTGATCGCACCCTTGCTCTGGCACCACCGAATCAGTCACCTGGATGCGGTGGTGGTAAGCCACCCCCATGCCGACCATTACAATGGCTTGCCATTCATCCTCCGGACCTTTCGCCCCGCAGTGCTCTGGATGAATGGCGCCCCCGGCAAGCGCTCAGATTACGCCGCCCTCCTTCAGGAGGCAACGAGACTCGGCATTCCCGTCCGGGTGCCAAGCACAGACGCCGCTCTTTATGCAGCCGAGGGAATAAGGATCAGCAGAATCGATGGCGGGGCCTCGCCCCCTCACAAGTCGAGGCAGCCGAGACAATGGCAGGAGGCACCAGGCAGCGACATCAACCGCGTCAGCCTGGTACTTCGTCTTGATTGTGGCAGGCACTCTTTTCTTTTCCCGGGCGACATCGATAAAGAAAAGGAAGAGGAAATGATCGCAATAAACGAGAAGCTGAATGTCGATGTCCTGCTGGCGCCGCATCATGGCAGCGGCGGCTCGATGAGCCGCCGTTTTATGGCGGCAACCTCACCCAACTATCTGGTAATTTCCGCCGGTGCTGCCCGTCCGAGCAGCATGGCCGCCCCGCACGCCACGCGACAATGGCGCCACGCCGGCATCAAGGTTTTTGACACCGGCCATGACGGCGCCGTCTGTTTCTCCAGCGACGGCACCAGTCTGACCGTCTCCACCATGCTCTCGCATGAAACATCTCATTTCCGGCTGGGGAACTAGTACCTCGTAACCTCTAAAATTTCACATCTTGCTTGTTCTTTTCCGCGCCGACTGCGTTGTGGCTTCCGTTTCATAGCGCTGCTATGCGCCTTCAGCCACGCCTTGTCGGCACGCAAAATTCCCTTCGCAATTTTGCGAAATTTTAAAGTTTACGAGGTACTAGATGTCGGTGAAATCCGTGGGCGGCGTCTTCAAAAACTGAACAAATTTCGCCTTTTCAACACAGTTGGTATATGCCGAATCAGGGGAAATCCACCCCTTGTTGAGCACCTCCATGATGGCATCGTCCAGGGTCTGCATGCCGTATTTCTTGCCGGTCTGCATGGCCGAGGCAATCTGGTAGGTCTTGCCCTCTCGGATCAGGTTCCGCACCGCCGGGGTACAGATCAGGATTTCCAAGGCGGCGCAGCGCCCCTTTACATCAACCCGCTTAAACAATGTTTGGGAAATCACCGCCTTGAGGGCGTCGGCCAAGGTGGAACGCACCTGGGCCTGCTGGTTGGAGGGAAATATTTCAATCACCCGGTCCACCGTCTTCATGGCATTCAGGGTATGGAGGGTGCCGAACACCAGGTGACCGGTCATGGCCGCCTCCATGGCCAGGGCGATGGTTTCGAGATCACGCATTTCGCCGACCAGAATTACATCGGGATCCTCGCGCAGTGCACCGCGCAGGGCGGCGGAAAAACTCTGGGTGTGGGTGCCCACCTCACGGTGGTTGACAATACAGCTCTGACTCTTGTGGACAAACTCGATGGGATCCTCGACGGTAAGGATGTGATCCTTGCGGGTTTTGTTCACCTCGTCGACAATGGCGGCCAGGGTGGTGGATTTACCACTGCCGGTGGGACCGGTCACCAGCACCATCCCCTTGGGAAGACTCGCCAGCTTGCGAATCACCTTGGGCAACCCCAGCTGTTCGCAGGAAAGGATATCGCTCGGAATCTCGCGGAAAACCGCGGCAATCCCGTATTTTTGCATGAAAAGATTGCCGCGGTAACGGGCCAGGCCAGGGATTTCGTAACCAAAGTCCACGTCACCGGTTTCCTCGAAGAGCTTCACCTTGTCCTCGGCGACGATTTCATAGAGCATGGCCTTCAGGTCATCGTTTTCCAGGGTTTTATACTTCACGCGTTCCATCTCACCCCGGATCCGCAGCACCGGCTGCTGGCCCGATACCATATGCAGGTCGGAAGCACCCTGCTCGTTCATCAACTTAAAAAAGGCATCTATCTGCGCCATACGTTTCCCTCCAGTGATTGAGGACCCCTCGGCAATCGTGTCCTCCTCGACACAACCACCGAAATGACCCCGGCCAATTGTACTGATGGAATCTATTCTAGGGAATTCAGTGAAAAAAATAAAAGATAAAAATTATAATTTTTAACCATTTACCGTCACCACCGGCACACACCTTGCTCTTCTTTCGGCGACAAGCTACCATGACAGCCATGGATACGATAGACCTGCATACCCACTCCACTTATTCCGATGGGACCCTGAGCCCTCGTCAGATTGTCGATTTGGCAGCGGCGACCAAACTCAAAGCCGTGGCCATTACCGACCATGACACCACGGCAGGGATTGCCGAGGCTCTCGCCCGAGGACGAGAACTCGACCTGGAGGTGGTCTCCGGAGTTGAAATCAGCGCCCAGCTTGACGGACAGTCCATGCACCTGCTCGGCTACGGTATCCGTCACGACGACCCACTGTTTCTGGAACGACTCGGAGTCCTGCAAACGGCCAGAAAAGACCGAAACAGCAGAATCTTCGCCAAACTGAACACCCTGGGCATCCCGGCCCGGATCGACCAATTGCCCCCTACCCCCGGCCAAACCGGCCGACCGCACATCGCCCGCCTGTTGATTGCCCAAGGAGTGGTACAAAGCATGGACCAGGCTTTTGCCCGATTTCTGCGCCGGGGGGCCGCCGCCTATGTGGAAAGTTATCGCATGCCAGCGGACCATGCCATCGCCATGATTGCCCAGGCCGGCGGCCTGGCCTTTCTCGCTCACCCGGTCGGCGACGACCCCAAGCTGAAAACAGTGGCCGCACTCCTCAAAAAGCTCAAGGACGTCGGCCTGGCCGGCCTGGAACTCTACTACCCAACGCATACCCCCCAAACACACGCCAAACTCCATAAGCTTGGCCGGGAACTCGGGCTGCTCTTCAGTGGCGGCAGCGACTTTCACGGCGCCAGCAAACCGCACATGCCCCTGGGCGGAAGGCCGAACGACAAACCGGTGCCCTACCAACTGCTGGCCGCCATCAAGGCAAGACTCAATTCCCGACCGTCAACGGAGCGCCAGAGCTAAAAGCGACCTAAAATGCGCGGCCGGCTTGCAAGCCGACGGGTTCTCATGTAAAAAATATCGTAGCCATCCCAATGGCAATTGCTCGTCATTCTCTTGGTCCACCCTTGCGGCAGGAGCATGAGAATGACGGAGAACGATCGCCCCAACAATTCCATAAAGGTAAACGCAAAATGGCATCCCCCACCTACAAAATCCTTGTTGTCGATGATTCCAAAAGCATTCTTCACAAAATCGGCCAAGCCTTTGCGGACACCTCCTACGCAGTGACAACCGTCGACGATTCGCTGCAGGCGTATCAAATGATAGAAAACGAGCAATTTCATATTGTTATCAGCGACATCGTCATGCCCAAGATGGATGGACTCACCCTCCTGCGGAAAATAAAAAACTTCAACGGCATGATCCAGGTACTGATGGTTACCGGCGATATTACCATCAACAACACCCTGAACGCTTTCCGGTATGGCGCCGTCGATATTTTTTTCAAACCCATCGAAAACATGGCGGAACTGATCAAGGCGGTGGATGCCATTGCCGCCAAACTTGACCGCATCAACGCCATCCTCCACAGAGCCGCCAAGCAGGAACCCTGAATCCGGGACGGCATGAGCCGTGCTGCACTCCTAACCTGTTCAGAAAACACGCAAATAGCTATTTTTACGGGGTTTTCAATTCACTTCGCCGCTCTCGCGGCGCGCACGGATTCATGGGAAAGCCAATCGGCCGCCATAAAAGAAAATATCCCCCCTGGCGCTTTGCTAAAACAAGCCGATCATGGTATTGAATCAGTGGTGAGTTGTTGTTCCCGTGGCAGGTAAAATCACCACCTCCTGTCATCGCCGACCAGTCTTGCTCAGAATTGAAATCAATGTTTCCCATCAAAACAATTCCTCTTCCCAATCCAACGACCTCCGCACCGGGAGATTGGACCGGAACAGGCCGTTAAGTTGCCTCCACGATGCATACCATCCTGATAGTCGATGACGAACCCAACTACCTGATCGTTCTTTCCGAGTTGTTACGGGAAGAACGATTCGAGGTTTTCACCGCCGCCTGCGGGGAGGAAGGGCTTAAAGTTGTCAAGAGTACCGACCTCGATCTGGTGATCACCGACATGCGGATGCCGGGCATGGACGGCATGACACTGCTCAAGGAAATCAAGTCATTCAACGCCGACCTGCCGGTTATCATGATCACCGCCTTTGGCGAAGTCGAACCAGCGGTTGCCGCCATGCAGGCCGGCGCATTTAACTACCTGACAAAACCCTTCAACAACGACGAACTGGTTCTCAATATCAACAAAGCCGTCGAGCATTACTCCCTGCTGCGGGAGAATCTGCGCCTGCGAGACGAGGTGCAATCCCGCTACGGCTTTGCCAACATGATCGGGCGGAACAAACGGCTCCTTGAAATCTACCGCCTCATCGAAAAGGTTGCCCCCACCACCACCTCGGTCCTGATTTCAGGGGAGTCGGGAACCGGCAAGGAACTGGTGGCCCGGGCCATCCATTTCAACAGCCCACGACAGGACGCCCCCTTTATCTCCATCAACTGTGCGGCCCTGCCGGAAGCCCTGCTTGAAAGTGAACTCTTCGGCCACGAAAAGGGCGCCTTTACCGGTGCCGTCACCTTGCGCAAAGGACGTTTCGAGCTGGCCGACACAGGCACCATTTTCCTTGATGAAATCGGTGAGATGCCGCTGGCGCTCCAGGCCAAACTCCTGCGCGCCATTCAGGAAAAAACCTTCGAACGGGTAGGCGGCAGCAAGCCGATCACCGTCGACCTCCGTATCCTGGCCGCCACCAACAAAGATCTTAAGGAAGAGATTGACAAGGGCACCTTCAGGGAAGACCTTTACTACCGGCTCAATGTTCTGCATATCCATCTGCCGCCGTTGCGGGAACGGATCGATGACCTGCCGTTGCTCACTGCCCATTTTGTCGCCAAATTCGCCAAAAACCTCAACCGCCCCGACCTCTCCATCTCCTCGGAGGCACAACGATTCCTTGCCACCCTTCCCTGGGAAGGCAATATCCGGGAACTTGAAAATTTCATCGAACGGGCCGCCATTCTCTGCACTGACGACCGGATCGAGATGCGAGACGTACAGCCGGACGACGGTGAATCGGCAGGAGACCATGCCGAATGGGATGGCAATATCGACGTGGAACAACTGGTCTCTTCCGACACCAGGCTGCCGGACATGCTGGACGCCATTGAAAAAAAGATGATTCGCGCCGCCCTCGAACAGGCAGACCATATCCAAACCCGTGCCGCGGAAAGCCTGGGGATCACCAAGAGCCTCCTCCAGTACAAGATGAAGAAGTACGGTCTGCAGAAGAAATAGGCTGGAACCCGTCGGACCGGCGGCCTGGCAATCACGAGTGGCGACAAGAGTCGCTCTTGCCCGCCCCAGTGAGATCTGCTATTGTCTACTCGAGACATTTGTCGGAGACGGCTCGAATCGTCGCGAAATCTTGAGCAAACGAAACAGGATTATCCGTACCTACAAGACGTAGAGCAGGGCTATTCAACAAAAAGGGACAACCGAGATAATCCTGGCCTCCCTCCGCCGGCTTTGCGGCAGATGAGAGGTTGCCAGACAGTCCGCCCCCAGCAAATGAGGAGTTTCAGCCGTGACGCCCACTGATCTTTTTATCATTATCGCCGCAGTCAGCCTGGCGGCGATAGCCATCTTTCTCATCCCCCTGCTCATTCAGTTCCGCCAGACACTCCTGCGGGCGGATCTCCTCATCGATTCCATGAGCAAGGAGCTCCCCGCTACGGTTACGGCGCTCAACGAAGCCGCCTCCGAGGTCAAGGACCTTTCCGCCAACCTCGGCCATAAACTCGAACAGACAGAAACCTTTATCAACACCCTGGAGAGGTCAGGCGATGTAATCCTTTCCACCAGCAAGCTGCTTAGAGATACCGCGGCCCCGGTCATCACCGAGGTAGGCGCCCTCAGCGCGGGGATGAAGGCATTCATGTACTTCTTCACCCGTCCCCACAAGTCACGTTAGGAGGTTTTCCATATGCACAGAGATGATTCATGTTCTTCCGGAATCGCCGTCATTTCCTTTTTCACCGGCGCCATTGCCGGCGCGACCGCCGCATTGCTGCTGGCCCCCCGCTCCGGCCGTGAAACCAGGGAACGCCTTGCGGAGTACAGCGAGGAATTTCGCGAGAAAGTCGGTTACCTGCCCGAGGACATCAAGGAACGTGGGGCGGAAATGGCCGACCGCGGCCGCAAGATGATCGATCGCGGCCGCGAAATGATCGAACACGGAACCAGTCTGATCGACGAGGGGAAACAGTTTCTGGACGACAAGAAGCAGGCCCTCAACGCCGCGATCGAAGCGGGCCGGGAAGCCATGCAACGGGAACGGGAAGCCTTGTCGGCCTCCATGGGGGATGACAACGAATAAGACAAAAGCCTGATTCGGGGAAAAATTAAAAATTTACCACAAGGAAGGGGGACGTTGGCTGCCAACGTCCCCCTTCCTTGTGGTAAGTCCGCGCGCACGCCTCGAAGAACCCCACAATAGCGGCGGGAACAACCTCAGGGACTTTGCTCCGCCAGCAGGTCGGAACACGCTGCGATTGCCCCCGAGCCGTTGGAGCGCCCTCCCCAATTCAACTTATTGCGCAGGATTTCAAAGTATCCCTTCTGCGGAGAACCGATCAGCCGTAAGGGTTTTTCCGCCGTCTTGACCTCCAGCAGGTGCTCCTTCTGCATCTCCCATGCGAAACGGCCATCAACAATGACCTTCACCTCGCCCGCGTCCCCTGCCAATCTGGTGCAGAGATTCATGGCGGCGGGCAACAACACTGGCCGACTTTCCAACATAAAGGGACAGATCGGCGTCACCAGGATGGCCCGCAGGGCTGGATGGACCACCGGGCCACCGGCAGAAAGGTTGTAAGCGGTGGAACCAGTGGACGTTGAAAAAATCAGGCCGTCAGCCCGGTAGGTGGTGATGTATTCCCGATCGGCCCAGGTGCTGAGTTGCACCAGTCGGTCGATACTGCCCTTGCTGATCACCACGTCATTCAACACATAATGCCAGGGGGTGCTCTGCTCGGCCGAACGCAAACGGACCTTGAGCATCATCCGTTCCTCACAGGCAACCGAACCGGCGAGGATGGCTTCCAGTGCCTGGTAGCGTTCATCCACCGCCACCTCGGTGAGAAAACCCAGTCCCCCCAGATTCACGCCCACCACCGGAATCCCAAACCGGCTGGTCTGATCAGCGACATGCAACAGAGTGCCGTCGCCGCCCAGAATAACCACCAGGTCCATGTCCTCACTGATGGCATCGACCACTGCGGCCACCGACCGCCTGGCAAACCAATCAACGAGCTCCCGCCCGATCCGTTCCGGTTCGGACGATTCCTTTTTCAGGATGATGCCAACCTTACGAATTTTCATGATGCGCCGTTATTGCCCCTTTTCCCCGGCAGCAGCACCGAGCTGCCGAGACCGGACCGTGGCCGCTTCCACCGCATCCATGACAATCCCGCCGAAACCCGCCCGCTCCATGACGTGCAATCCGGCAATGGTGGTCCCGCCGGGCGAGGTCACCATGGCCCGTAACTGGGCGGGATGATCGCCGCTCTCCATGGCAAGCGTCACCGAACCAAGCACCGTTTGCAGCACCAGGGCCTCGGCCACCGGGCGACTGAGGCCGACCTTGAGGCCGGCATCAATGAGCGACTCCAGAAAAGAAAAGACATAGGCCGGGCCGCTGCCGCTCAGACCGGTCACCGCATCCAGGGCCGATTCGTCGACGACCACACTGCTGCCGATGGCGTTGAAGATCAGCTGCGCCGTTTCCATGTCAGCGGCGGTCGCCCGGCTGCCAGCGCTCAACGCCGATGCCGCTTGCTGGACAATGGCCGGGGTGTTGGGCATAACACGAATCACCCGGCAGCCGGCTGAACTCAGTTTGCCCTCGAGGAAGGCGAGTTGAACCCCTGCGGCGATGGAAATGACCAAGTGTTCGGCGGCAAGGGTCGGGACGATGGCGTCAAGCACCGCCCCCATCACCTGGGGCTTAACGGCCAGAACGACAACATGACAGCCGCCGAGCATCGTTGCCGCCGAAGCATGCACCTCAATGCCGTATCGCTCCTTCAGAAG